>Ga0116168_1000219_pt1 | contig 60150 bp, 57 predicted proteins | sample AD_UKC129_MetaG_FD_89795 | JGI IMG/M metagenome (GOLD analysis project Ga0116168, IMG submission 89795) | Active sludge microbial communities of municipal wastewater-treating anaerobic digesters from Canada - AD_UKC129_MetaG | ecosystem: Engineered > Bioreactor > Anaerobic > Digestate | place... | reverse complement strand
CTTGGGTTACCGCACACCGTTGGAGCTCTTCCAGGAGGAACTATCGAAGCTGAACACAACTGTGAAATGCTTTATAGAACGGGTTTCTGGCTAGCTGTTGCATTTGCTATTGCATTTTAGAAAGGATTGAGGGGATCTTTGCGGAAGTGGATACCGTCGGAGCTGAGGGCGCGGCACTGGACCTGTACCAGCTTGCCCTTTACTTCCCTCACCCCGGTGTAAAACAGCTGCATCTGGCCATCTGCCACCACGGCACTTCCGGAAAAACAGCCGTCCAGGTCGTACTCTTCACTGGGTGCCAAGGCCACCGGCAGGTGTTCCCAGGACAGGAAGTCCTTGGTGCGGGCATGTCCCCAGTGCATGGAGCCCCATCGGGGAGCGTAGGGGTTGTGCTGGTAGAAAACGTGGTAGTAGCCTCCGTAAGACACCAGGCCGCTGGGATGGTTCATCCACTGGGCCTTGGCCATGAAGTGATAGTGGAGGCGGAAGGTTGGGTCAACCAGCGCAGCCGCCTCCACTAAACTGCGGTTAGCTCGCTCCAAGAGCTGCCTGTGCTTCACGCTTTGATAGCCCCTTCCATGACGCCCCGGATGATGTGTTTCTGGAGTCCGGTGTAGAAGATGATCACCGGCAAGATGGTGAGCATGAGCGCGGCCATGAGCAGACCGTAATCGGAGGTGTAGGTGCCGTGGAAGTAGAAGGTGGTGAGGGGCAGGGTGCGGTTGTTGGCGGAGATCAGCACCAGAGAAGGCAGGAGAAAATCATTCCAGATCCACAGCACGTTCAAGATGATCAGGGAGAGCGTGGTGGATTTGAGCAGCGGAAAGACCACCAAAAAGAAGACCTGGAGGCGGGAACAGCCATCGATCATGGCCGCTTCTTCCAGCTCTTTGGGGATGGACTTGATAAACCCGTGATAGAGGAACACGGCGAAGGAAGAGCCGAAACCCAGGTACATATAGATTAGGATCCAGCGGTTGTTCAAAAGGTTCAGCCCGCCGTAAATCCTCACCAGGGGAATCATGATGGCCTGGAAGGGGATGAGCATGGAGGCCACCATGGCAAAGAACATGAGCTTGTTAAACCGCCAGTCGGTGCGTACGAACAGGTAGGCGGTCATCGCGGAAAACACGGCGATGCCGATTACGCTGCATACGGTGATTACCAGGGAATTCATAAAAGCAGGCACAAAGCCCATGCGCTGGAAGGCGGTGGTGAAGTTCTGCAAAGACCAGGCGGGGGGCAGCCCAAAGGGGTTGGAGAGGATCTCCCGGCGGCTCTTGAATGAGTTGATCAAAACCAGGAAAAAGGGCGAAAGATAGACGGCAAACAGGCCGTAGAGCAGCAGGTGGCGCAGGAAGCTGAGGGCCCGGCGGAGAGCTTTCATCACACCTCCACCTCCAGCTTCTTGGTGAAGTAAACCTGGGTGAGGCTGATGGCCGCCACCAGCAGGAACAGGAAGAAGGCCTGGGACTGGCCCACGCCGTACTGCTGGGCGAGGAAAGCCTTCTCATACACATGCATGCTGATGAGCTGGGTGGTCTTAAAGGGCCCCCCATCAGTGAGGGCCAGGTTCACATCGTAAACCATAAAGCCCCGCTGAATGGTTAAAAAGACGGTGACGATGAAGGCGGGGACCATGAGGGGCAGCACAATGGTCCGTAAGCGCTGAAAGCCCGTGGCACCGTCGATGGTGGCCGCTTCCAGCAGTTCACGGGGAATATTGGACAGCCCGGCGATGAAGATGATCATCATGTAGCCGGAGTACTGCCAGACGCTGACGATGACCAGGGTCCAGAGGGCCTTGTGGGGATTGGCCAGCCAAGAGTAGGACAGAAAGCCGATGTTGAAGGTGCGGCCCAGGTAGACCAGGACATTGGAGAAGATAAACCGCCACACCAGCCCTAAAATGATGCCGCCGATCAGATTGGGAACAAAAAAACCTGTGCGCAGCAGGTTTTGTCCCCATACTCTATTGCCGGTTAGAGCGTAGGCCAGAGCAAACCCCAGACTGTTGACGAGGATCACCGTGTAAAACACGTACTTTACGGTACGCAGGAAGGAAGTCCAGAAGGCCGCGTCCTGGAACACCGTCTTGTAATTGCTGAAACTCACAAAGGTGTAGGCTTTGGAGATGCCATCCCAGTTGGTAAAGGTGAGGTAGATGCCAAAGAGGAAGGGTAGGATGATCACGGTGATAAAGACCAAGGTGGTTGGCCCGGCAAAGAGCAGGTAGGTCTTGAGCTTTTCCACGAACCTTTTCTCCGCTGCCTGCATGCTCTGCACCTCGCTTTAGGGCAAAATGGCAAAAAAGGGGAACACTAGGCAGTCGGGCAGCTGCCTAATGTTCCTATCCTTATTCTACAATCCCCGCCAGTAGGCCTCCACTTCCGCAAAGAAACCGTTCCGATCCACAAAGTCGGAGAGATACTTCTGCATGGAAGCGCCCACTTCAGCCCAATGATCCGGAGGCAGGTTGAGCACGAAGGTGATGGTCCGGCCCTCCCGCACATACTCCAGGAGGGATGCGGCCAGGGGATCTTCGGGGACAATGGTGATGTTCTTGAAGGCTGGCATGATGCTGGCATCCAGCACGAGGCGCTTCTGGCCTTCCGGATCGTAAACCAGCCAGTTCAAGAAGTCCTTAGCCGCCTGCTGCTGGGCGGGGGAGTTCTGCTCGCCGTCCATGATGAAGTACTTGGTTACGCCCACCGGGACCTGGGTGTTGCCCAGATCTGCTGGGTTGTTGCTGATGGGTACAGGCAGGAAGCCGAACTGCCCGCCGGTGGTGTCGAAGTCTTTGATCTGCGGCCAAGCCCAGTTGCCCTGGAACCAAAGTCCCACTTCGCCTTCGGCAATGAGCTGGGTGCCCCGGTCGTAGGTGCTGGCCAGGGGATCCATCCGGTCGTAGTTGAACTCCTTCATGAGGTCAAAGGTATCCAAAAGGCCGTTCACGGGCACATTCTCGGCCAGTTTGACCTCGCCCCGCTTAAGGCTTTCCTGGAACTCGTTGATGGCGGCAAAATCCGGAGCTTGGGTGGCGTAGGCCAGGCCGAAGAAATGGGCTCCCAGAGACCAATCTTCAGGGGCAATAACCAAGGCGCCTTTGCCGCTGGCTTCGATGGCCTCAAACAGCTCACGCAGGGCGTCCCTGGTGTTGATGGTCTTGGGATCGAAGGGGCCTCCCAGGGCCTTTTCCACAACCGGCCTGTTGTAGATAAAGCCGTAACCCTCCACTGTCACAGGGAAAGCCAGGATTCGGCCATCTGCCGCAGTGACCAGATCTAAGCTGCCATCAATGGCATCGGCTACCCACTTTTCATCGTTGAGGGCCAATGCCCGATCCTGGAAGAGCAGGACGTCACCGGGATCCAGCATGAGCAGCGCCGGTGCATTGCCAGCTGCATAGAGGGCCATGGCCCGCTCGAAGGGCGACTGCCCCACCGGCGCCGCGATGACCTCAACGGTCACCCCCTCGGTGATGGAGCTGTAGTAGGCAGCAATTTCTTCGAGCTGAGCTTGGATTTCTCCCTTAGAGTTGAGGACGGTGATGTGCACGTCTTGCGCCAAGACGGCCGCGCTGAAAAGGGACAGGACCAGGGTGAACAGCAGCACACTTAAACCTAACTTAACCCTTCTCACAACTCTTCCTCCTCCTTACCGCAGATTTGACATCCGCTCCTTTTTATTAGGATTGTATCCCATCTGCCAACATATGTCAACCGGTTAACACATGGCACCGGAAAAATTCCTAGCCAAGATCCAGGGTCCTGTTCTGGCCGGTTTGCGGGTCCCGATAGGAAATGGTAAAGCTGTGGCTCCGCAGATCGCCCTCCAAAACGGCCTGGTATTCACCCCGGCGCCAGGCGAGGCGCAGCCCACTTGGGCCCAAGGGCTCCGCGCTGAACTCACCAGCGAAAACCGGATAGGAGCTCCGGAAACGCATGAGCGCAAAGAGGCGCTGCACCACGGGCCTTTCCAGCTCCTTTTCCGCTTCTTCCAGGCTGTAGTAGTGGCGGTTGATGTTCCTGCCTTCCTTGGTTTTCTCCAGGAGCTCCAGATCGTTTTCTCCGGCCAGCAGGCCAACATAATACACCTGGGGAATACCGGGGGTGAAGAACTGGATGGCCCGGGCCAGGAGGTACGCGGCGTCGTTGTTGCCCAGGGCGGAATAATAGGTGCAGTTCAGCTGGTAGACATCGAGGTTGTTGTATGCCGGGGTATTGTAGATGGGCTTCACGTTGGCTCCTCGGGAAAAGAGGTATGCCTTGGTTTCCTCAATCTCTTCCGGAGTGAGCAGGTCGTGGACATCCACCACCCCAATGCCATCGTGGGTGTCCAAGGTGGTGAACTGCTTGCGGGGGCAGAGGCGCAGCCAGTTCAAAAGGCGCTGGTTAGTTCCGGTATAGAGGCTGTATAAAAGCAGCATGGGCAGGGCAAAGTCGTACACCCAGTAGCCCCTTTCCGCCAGTTTCAGCTGGAGGGTGTAGTGTTCGTGGATTTCGGGGAGAATTTCCACGCCGTAAGGGGCGAGCACATCCCGGGTGAACTCCAGAAGCTCCCAGACCTCAGGTTCCACGAAGAAGCAGTTGGTGCCGGGCTTTTTGGTGGCGTAGGCAAAGGCGTCCAAGCGGATCACCGCCGCCTTTTTCTGGGCGAGGAAGGCGAGGGAATCCCGGATGAACTCCCGAGTTACCGGGGAGTCCACGTTAAGGTCGATCTGCTCCTCGGAAAAGGTACACCAGAGTTTTTCTCTGCTGCCATCGGCAAAGGTTACCTCTACATAGGGTGGACGGGGCTTGCGCTGGTAGATGCGGCGCAGATCCTCGGGGGTGGGTTCGCCGCCGGGCCAGAAGTCTTTGTAGCGGATGAACATCTCCCGGTAGGGGGAGCTGTCTTTGCTCCTTTGGAAGTCCTGGAACTGGGGCGATTGGCGGGAGATGTGGTTGATCATAAAATCCACCATGAGGTCGAATTCTTCTCCCAACTCCATGATATCTTCATAGGTGCCGAAGGCGGGATCAACCACGGTGTACTCCAAGGGGGCAAAGCCTCGATCCGCGGAACTGGGGTAGAAGGGAAGAATGTGCAATCCGCCGATGACCCCCTTGAGATGCTTGCGGAGGAAATATTTCAGTTCCTGCAGGTTCCTGCCTAGGCTGTCGGGATAGGTGATGAGCATGATCTGGTTGCGCAGGGTCATTCCAGCACCTCCGGTGGATATCTTTGCTGTACTGCTAGTATAGATAATTTAACAACATATGTCAACCGGTTAACATATGGGGCCAGAAAAAAGCCAGCGGAGCGCTGGCGAGCTTTAAGTTGTTTCCCGTTCCATGAGTTCCACCGGCAGGCAGTTTTCCACCTGCACCCGCCTGCCTTCCACCAGATCTTCAATGAGCTTCACCGAAAGCTCGCTCATCTCCGCCAGGGGCTGCCGGACGGAGGTGATCTGGGGTGAGACCAAGGAGGCCAGGGAAACGTCGTCATAGCCAATGATCTTCATATCTTCGGGGATGCGTTTGCCCAGCTTGCGGCAGACCTTCATGGCCGCGATGGCCATGATATCGCTGTTGAGAAAGAGGCCATCGATCTCCGGCTCTTGGGTGAGCAGGTCTTCCAGGAGCTTCTCGTATTTGCCCATCTCAAACACATTGATGTCCGTTTCCACGGTGAAATACGGTACCTGGCGCTCCTCTGCCACGTCCATAAAGGCCCTGTGCCGCTGGTTGGCCAGCATGTCCAGATCCAGGCTGCCGCACATGTGTGCTATCTTCCTGCAGCCCCGCTGCAGCAGCAGCTCCACCGCCATTTTTCCCCCCTGGTAGTTGTCTGAGGTGACATACGGAATGCGGTTGGAGATGAAGCGATCGAAGGTCACCACCGGCAAGCTCAGCTTTTTGTACTCTTCCACCTCCAGGGTGTGGCTGGCCATGATGATGCCGTCCACTTGGTTGCGCCGGAGCATCCAGATGTACTCCTGCTCCTTGGAGGCATCCAGCTCGGAGTTGCACAGCAGCACCTTATAGCCGCGGGCATAGGCATAGGCTTCAACGTAAGCGGTGAGTTCCGCAAAGAAGGGATGGGCCACGGTGGGCACGATCAGGCCGATGATGTTGGAGCGCTTGCGAAAAAGGGAGCGGGCCACCTCATTGGGCTGGTAGTCCAGCTCTTCCATGGCCTGGTAAACCTTGCGGCGGGTGGCTTCGCTGATGTAGCCGCGGTTGTTCAAAACCCGCGATACTGTGGTGACGGATACTCCGGCTCTTTCAGCCACATCTCTGATGGTAGGCATGGGCATCACCTGTGCTGTTGATTTGATCAACATTGTATCACAAATCCCTTACAAGGTAAAAAGGAGGGGCCGCTTCGGCCGCGGCTGTTTATCCCTGTCTGGCCCGGCTCTTGCCCGCTGCCGCCTGCTCCCCGTTTCTTGCTTCCTGCTCCCTCAATGGGGTATACTTAAACCATAAGGCTGTCTAAGGAGAGGATCCCATGGCCATCGTTGAACTGGAGAACGTCAGGAAGATCTATTATCTGGGCAAGACAGAAGTACATGCCCTCAGGGGCGTGTCTTTTTCCATAGAAAAAGGCGACTTCGTCTCCATTGTGGGCCCCTCGGGGTCGGGAAAATCAACCATCCTCAACCTCATCGGCTGCATCGACCAGCCCACGGAAGGTCTGGTGAAGATCAATGGAACTGTTACCGAAGGTCTCACCGACAGGGAGCTCACCAATCTGCGCCACAAGACCGTGGGCTTCATCTTCCAATCCTTCAACCTCATTCCCGTCCTGAACGTCTATGAAAACATAGAATTCCCCCTGCTTTTGGGTAAGGATAGGCCGGGGAAGAAAGAGATGCGGGAGTGGATCATGTACCTGATTGAGGCCGTGGGTCTTGCGGATCATGTCCACCACAGATCTAACGAACTTTCCGGCGGGCAGAGGCAGCGGGTGGCCATTGCCCGGGCCCTGGCCACCAAGCCGGAGATCGTCCTCGCGGACGAGCCCACCGCGAACTTGGATTCCAAGACCGGGCAGAGCATTATCGAACTCATGAAGAAAATGAACGCGGAGCTGAACACCACCTTCATTTTTTCCACCCATGACACCACCATCATGAGCATCGCCGATCATGTCATCCGCCTTCTGGATGGCCAGGTGGTGGAGAACAGCAAGTCGAAGGCTGCGGCAGGTGGGCTCCCATGAGGATCCTCCTGACCATCGCCTGGCGCAACGTGCGCCAGCAGAAGGTGAAAACAACCATTATCGGGCTGATCATGGCCATCGGCATCATGGTCCTGGTGGTGGGCAACTCCTTCATGGACACCGCCGCCTCCGGCATTGAACGCTACTACATCAAGAATTACACCGGCCATCTCATGATCACAGGTCAGACCAAAGGCAACCTCACGCTCTTCGGTTTTCAAGATCTCACCGCCATGGAGCGGCCGGTACCCAGGATTCCCGACTACGGGGAGATCGTGGAGTTCGCCCAATCCCTGCCCTATGTGGCGGCCATCAATCCCCAGGTCTCTGCGACTGCTGTAATATCCAGGGGGGATAACACTTTAGGGGCCACACAGCTTTTCGGCATCATCCCCGGGCAGTACCAGGCCATGTTCCCCGATAACGTGGAGATCCTGGAAGGGCGCTTCTGGGAACCGGGCCAGCAGGGTGTGCTGTTGAACAAAGCCGTGGCTGAACTATTAGAAAGCCAGCTGGGCTTCACCTTAAGGCCCGGCGATAAGCTCTTGTTCACCTCCGTGAGCACCCATACGGGCATGCGCATTAGGGAAGTGGAGATCACCGGGCTCTTCCGCTTCAAACAGTCCAACGTGCAGCTGGACATGGTCTCCCTCATGGACGTTTCCAACGTGCGGGACCTGGCCGGTATGGTGGTGGGCTCCGCGGATCCCGCCCAGCTCACCAGCGAAGAACGCCAGTTTTTGGGTGAGCTGGACGTGGAGAGCATTTTCCAATCCGCCGATTCCCTGTTCACGGAAGTGATCGTGGAGGCGCCGGAAGCAGAGGATGATTTCTGGCTCTCCCTGCTGGAGCAGGCCGAAGGCCCAGAAGCTAGCCTCCAGGAAGATGCGGGAGCCTGGCAGTATCTGCTGGTGCGCCTCACCGATGAGAAGTACCTCCGGCAGGCGGAGCGGGACTTCGCCGATTTCTTCGCGGCCAAAGGCATCGCCGCCCAGACCAGGAACTGGCGGCAGGGGGCCGGGGCCCTGGCGGAGCTGTCCTACGGGATCAAGAGCGTGTTCAACACCATCGTCTTCATCATCGCGGTGGTGGCGGTGATCATCATCATGAACACCCTGGTCATATCCGTAACCGAGCGCATGAGCGAGATCGGCACCATGCGGGCCATCGGAGCCCAGAAGAGCTTCGTGCGCCGCATGATCGTTCTGGAAACCATGCTCCTGTCTGGTATCTCCGGCACGCTGGGCGTGGCCGCGGGCGGTTTGGTGCTCCTGGTGCTGAACAAGATCGGACTTAAGGCCAGCAATGTCTTCTTTGAAATCATCTATGGAGGGCCCGAGCTCCGGCCGGAGCTGTCTTGGTCCGCGGTTGTACTCTCCTTGGTGGTGATTGTGGCCGTGGGCGCGGTCTCCAGCGCCTACCCCACTGCACTTGTCATGCGAACTTCGCCGCTCAAGGCCATGGAAAGCTCGAGGTGATCCCATGTTTACGCTGAAGGTAGCATTCCGCAATATCTCCCGCCAGAAAAAGCGGAGCTTTCTTTTGGCCGGCGCCATTGCCTTCGGTATGCTGGTCATTACCATGATCAACGCCCTCACCGGGGGGTTGGTGGAAAACATCCGGGATAACTTCGCCCATGCCCTGGGGGGCCATGTGTTCATCACCGGCCGGGAGTTCAATGAGCGGGGCCAGATGGTGACCAGGATCCGCCCAGATCAGCGCCTCGATGAACTCTTGACGGAGCACGCGCCGGAAATAACCGCCTTTACGAAGCGCAGCCAAGCCCTGCCTTCCTTGATTTTCGGTTCCAAGCAGACCATGCACCTGGTCTATGGAGTGGATTTCCAGGAGGAAGATAAGCTCTTGAGCAGTCTGGTGGTGACGGAAGGTTCCCTGGAAGATGTGCTCAGCCTGGAAAACGCAGTGATTTTGCCCCAGCCGGCGGCGGAACGCTTAGGGGTGGAGGTGGGGGAAACCATTTTGATCAAGCTGGAGACCCTCACCGGCCAGCACAATGTGGGCGAGCTTCTGGTAACAGCCTTTGTGGAAGACCAGGAGCGCTTCGGAATTTCCGCGGCCTACGTGAGCCGGGCCTACCTAAACAGCCTACTGGGCTTGGGGCCTGAGGAATACCAGATGCTCAATATGTTTCTCATCGACCTAAGCCTGGTGGAAAGCTTCACCCGCTCCTTCCGGGAGGGCCTCCTAGCCCCAGGGGAGGAGCAGGAAGAGGAGGAGCCGGCAGCCACGGTGACCGTGGGTGGAGTGTCCCTGGATCCGGTGCCCCGGCAGGAAAGGATCAGCCGCTGGCAGGGCACGCGCTATCGGGTGATGAACATCAACCAGATCATGGAGCCCGTGGAGCTGGCGGTGGGGGTGTTGAACCGGGTGGGGCTGGTCATCTTCATCATCCTGCTCTTGGTGACCATGGTGGGCATCACCAACACCTTCCGGATGGTTTTGCTTGAGCGCACCAAGGAGATCGGCACCATGCGGGCCTTCGGCATGCACCGGCGGCAGGTGCAGCTGATCTTCCTGTGGGAGGCGGTGCTCCTGGGCCTGGTGGGCTGTGCCGCGGGGCTGGCCCTGTCGGGCCTGATCGTCTTGGTGGTGGGGAACCTGCCCCTCAACGTGGATCCTTCCCTGCAGTTCTTCCTCAAGCAGGGGCGCATCACCTTCCGGCTTTCCCCGGGCAGCGCCCTCTTGAACATGTCCTTGGTGGTCTTCACCAGCTTGCTGGCGGCCTACTGGCCTTCCCGGGCCGCGGGCAGGCTTTCGCCCATTAAGGCACTCAGTTCCCATACTTAGGAGGTTGCCATGAAGAAGATCTATCTGCTGCTCACTGCTGCGCTTCTCGTTTTAGCCCTTTTCCCGCCGGTTCAGGCGGAGGATCTCAGCCAGATTCGGGCCATCTTGGAAAAAATCGACGCCCAATCCCGCTTTGAGGGGACGGACTTTTCCGCTGTGCTCACCCTGATTATCGAAGATCCAGAGGAAGGCATTGAAAAAATGGTGGTGAGGCAGTTCCGGCGGGATGATGGGGAACGCTATCTCCTGCTCATCCAGGAACCAGTGACCCAAAGGGGTCAGGGCTATCTCTTGGAGGGGGACAACCTGTGGTTTTACGACCCCTCCAGCAGGCAGTTCGCCCACACTTCCCTGAAGGAGACGTTCCAGGACTCCGATGTGCGCAACGCCGATTTCTCCAGCACCAGCTGGTCCTCTTCCTATGAAGTGGAAGGCTACTACGAAGGCACCTTAGGCAGTTTCGATGTGCACATCATCGAGCTGAAGGCGGTGGATGATACCGTTCCCTTTCCCTACGCCACGTTGTGGGTGACCAAGGATACCAACTTGGTGCTCAAGGTGGAGGAGTACAGCCTAACCCGGCGGCTCATGCGTTCGGCGCTGTTTCCCAAGTACGCCAAAGTGGGGGAAGCGGTGATCCCTGTGCAGATGGTCTTCCTGGATGAGCTGGTGGAAGGGAAGAAGACCCAGGTGAGTCTCAGTGAGATTTCCGTGGCCAAGATTCCGGACCACGTCTTTACAAAAGCCTATATCGAGCGGGTCAACCGGTAGGAGGGTAATCATGCGGAAGACAGCTTTGCTGAGCGTACTGCTGGTGCTTTTGCTGGCGGGGACAAGCTGGGCAGTTGATTTTGATGAGCTTTTCGGCGGCGACCTCCTGGTGGAGCTTGAGGTGGACGAAGGTGCCCTGGCACCGGAAGAGGCCCTCTTGGTCCAGGACCGCCTGGATCTGGGGGGCAGCTACAACTTCAGCCTCCGGGCCTCCCGTACCTTTAGGGGAGACGCCGAGCCGGAGGACCGTTTCCGGGCTTCCCTGGACAGCCAGCTCTATCTGGACGCCCGGCCGGATCCCAATTTCCGGGCCTTTGGCAAGGTGGGCCTGGGCTATGATGCCAGCGGCGGGGAAGATGCCTTCAAGAGCAAGCTTTTGGAGCTGTTTGCCGACTTCAACTACGACAACAAGGTTTTCTTCCGGGCAGGCAAACAGAATGTGAAGTGGGGCGTGGGCTACTTCTTCAGCCCCGCGGACATTATCAACATCGGGCGCATCGATCCTCTGGATCCAGAAGCGGAGCGGGAAGGCCCGGTGACCTTAAAGGTGCACTACCCCAAGGGCAGCAGCAACTTCTATCTCTACAGCCTATTTGACGGGGTGAAGGAGCTTAAGGAGATCGCCCTTGCCCCCAAGCTGGAGTTTGTGGTGGGCAAAACCGAATTCGGCTTGGGGGGCTTCTACCGGCAGGATGAGCCGCCGCGGCTCATGGCCACGGTGTCCTCTTCCTTTGGGGAGGTTGGCTTTTTTTTCGGGGAAGCGGTGCTGAGTTTCGGGACAGAGCGGGGCTTTTTAGAGCCCCGGGGCCCCGTCTATGAAGTGGTGGAAAGGGACGGCGTGTTCCTCCAGGCCACCGCGGGGGGCATGTACCGCTTCAAAGATGATACCGGACGTTTTGACCTTGCCGCGACGGTGCAGTATTACTTCAACGGTGAGGGGTATCGGGATCAGGAGGGCATCAAAAAGGTCCGCCTGGCCCTTTTGAACCAGCAGCTGCCGCCGGTTGTCAATCCGCTGAAGCTCGGTTCCGTGGCCCTGGTGGGCAGCGGGCGGCACTATGCCGCGGGTGCCTTGAACTGGAACCGCATTCTTGGCTCCAAGCTTTCAGCCAGCCTGCTGCTGACGGCCAACCTATCTGACCAGTCGGGCCTGATCCAGGGCACGCTGCGCCTGCCTGCTGTAGGCAAGATCACCCCCAGCATCGGCGTGGGCACCAATTTCGGTGCCCCCGGCAGCGAGTTCGGGGCGGCGGGGCGCACCAGTCAGGTGTTTGCCGCGGTGACCATCGGTGGTTCTTTCTAGAGGCTAGGCGAAAGTTAAGCGCCTTACTCCAGCTGGAGTAAGGCGCTGATTCGTTAGCGGGGGCTGCCGTGGAGGGAGATGCTCACTTCGAAGGTGCCGATAGAGGTAATGAGCGGCACCACGATAGCCTGTTCGGTGGCCATGGAGAGGGCTCCGTCCGTGCCCACGAAGACCTGAGGCGGTGAGATCTGGCAGGTGAAAGAGTTTTGGGACAGGAGCGTCACCGCATTGCCGCTGATGATGTTGGCCACTTCCGCCAGGGCGGAACTGACAAAGGCATCCAGTTTGGTCATGGGCATTCCGGCCATGATGGTCACCATCTCCAGGGCCATCTCCTTGGGGAAGCTGTAGAGCAGAGAACCCTTGAGATCGCCGGTGACGCCGATGACCACGTTGGCTTCGCTCACGGGCACCAGTTCGTCCACGGCCCGGACCTGCCCCCTCTGCACGTCGAGGTTCAGCATGATGCGGAACACATCGATGGTTGCTTTGTAGAAAGGGTTTATGTATTCGACTCTCATGACTGCCCTCCTTGCGACCGGATAAACACTCCGATCTTCTGATCCTCTTTGCCCACGTGCATGATTAACCAGGTCATGACCCGGGCCGCAAATTCCTGCACCTTTTCTTCATCAAAGCCTTCCTGCTCCACCCGCTGCGCGAAGGCGCGGATTTCCTCCCGGAAAGCGGCGTGGATGGCGGCATGCTTCTCCAGGCCGGGGTAGCCGATCTCTGCCTGGAGCGCTTCCTCGTCCCGGAAGTGGATGACCACATACTCCTTCATAAACTCCAAGGTGGCCTGGACCTGCTCCAGACGCTCCTCCCACGCGCCTTCGTCCTGGACCGCCTTGATGAAGCTGCCCACCCGGTCAAAAAGCTCCTTGTGCTGGGAATCAACTAGGTCTGACCCGATTCGGTAGTGCTCTTTCCACATATCCGCTCCTCACTCCTTTTGGGGGGAGATTCTGCACGCTTTCCCCAACTCCTGCCCGCGCACCCCGCAAATGGGCAAGTTCTGGTATTCACAAAGTTTTTGGACCTGGGCCAGGGAGGAGAGGCAGGGTGCAGCCAGAATAGTGAAAGGAGAGAGGATGGAAAGGAGTGGGCGGGCATGAAGCTGAAAATTGCCGGGCCGGAGCTTCCCCAGATCCCCTGGGAAGAGCGGCCCGCTGGCAGTTCCGACGTGCTTTGGCGCTATTCCAAAAACCCGGTGATCCCCAGGGACCTCATTCCCTGCGCCAACAGCATTTTCAACAGCGCAGTGGTGCCCTACAAGGGTGAGTTCAGGGGAGTGTTCCGGGTGGATAACAAGGCCCGGGAGATGCGGCTCCATGCTGGGCGGAGCAAAGATGGCCTCAGCTGGGAGCTGGACGTGGAACCCATCAGGTTCATCTGCGACAATGAGGAAATCGCCAGGTTCGTCTACGGTTACGATCCCAGGGTGACCTGGATCGAAGATCGCTACTACGTGACCTGGTGCAATTGGTATCACGGACCCACCATCGGCGCAGCCTACACCCATGATTTTGAGCGGTTTTACCAGCTGGAGAATGCTTTTCTGCCCTTCAACCGCAATGGAGTGCTCTTCCCCAGGAAAATAGGGGGGAACTACGCCATGCTCTCCAGGCCCAGCGACAACGGTCACACGCCCTTCGGAGACATCTTCTACAGCGAAAGCCCTGATCTAACCTACTGGGGCAGGCACCGCTTTGTCATGGGCGTTACCGAAGGCTGGCAGTCCACCAAGATCGGAGCGGGCCCGGTGCCCATTGAAACGTCGGAAGGGTGGCTGCTCATCTACCACGGCGTGCTCACGTCCTGCAACGGCTTTGTCTACAGCGCCGGGGCGGCCCTGCTGGATTTGGACCAGCCCTGGAAGGTGATCGCCCGGGCCAAACCGTACATCATCTCGCCCCAGACCTATTACGAATGCGTGGGGGATGTGCCCAACGTAGTCTTTCCCTGCGCGGCCCTGGTGGACAGCGCCACAGGCCGGCTGGCCCTCTATTATGGCGGAGCCGATACGGTGGTGGCGGTGGCCTTCGGCTATGTACAGGAACTGGTGCAGTTTATCAAAGATCATGCCATCTAAGAAAGGGAGGAATAGACATGCGTGACTTTACGTTTTCCAACATCACCAAGATCATCTTTGGCCGGGGAGTGGAGGAGAAGGTGGGCAGCGAAGCGGCGAAATGGGGCCGTAAGGTGCTGCTGCACTACGGGGGCGGACATATTGTCCGCTCAGGTTTGAAGGCCAAGGTGGAGGCCTCGCTGCGGGAAGCGGGCCTGGAGATCGTGGAGCTGGGGGGCGTGCAGCCCAATCCCCGCCTCAGCCTGGTGAAGGAAGGCATTGACCTGGTGCGCCGGGAAAAGATCGACCTGATTCTGGCCGTGGGCGGCGGCAGCGTGATCGACTCGGCCAAAGCCATCGCCATCGGCGTGCCCTATGGGGGCGATGTGTGGGACTTCTACGCCGGCAAAGCCAAGGCGGAAGAGAGCCTGCCCCTGGGAGTTATCCTCACCATCCCCGCGGCAGGCAGCGAATCCAGCCCCAGTTCGGTGATCACCAACGAGGACGGCTGGCTGAAGCGGGGCTACACCGCCAATGTGATGCGGCCCAAGTTTGCCCTGCTCAACCCGGAGCTCACCTTCAGCCTGCCTCCATACCAGACGGCCTGCGGGGTGGCGGACATGATGGCCCACATCATGGAACGCTACTTCACCAACCAGACCGATGTGGGCTTCAGCGACCACCTCTGCGAAGCGGCTTTGCGGGGGATCATCCAGTACGCGCCCCTGGCTGTGCGGGAACCTGAAAACTACGAAGCCCGGGCCAACATCATGTGGGCCGGCACCATTGCCCACAACGACCTGCTGGGCATGGGTCGGGAGCAGGATTGGGCTTCCCACGATATCGAGCACGAGCTCAGCGCGCTCTATGATATTGCCCACGGCGCGGGCCTGGCCATCGTCTTCCCGGCCTGGATGAAGTACGTTTACAAGCACAACCCCAACCGCTTCGTGCAGTTTGCGGTGCGGGTGTTCGGGGTGGACCAGGACTTCTACAACCCAGAGCGGACCATCCTGGAGGGCATCCGGCGCCTGGAGGAGTTCTTCCGCAGCATCGGCCTGCCTACCCGGCTCCAGGATGCCGAGATCCCCGCAGATCGCCTGGAGGAGATGGCCGCCAAGGCCACCAAGAACGACACCCACAAGCTGGGCGGCTTCCTGCCCCTGGGCCAGAAGGACGTTTTGGCCATCTACGAGCTGTGCCGCTAGCTAGAGCCGCCTGAGGACAGTGATGGGGCGGACGATCTCGCCCCTTCCTTCCCCTAGGGGAGCCTTCAGGTCCCAGTCGTTCCACCAGCCGATGAACTCAAAGCGGTGCAGTTTGGTGGCGGCCAGAATGAACTCCTGGGGGAAGATGGCCCTGCGCAGACCCTGGTGCAGGAGGCTGCGCTCCCGCCCCTTTTCTTCGATGGTGAAGAGGATGTTCTCTTCGTAGAGCTGCTGCGGGGCATTGTGGACTCGGGTGGTGTAGCGGGTGGTGACCTTAATGCCCCCGCGGCGCATCACCCAGGTGTCGAAGTTGTGGCTGAGGGGCTCGAAGTCGATGCACCAGTCGAGGAAATATAGGCCGCCTGGTTTCAACCCGGCCTGGGCCGCTGCGAAGTGGCTGAGCAGTTCCTCTGTGTTCTGCACATAGAGGGAACCCATCATGATGTAGAGGAAGTCTGCGGGCTCATCCAGGCGGAAGTCAGCCAGGTTGGCCAGGTAGAACTTTGGAGAATAGCCTCGGCTTGCCGCCTTTTCCTGGGCATACTCGATCATGGTGGGATTGAGGTCCAGCCCCCAGTACTCATAGCCGCGGTCCAGGAACTCCAGCATGTGGGGGCCGTTGCCGCAGGCCAGTTCCAACACTGTCTGCACCGGGATTTTGGAGTACTTGGCCATGGCTTCTTCCATGACATCAACTTCCCCCGGGATGTCCCGGTAGGAAAAGGCTATCTCATAATAATGGGGATAGCTGTAGATGCTTTCCAAACAATCACCTTTTTCTATACCTGAATTGGAGGGAACCTGCCCATGAATCAGGCAACAGCTGTTTTCGGCGGAGGGTGCTTCTGGTGCCTGGAGGCCATCTTCAGTGAGCTCCAGGGAGTGCTGGAAGTGGTCCCCGGCTACAGCGGCGGTCACCTGGAGAACCCCACCTACGAGCAGGTGTGCACCGATCAGACGGGCCACGCCGAGGTGGTGAAGATCACCTACAATCGGGAAGTGATCAGCTACGAGGATCTCCTGCGCATCTTTTTCAGCACCCACGATCCCACCACCCTCAACCGCCAGGGGGAAGACGTGGGCACCCAGTACCGCTCGGTGATCTTCTACGGCAGCGCCGAGGAGCGCCTGACCGCGGAGAAGATCAAAGGGGAGATGGCAGCCCTCTGGGACGATCCCATTGTCACGGAGATCGTCCCCCTGGAGAAGTTCTACCCAGCGGAAGAGTACCACCGGGATTATTTCCGCCGTAACCCCCAGCAGAGCTACTGCGCGCTGGTGATCGCCCCGAAGGTGGCCAAGTTCCGCGCCCAGTTTCAGGAGCGCCTAAAGGCGCGCTGACTGGGGGAAGAGCATGGTGGCGAAGTAGTCCTGGGGCGTTTCCGCCCGGCGGATCAGCTGGGTTGTCCCATCGGAGCGCAGCATAACTTCCGCTGAGCGGAGCCTTCCGTTGTAATTGTAGCCCATGGAATAGCCGTGGGCTCCCGTATCGTGGATGACCACCAGATCCCCCAGCTCGATCCGGGGCAGCTGGCGGTCGATGGCGAACTTATCGTTGTTTTCACAGAGCCCCCCCACCACGTCGTAGATGTGGTCGTGGGGGTGATCTTCTTTGCCCGCCACCGTGATATGGTGGTAGGCTCCGTAGATGGCGGGCCGCATCAGGTCTGCCGCACAGGCATCCAACCCGATGTAGCTTTTGTGGGTCTCCTTGCGGCGGATGGCGGTGGCGATGAGCTGGCCGTAGGGCGCGAGCATGTAGCGGCCCAGTTCGGTCACGACCGCGGCATCTCCCAGCCCCGCAGGGACCAGGATTTCCTGGAAAGCTGTCTGCACGCCGGCGCTGACGGCGGTGATATCCACCGCCTTCTGCTCGGGATGGTAGGGCACGCCCAGTCCCCCCGAGAGGTTGATGAAGGTGAAGGCGGCCCCTGTTTCCTCGTGGAGTACCCGCACCACTTGAAAGAGCAGCCGGGCCAGGGCGGGGTAGTAGTCATTGGTGGTGGCGTTGCTCACCAGAAAAGCATGGAGTCCGAACTCCTCCACGCCCAGCTCAAGAAGGGCCCGTACCGCCTCGGTGAGCTGCGGGCGGGTCATGCCGAACTTGGCCTCCGCCGGGGTGTTCATAATGCCGTTGCTCACCACGAAGCTGCCTCCGGGGTTGTAGCGCAGGCACATCTTCTTGGGAATGCTGGGGAGCTTGGCGATATACTCCACATCGGTGAGATCATCCAGGTTGATGATGGCGCCCAACCGGTGGGCTAAAAGGAAATCCTCGAAGGGAGTCATGTTGGATGAGAACATGATCTCCTCGCCCCGGAAGCCCAGGGCCTCCGCGAGGAGGAGCTCCGTGGAGGTGGCACAGTCCACTCCGCAGCCCTCCTCCTTGAGTATGGATAGAATCACCGGATTGGGGTTGGCCTTCACCGCGAAGTACTCTTTAAACCCCTTGTTCCAGGCAAAGGCTTCGTGGAGCCTTTGGGCGTTGGCCCGGATACCGCGCTCATCATAGAGGTGGAAGGGGGTAGGGTATTCTGCTGCGATGGCACGCAGACGCTCTGCATCGACAAAGGGTCTTTTCATGGAAACCTCCACTATTTCTGCAGGATTTGAGCATAAAGAGAACCCAACCCAAACCGGGTTGGGTTGTCCAAAAAAAAGCTCTTTTAGAGGCTGATGGCCAGCTCTAAAGCAATTTCCATCATGTTGGTAAAGCCCACCTGGCGCTCCTGGGGCGGCAGTTCCCTGCCGGTATAGATCTCATCGGAGATGGTGAGCATGCACAGGGCGTTCTTTTTGGCCTTGGCGGCGTTCATGTACAAGGCGGCCGCCTCCATCTCCACCGCCAGTACGCCCATTTCCTTCCAGGAATCGGGCCGGCCGTACTGGTTGTAGAAGATGTCGGAAGAAAGCACGTTGCCCACAAAGAAGCGCTGCCCCTTGGCCTGGGCAATCTGCACGGCCTTGTGCAGCAGTTCCCAGGAAGCGATGGGGGCATAGGTGCCCGGCAGTTTGTACTGATAGGCATAGTTGGAATCGGTGCAGGCACCCATGGCGAAGACCAGATCCATGATCTGCACATCTTCACTGATGGCCCCCGCGGAGCCGATGCGGATAATGTTGTCCACATCGTACATGTTATACAGTTCGTAGGTGTAAATGCCGATGGACGGCATGCCCATGCCGTGCCCCTGTACCGAAACGGGCTTGCCTTTATACAGTCCCGTAAAGCCCAACATGCCCCGGATTTCATTATAACATTTTATATCTTCCAAGTAGGTTTCGGCAACGAATTTTGCCCGCAGGGGATCCCCGGCCATTAAGACGGTCTTGGCGATCTCTCCTGGTTTAGCCGCGTTGTGCGGTGTGGTCATGGTCATCTCCTCCTGAAAACTCGATTTACAGACTATACTTTGACAAATGGGCCGTTCTTCCTTCACCGGTGGGGGTGCCTGTCAGGCCCCGGTGCATATGCTGTACCAACAGCAAACTGCACAAGGAGGAAAAGAGATGTCCCTCAAGCATACGGTGCAGGCCGGTGAAACCCTGTGGAGCATCAGCCTTTTGTACGGGGTGACCCTAGAAGAGCTCCGGGCGGCCAACGGGCTTGCCGGCGATGTGATCTATCCCGGCCAAGAGCTGAGCATACCCACAACGGGGGAAAACGGGGAGGCAGAGCCCGAGCCTGTTGTTCCCACCGCCACTTTGCCTTCCCTGGAAGGGGGATTTCCCCTGCCCGAGGGCAGCTATACCCAGCAGGATCTGGCGGATATCGCGCTTTTGGCCCGGCTGGTCTATGCAGAAGCCCGGGGTGAACCCTTTGAGGGGCAGGTAGCGGTGGCCGCGGTGCTGCTGAACCGGGTGCGGCACCCCGAGTTTCCCAACAGCGTGGCGGGGGCAGTGTACCAACCCGGCCAGTTTGAGCCGGTGGCCAACGGCTCCATCAACCAAATCCCCAACAATTTGGCCTATCTTGCGGTGCTGGAAGCGTGGGGGGGAGCGGATCCCACCAATGGAGCCCTCTTTTTTTGGAATCCCCGCAAAGTGCCCGCTTCCAGCTGGGTCTGGACCAGGCAGGTGAAGCTGCAGATCGGCAACCACGTTTTTGCTTAGGAAAAGAGGTCAAGATCACAGGATCTTGACCTCCCCTCGTGGGTAAGGACCACCCACTTGGCTTACCGCGCCTGCTTGGTTTGCTTTAAACCAAGAAATTACTTGCTTCCTTGGATGATCACCGCAGAATTGCCATGGCCAATCTGGGTGACCAGAGCGGTGAAGCTGGAGCCGCTCTGTTCGATCCTGGCTGTATTGGCATCGCCAAGCTGGCAGGTGCCCGCCCAGTTGCTGGTGCCTACTTGATGAATAACCGCGTTGTTGCGGTTGCCCACCTGATAGGCACCCGCCCAGTTTCCCCAGCCATTCTGCCACTGCTGAACATAGTTTCCTTCACCGTATTGGTAGACATAGGCCCGATTGTTCTCGCCTTGCTGAATCTGCTCGGAACTATTGTCATTACCTTCCTGGTAGACGAACGCTAGGTTCGCAAAGGGCTCTATTTCATCTTCGGGGACCTGGAAAAAGGTGGTGAACCAGGTCTCCAAATCCATAGGTGTCATGGGCTGGAGCTCCTGGGCCTGTGCTTGTGCACTGCCGAGCAGCCCCGCCACCAACAACACCAATACAAACAACGCCATTTTTTGCCTCATTCGTTTTCCTCCTTGGCAACCCGGCTATCTAATTACTTAGACCCGTGGCTTTGTGTCCCCACCTCACGATGGGTTTACCTTTATCTGAGGGAAAGAAGAATCTTCATTCTACTGTCTCTCAAATGTGTTTGCGGATCGTTCTTGGACTCTGGAGCACGGTAAGCCTGGCTAGACCCTTACCACTCCGAGAGCAGTGTTGGGTGCGGCTGCGGAATGCCGCGGGATTTGCTAGTTGGTAAGTACTTTAGACTGCACTAGTTTGAAGACAGCTTCTTCTAATAATGTCCTCACAACTAAGTTTATCACTTGCTGTTTTCCTTGACCAGTCTCAAATTCCACAATATTCTTCCCGAGGAAGGAGAAGAGCTGGACACCGACCTTCTCACCAATCACTTCTCCCCGCAGGCTTTCTGCCCAGACTACCTCGCCGCTGGTCAGGTCCGTCACCCGCAGATCAAGGGCCACTGTGGCCCGGGCATACTCTTTGGTACCCCCTTTGCCGGCTATGATCAGCCCTATGCCGCCTGTTTCCTTGCTCACTTGGTATTCGGTAATGGACCCGCTGATCATATACCTGGCTCCGGTGAGCTGGCCGGGAACCGGTCCTTCCCCCGGCTTAATCCTGTTGCTGGTGACCAGGTTCTGCTCGTTAATCAGGTCGGCAAAGCGGGCCCGGTCCAAAACGGCAAACTGGCGCGACCTCTGCAGGGCGGTGATGAGCATTTCTGTGGTTCCCTGGGAGACCACTGTGGATGCGGCCCCACCATCGGCCTTAAGTTGTCCGGTGGTGTCCGTAATGGCGTAGATGGCCACGGGAATCTTCTCTTTAGGCTCAGGAAGCGCCGCGAGAAGCTGGCTTGCCGTGGTCACATTCGCCTCCGATAGAAGTATGGACTCGGGAGCCTGCAGAACCTGCTCCATAGCCTGGGCCACTTCGATCTCGGTGGGTGGGGGGGTGGTTTTGGCTCCGGACATGCCTCCAAACAACAACGCCAAAGTCATGATCCCGATCATGATAAATTCCATGTTATCCCTCCTTTACACTTGGGCTCCGTGCGTTAGAAGCTTGGAGGAGCCGGCTGACTGCCAGTATCGATGGAGATCTCGGTCCAGCTGCCGTTGGCGTAGTGGTAGATCTTCATGGATTGGCTCACATCGTCCCACTCATAGTAGATCCAGCCATCGTCAACCGGGATGAACCCGTAGAATTCTCCCCCGTCCGGCTCGTAATAGACAATGTCACGGATGGCTTTACTCATGACCATGCGGTCCAGGCTTTCCTTAAAGCGATCCAGTCCGCTCTGCTCTTCCGTTACCCTGCTCAACTCCTCCTGCGCCTGGGCCACGTTCAGGGCCACTTGGCGCGCATTGGGGTTGTTGAGCAGCTGGAATCCCCAAGTCATGGTGTAGGTGGCCAGTACTTGCGTGCTTACGCCCAGCAAGAGCACTGCCACAAGGCCCAAAAGAACAAGTCGTTTCACTGTTTTCAACCTCCTCTAGAAGAGAAACTGTACGCCGGCGGCCAGGTGCAGGCCCCGGCCGGCGATTCCGCCGGGAAGATTAACGTATCTGGCCTCTGCAAAGAAGTTTTTAGCGAACTCAAACCCTGCGAAGACCTGGTAACGAAAGCCATCGGCATAACCTGCCCCAGCACCTATGTATACGGGCACGGCCAGGTCAGGCAAGGGTACAACCTTGATGGAAGCAAATCCAGCTAGGCCGTTTTCCCCTTTCAGATAGATGATTTCCGTAACCAAGCTCGCATAGCGCTGCTGGCCCAGGGCGGTTTCGACGCGGGCTCCCACGTTAACCTCACTGCTTGTACCCAAGGTGGTGACCACCATACCCACTTTCATGTGGGGCGGTCTGCGTTCTTCATCTAAAAGCCTTTGGGAAGCGAGGAAGAGATCGATCCTGTCCTGCTCGATTCCTTGGCTGCCCAGCCCGTTGGCGAGTACTGGGACGCTGCCCAAGGCCAATACTAGGAGCAGTACAGCTGCTGAGACACTCCTTATTTTCATAGGGACTCTCCTTTCTACTAGCTTTGGGCAGCGCTGAACACATTACCGCTGCCGTCCTGCAGCACAGAAGTGCGGTTTCCGCTGCCGGTTTGACTGATGGTGCTGCTGTTGTCATTACCGAACTGCATGCTGCGGAGCATCTGCTGGGCTCCGAGCTGCAGGGCGGAAGCCCAGTTATTGACGCCGGCCTGGACTATGAGGGCCGCATTTCTGCCGGCACCGAGGGGAAACTGTTCCTGCACCACAAAGACCTCGTTGTTGTTGTCAATCTGATAAATGGAAGTGGTGTTGTCATCTCCCACCTGCAGCACGTTCAGCCTGTTGAACAGCCCACCCTGGTAGGTGAAGGCATCGTTGTCCGATACCCCGCCGCTAGAGGTTCCGGCCGAAGAGTGCATCTGGCTGATTGATCCCTCGTTTCCAGCACCGCCCTGCACTGCCAGGACCAGATCCCTTTGACCCAGCTGCCAGATCTCCATGGTGTTCTCGTTGCCGATCTGGGAGAGACCGGCGATGTGCTCTGCACCGAACTGCTCCATGGAAGCTTCGTTTCTGTCGCCGAGCTGCAGGATGATCACTTCACTGAGTACTTCTTGATACACATACACAAAGTTCTCCAGTCCGACCTGGGTTACTGTACCGATTCCTTGCGCGAAGCCAAGCAGGGAAGTGGTGAGCAGAACCGCTGCTGTAAAGACAAAGACCAGCATACCCGGGACTTTCCTCATGATAATCTCCTTCCCACCTTAAGACTTCTGACTAAAAACCAAATCGGACGGCGCTTATTGTGGCGTTGTCACCAATGTGCGTCAGTTCCAGTACGGAGTTGTAGCCTAACTGAATGTGGTGCACGCTGTTGCTGGTGCCGAAGACCGCGACCCGCGACACGTGGGCGGTGCCCAGCTGGGTTTGGGTCACGGAGTTGCTGCTGCCTGTGATCCAGGCAGCGGCGACATTGTCGCTGCCGATCTGATTCTGAATCAGCACGTTGTTGCTGCCGGACTGCCAGGCCAGCAGTACGTTGCCATCGCCCAGCTGGTTCTGCAATACCGAGTTGCTACTGCCCGCGATCCCGGCCCAAGCACGGTTAGCCGAACCGGCCTGAAACTGTAGGGCCCAGTTGTAGTCACCGCTTTGGTAGATGAAGGCTTCATTGTCGCTCCCCAGCTGGTAGATCTGGGCCCAGCTTGCGCTGGCCTGCTGCTGGATAGTTCCCTGATTGTAATCTCCTGCTTGGTAGATGTACGCTTCCACGGCTTCCTGGGCGGATGCCAGGCCTGGAGCTGCGCCTATAATGCTGACCAGCAGCAATAAAGCCACGAACCCAGTTCTCACTATGCTCCTTGTGCTGCCCATGATGAACCTCCTTCAATCAGCCTGCTGCTGAGGGTAGGGGGAAAGGCGAAGAAGAAGCCTTCTTCGCCTTTATGGTCTCAACAGCTGAACTTACTGGTTTACAGTGGCCAGGTTGTTGTTGCCGGTCTGGGTGATGCTAGCCACAGCACTCTGGCTGGTCTGGACGATGTGGCCCACGTTCTCGTTACCAGTCTGGGTGGTGGATGCGTAACTGGCGATGGGGCTTAAGCTCCAGCTGTTGGTCTGGGTCTGAGTGGCCACGTTATAGCGGCCGGTCTGATAGACATAAGCTTCCGTGCCGCTGCCCGAGGTCTGGGTCTGAAGGGCGTAGTTGCCGCGGCCGTCCTGTTCAATCAAGGCAAAGGCGGAGCCCAGTCCCGTGACATTGTCCTGGGTCTGGTAAGCTTCGTTGTCGTCGCCCAGCTGGTCAATGGATGCGTAGGCATAGCCCCTAATCTGGATGATTTCAGCCAAGTTGCCGTCTCCATCCTGCATGACCCACGCTTCCATAAAGCCGCCAGCCTCCGTGTGATCGCCCTGAACGACGGTGGCTGTGTTCCAATCGCCGTCCTGGTAGATGCCGATCTCGTCATAACTGTCATACTGATAGGCAAAGGCGGCGTTCGTCAGGCCGCTCTGTTCCACTGCGGCCCAGTTGCCTTCGTCCCGCTGCAGAACCAGGGAGTAGTTGGCAATGCCACTCTGGAGGATGGAAGCTTCGTGGAGATCACCAACCTGATCAATCTCGGCTTCGTTGAACCCACGGCCGATCAGGCCAGGGCTGGACTGGGTGATCACGGCCCTGCTGCCATCGCCGACCTGGGAGATGGTGGCAGTGTTAAAGCCGCTGAAGAGGATGCCGGTGTCAAACTGCAGTACGTAGGCGGCGTTGTCGGCGCCTTCCTGATAAATGTCAGCATCGTTGTAGCCCCTGAACAGTAAGCCGAATCCTACCTGGGTTATCTCCGCTAGGTTGCCGGTGCCCCGCTGCTGGATTTCGGCCTCATCGTTGCGGCCGCTCTGTTCAACGTAGGCTGCGTTGGCATCGCCCACCTGGCCTACAGCGGCGGATTCCCCATCGCCGGACTGTTCGACCAGGGCGAAGTTGTTCTCACCGCTCTGGATTATGCCTGAGCTGTGGTCTTCCCCATCTTGCGTCACGTTAAGTACGTTTCCTTCGCCCAGCTGGATGCTGCGGGCGGAAGAATCGTCGGCGTCTTGAGAGACATACGCCTCATTGAGGTCGCCAGACTGGACCACAACCGCTTCGCTGCCTTCTCCGTCCTGCTCAATTAGGGCGAAGTTTTCATCGCCGGTCTGCAGAACTTCCGAGTAAAGCAGGGAACCATCTTGAGTGATGTGCGCCTCGTTGAAGTCGCCGGTCTGCACAGCCTCGGCTTCATTGTCCGCTGCGAAGGCAAAGGAGCTCAATCCCAAGACTAATACCAGAGTCAACACTAATAGTTTTTTCACAGAAAAACCCTCCTCTTTGGTTTTGGAAATCCTGTTGGTTTGGATGTCCTCCTTTGGCCGGTTTCACCCTAGCTCGCTGCCGCCCCATTGGTGACCAGTTAAAGGGTGGCAGGTCCTCGCTTCCAAAGAGGTTGTAATTGAAGACCCACTCCGTCAGCCGTCATATGGATGAAACCTTGTTCCCCCGGGCCCTCACCTCCTTAAAACGCTGTTGCCTAGGTCGCGGGTACTGTTTGACTCTAATTCTAAGGGCGGCGCTTAAAAATGCCTCGAACTGGGCTCAAAAAACACTCAAAAAAACACCCTTGGGAGACTTTTTGCTCCCAAGGGTGTTGGACACCGCTTGCCGGGCTTGTATTTACTTACTGTCTAAAGCGGACCACTCCCTCTGCATGGATTCCAGATCCTCACTGCTCAAAGTCAGGAACGTAAAGGGCGGCTCGGCACCAAACTTGTGCTCCATGGCCTGCCTGGCTTTAACGGACACGATCTGCGCCCCTAGGGCTCCGGTGGCGGGCAGGAAAATTACGATCATGGTGGGGGCGTAGCGGCAGATCATATCGGAATGCCTGAGCAGGCTCTGGAGCAGGACAAAAGCCTGGAGAAACTGCTGTTCTGAGGCCCCGTTATTGCCGATTACCAGAACCGAAAAGTGTTCTCCGGTGCGCATCAGCCTCCTTTGCTCCGTTTCAAAGAAGGACTGGAGCACGGAGCGGGAACACACGTAAGCGCCATCGGAACCTTGAGCAGGTGAGCTGGCCTCTGTCAGGCGCTCCTTCATGTTGGCGATCAGATCGCTCATCGCGGGACTGGGCTCCAGGCCGAACTCATCCTTGAGCATCTGCACGTACCGCTTGTAAAGGTTCATGGCCTTAACAAACCGTTGGTCGAGGATGAGGGCCTTGAGCGCGGTTTGATAGAGCTCTTCCCGGAAGGGATCCTTTTTCAAGGCGGCGCGGCTGAGGTTGGCCGCTGCCTGGTAATCGCCCCGCTGGTTGATGAGCAGTTCGGCGCATCTGACCACCACTTGAAAATAGAGCTCCCGGTACTCCTCCCGGTGGGGGATGGTCCATTCTTCGTAAAGATCATCGCAGAGGAAGTCATCCCTGTAGAGCGCCAAGGCTGCCTCACAGTGGAACAGGGCCATTTCCATATTGCTGTGCTCAAGTTCCCGCGCTTTGCGCACGTGAAACTCAAACGGATCAATGTCCACACAGCCCCTCTCCAACTCCAGCCAGTAGGAACCGTGGGAATAGCGCAGGGGAGACTCAGCGTTGGAACCATCTTTGGAAAGCAGGATCCGCCGCACAAACCACACTGCGGTATGTAAGTTTCTCTGAATATCCACATTGACCTGATCAGGCCACAAAAGCTCGATGAGGACATCGCTGGACACCCGCTGCCCGTGCCTGCTGGCCAAGCATTTCAGCAGGGTTAGGGCTTTCTTTGACTTCCACACATCCGCTTCTACCTGCCGGCCGTCGATTCGCAGTGAGAAGGGCCCTAAAAGACCGATTTCAGCACGACACACGCCATTAGTGTTCATAGCCATCAACCCTTTACCCATTGGATTTGCGAATTCACTCCGCTCCGGCGCACTAATGCAGTTAATTCTCCAAGCCCAGCGAAAATCCTTGGTAAGTTACTAAGCATTTGTGTAAAAAAGCGGCAGCCCTCGAGGACTGCTGCTTTGATCCGTTATGGCTTTAGCCTTGCTCGGCCAGGCGCTTGTAGAGCTGGTACCGGCGGCGCACATCGTCTTCCGCCTGCTGGAAGAGCTCCTGGGCCCTGTCCGGGAACTGGCGGGCCAGACGGGCATAGCGCACTTGACTCTGGAGGTATGCCCGGAACTTGTCGTAATCGGGCTCCTTGGAATCAAGCTGGAACGGGTTCTGGCCTTCCGCTTCCCTGCGTGGGTCGTAGCGGTAGAGGTTCCAGTAGCCGCATTCCACAGCCCGCTTGCTCTCTTCCACGCTCTGGCTCATATCGATACCGTGGTTGATACACGGAGCGTAGGCGATGATCAGGGACGGACCGTTGTAGCTCTCCGCCTCGATCATGGCCTTGAGCAGCTGATTGCGGTTGGCGCCCATGGCCACCGTGGCCACGTACACATAGCCGTAGGACATGGCCATCAGGCCCAGATCCTTCTTGCGGGTGGGCTTGCCGCCGGTGGCGAACTTGGCCACGGCCCCGGTGGGCGTGGACTTGGAGGCCTGACCGCCGGTGTTGGAGTAGACCTCGGTGTCCAAAACCAGCACGTTCACATCTTCGCCGGAGGCCAGAACATGGTCCAGGCCGCCGAAGCCGATGTCGTAGGCCCAGCCGTCGCCGCCGATGATCCAGACGGACTTCTTCACCAGAATATCGCTGTTAGCTTCGATAGCTTCCAGCACTTCTTTCAAATCGCCGGAGGCTGCTGCGATGGCCGCGGGGAGGAGCTCCCTGATCCGGGCCGCCGTCTCTTTGGTGATCTCGGGATCGTTGATGTTGTCCATCCAAAGCCGGAAGGCTTCCTTCAACTCAGCCGGGATGTCCTGCTCCAGCAGCCCTTCCATCAGCTCAGCCAGCTGGCTTCTGCGGGCGCCCAGGGCCAGGTTCATGCCGTAGCCGAACTCCGCATTGTCTTCGAAGAGGGAGTTGGCCCAGCTCGGTCCATGCCCGTCCTCGTTAAAGGTGTACGGGCAGGTGGGGGCGCTGCCGCCGTAGATGGAGGAGCAGCCCGTGGCGTTGGCGATGACCATCCTGTCGCCGAAGAGCTGGGTGGCCAGCTTGATGTAGGCGGTCTCGCCGCAGCCGGCACAGGCTCCGGAGAACTCGAAGAGCGGCTGCCTGAACTGGCTGCCCTTCACGTTGTTGGCCGGGATATGGGCACCGCGGTTAGGCAGGCCCATGGCGAAGGTCCAGTTCTCATGCTGCACTTCGGCGTGTTCGGCCAGAGGCTCCATGACCAGGGCCTTTTCCTTGGCCGGGCAGACCTGGGCGCAGTTGCCGCAGCCCGTGCAGTCCAGAGGAGAGATCTGGATGCGGTAGTGCAGTCCCTGGAGATCCTTGCCCACGGCCTTGAGGGTGATAAAGGACTCCGGTGCCTTTTCCAGATCTTCATCTGTGGCCAGGAACGGCCGGATCACCGCATGGGGGCAGACGAAGGAGCACTGGTTGCACTGGATGCAGTTTTCAGGAATCCACTTGGGCACGTCGATGGCAATACCCCGCTTTTCGTAGGCGGTGGTGCCGGTGGGCATGATGCCGTCGGCCGTAAAGGCGCTGACCGGCAGCTCGTTGCCCTTGAGGGACTGGACGGGCCGGACCACCTTTTCCACAAACTCGGGTACGGATTCCGCGGCCGCCGCTGCTTCGTCCTGGGCCTCTGCCCAGCTGGCGGGGTAGTCGATCTTGACCAGATGCTCAACAGCCTTGTCCACGGCCGCGTAGTTCATCTGCACGACCTTTTCGCCCTTGTCGCCGTAGGTGTTGTAGATAGCTTCCTTGATGTACCTGATGGCATCTTCGGGCGGGATTACGTTGGCAATCTGGAAGAACGCGGTCTGCAAGATGGTGTTGATCCTGCCGCCTAAGCCGATTTCCTGGGCGATCTTCACAGCATCGATGTTGTAGAAGCGCAGCTTCTTCTGGGCAATGGTGCGCCGCAGGGAGGCAGGCAGTTCCTTTTCCATCTCTTCCACGGTCCAGGGAGAGTTGAGCAGGAAAACGCCGCCTTCTTTGATGCCGTCCAGGAGATCGTAGATCTTCACATAGGAGGGCTTGTGGCAGGCAATAAAGTCAGCCTGGCGGACCAGATAGGGAGCCTTAATCGGGCTCTTGCCGAAGCGCAGGTGGGAAATGGTCAGGCCGCCGGATTTCTTGGAGTCGTACTCGTAGTAACCCTGCGCGTACATGTCCGTATGGTCACCAATGATCTTGATGCTGTTCTGGTTGGCGCCAACGGTACCGTCGGAACCAAAGCCGTAGAACTTGCAGCTGATCAGATCCTGGGGAGCGATGTTCAGCTCTTCCCTGATGGGCAGGGAGGTGTAGGTCACATCATCGGTGATGCCCACGGTGAAGTGGTTCTTGGGCTCGTTGAGGGCCAGGTTGTCGAAGACAGCCTTGACCATGGAGGGCGTGAACTCCTTGGAGCTCAGGCCGTAGCGCCCGCCCACAACCTCAATGTCGGTGCGTCCAGCCTCGGTGAGCGCGCCCACAACATCCAAGTAGAGAGGCTCGCCCAGGGCACCGGGCTCTTTGGTGCGGTCGAGGACTGCGATGCGCTTGACCGACTCGGGGATAACCTGAATAAAGTGTTCAGTGGAGAAAGGCCTGTAGAGGCGGACCTTAACCAGACCCAGCTTGGCGCCGCGCGCGTTGAGATACTTCACCGTCTCTTCGATGGTCTCGGTGCTGGAACCCATGGAGACGACGATGTGCTCAGCATCTTCGGGACCTACATAATCGAAGGGTTTGTAATGGCGGCCGGTGAGCTCGCCCACCTGGTTCATGGCCTCAATAACGTGCTTGGGGACAGCCAAATAGTAGGGGTTGGCAGCTTCCCGGTTCTGGAAGAAGATATCGGGGTTTTGAGCGGTTCCCCTTAGTTCTGGATGCTCAGAGTTGATGCCCCGGGCCCGGAAAGCAGCCACGGCTTCCATATCCACCAGCTTGGCCATCTCTTCGTAATCGATGACGTCGATCTTCTGGTACTCGTGGGAAGTTCTGAAACCGTCGAAGAAGTGGAGGAAGGGAACGCTGCTCTTGATGGCGGCGAGATGCGCCACCAGAGCCAGGTCCATCACTTCCTGGACAGAACCGGAGGACAGCATGGCAAAACCGGTCTGCCTGGCGGCCATCACGTCAGAATGGTCGCCAAAGATGGACAGGGCATGGGTAGCCACCGTACGGGCGGAAACGTGGAATACTCCGGGCAGAAGTTCCCCAGCGATCTTGTACATGTTGGGGATCATGAGCAGAAGCCCTTGGGAAGCGGTGAAGGTGGAGGTCAGTGCTCCTCCCACCAGTGAACCGTGGACAGCTCCCGCTGCTCCTGCTTCAGACTGCATCTCCACGACACGTACAGGCTGTCCGAAGATGTTCTTTTTGCCATGGGCGGCCCATTCGTCACAGAATTCGCCCATGTCCGATGATGGAGTAATGGGATAAATCGCGGCTACGTCACTGAAGGCGTAGGCCACGTGGGCAGCTGCGAAGTTCCCATTGACGGTCATCTTGCGCATAAGCTTATAATTCCCCCTCATAAATATGATAATAAAGCCTGCGGCACCAAGTGCTCACCCTTGACCACCGTGGGGCGTGGAAAGGTCATGTGATGGCGGTCACAAGGTCAGGCGTTTTTCCTCCCATTCAGTTCTCCATTGGTCCTGGGATTCCTTCACAAATTATATACTTAATGTAAGGAGCAGTCAAATCAGGCAGGGGGAAAGCCTGCGTCTGAATTCAGTCACATTGCCCACAACTTTACGATTGTCGTAAGGAGGGTGCAGAGAGCCAGGCCGAATACGGTGGGGAGCAGGGCGGAAAGGAGGGTCCAGCGCAGGCTCCCCACTTCCTTTTTGATGGTGAGCAGGGTGGTGGCGCAGGGCCAGTGGAAGATGGCAAAGAGCAGGAAATTCAGGGCGGTGAGCCATGTCCAGCCGTTGGCGGTCAAAATGCTCTGGATGGCCCCGAGATCCTGCACCTCTAAAAGGGCCTGCGCGGAGAGGTAACCCATGAAGATGATGGGGACAACTATCTCATTGGCCGGCAGGCCAAGAATAAAGCCCAGGAGGATCATGCCGTCCAGACCCATGGCCCGGCCCAGAGGGTTCAGCCAGCCGGCCAGCCTGGCCAGGAGCGTGCTCCCGCCCGCGCTCACATTGGCCAGAACCCAGGTGAGCAGGCCGCAGGGGGCTGCCACCACCACAGCCCGCCAGAGCACAGCTAAGGTGCGATCGAGAAAGGATCGGACCAGGACCGTACCTACCCGGGGACGGCGGTAGGGGGGCAGCTCCAAGATGAAAAAGGAGGGCTCCCCCCGGAGCACGGTGGCGGTGAGAAGCTTGGAGGCCGCGAAGGTGGCCAGGACACCCAGCGCCATGGCGGCGAGCACAATCGCGGCTGCCCCTAGACCCCCCGCCGGCCCGGGCAGCACGGCGGAGGCGGTTATGGTGCCCATGAGGATCAGCATGGGGAAGCGCCCGTTGCACGGCACGAAGTTGTTGGTCAAAATGGCCACCAGACGCTCGCGAGGTGAATCGATGATGCGGGCGGCAACAATGCCAGCCGCGTTGCAGCCAAAGCCCATGGCCATGGTCAGGGCCTGCTTGCCGTGGGCACCGGATCTTTGAAAGAAGCGATCCAGGTTGAAGGCGATGCGGGGCAAAAGGCCGAAATCCTCCAGGAGCGTGAATAGGGGAAAAAAGATGGCCATGGGCGGCAGCATCACGGAGATGACCCAGGCCAGGCCCCGGTACATGCCCAACACCAGGGGATCGTGCAGCCAAGCCGGCACGCCCAGGGTCTGCAGCAGCCGGCCCAGGGCACTCTCTCCCTGAAACAGGATCCCCGCCAGGAGCTGCGAAGGATAGCCGGCACCCACGATGGTGAGCCAAAACACCCCGGCCAACAGGGCCAGCATGAGGAAGAGCCCCCAAGTGGGCGAGATGATCAGGCGGTCTAAACGGGCGGTGAGATCAGCTCCAGGCCGGGTTTGCCCCCGCACCACCAGGGAGGCGATTTCCTCCGCCCGGCGGTAGAGCAGGGTCGCGGGCTCCCCGGCAGTCTGGGGCACCGGGGTCGGCCGGGGCCGCAGCTGTCCCAGGGCCACCCGGATAGCCGCATCTTTCAAGGCTTCCAGGCCTTCACCGGTGGTGGCGGTGGTGGGGATCACGGGAATCCCCAGCTCCTCTTCGAGCTTAGGCAGATCCAGCTGCAGCCTGCGCCTTCTGGCTTCATCCATGAGGTTCACACAGAGCACCACCCGCGCTGTGAGCTGCACAACCTGCAGTACCAGGTGGAGATTCCGTTCCAAGCAGGTGGCATCGGCCACCACCACGACCGCATCGGGTTGGCCCGAAAGGATGAAATCCCTGGCCACTTCCTCTTCTGGGGAGGAAGCGGTGAGGGAATAAGTACCGGGCAGGTCCAGCACCCGGCAGGTGCAGCCCTGATGGCGAAAGCTTCCTTCTTTCAAGAGCACGGTCTTACCGGGCCAGTTGCCCGTGTGCTGCTTGAGGCCGGTCAGGGCGTTGAAGATGGTGCTTTTACCCGTATTGGGATTGCCGGCCAGGGCAATGAGGCAGTCGAAGTTCATAGCAACTCCCCCTGCGGGCTGACCAGCACCTGCTCCGCAGTGCTCCGGCGCAGGGCAAGAACGGCTCCCCGTACATAGTAGGCGGCCAGGGTGCCGCCGCGATCCACAAACTGCAGTTGGACCGGGGTGCCCGGTACCAGACCCAAATCCAGCAGCCTCTGCCTGAGGATTCCCTGGGCCCGGAGGCTGTGCACAGTTCCCCAACGGCCGGGGGCTAGATCGGCTAAAGTCACGGCACCACTTCCCCTCCACGATTCACTCTACTAGAGTATGAACCGGCGGTGCTTTGGTGCCAGCGCCAAGCCAAGGGGAAACAGGGATTTGACTTGGAAACGAGAATTGATAGGGCATAATGACCGGTAAGGAGCAGAGGTTCATGGATCTAGCAGCAATCAAAGAACTTGCCTGGCAGAGCATGGGCGAGCGGATTACCCATCCCCAGCGGGAGAAGGGCTTTATCTACTACCACGGCCAGCGGGTGGCTGCCATTGCCCTGCAGCTCAGGGAGCTCATCTGCCCAGGAGATGAGAGCTATGATCAGGTGATCTTGGTGGGGGGCTGGTTCCACGATGTGGGCAAAGGCCTGGAGCCCCATTGGGAGTACGGCGCGCTCATTGCCCGGGAGATGCTGAAGGAGCACTGCTCCCCCCGGGAGCTGGAGCAGATTGTGGAAATCGTACAGGGCCACACCCTCCGCAAGCAGCGGGACTACCCCCACTATGTGCAGCTGGTGCAGGATGCCGATATTCTGGATCACTACGGCAGCCTGGAGATCTGGCTGAACTTCCAGTACTGTGCGCTTTCCGGCTGGGGTATGGAGCGCTCCTGGGAGTTTTACGCCGAGAAGTACGGTGAGCAGATAACCAAGGTACGCGCCCTTTTGAACTTCCCGCAATCAGTGGAGTTTTTCGATGAAAAGGATCGGTTTGTGCGCCAATTTGTGGAGCGCTTCCGGCGGGAAGGCAGAGGAGAGCTGATTTTGGAACACAAAAAGGCCAAGGATTGAAATCCTTGGCCCTTTGAGAGGGAGGATATAGGGTCGTTGCCGCAAGTTAGCGGGAATTGGCGCTCTGAGGATCGATGGTGATTTGCACTGTATCAGTAAGGACGTCGGCATAGGTATAAGAACGGCGGCGGACTGCATTGGATTGGTCGAGATGAACTACAAACAGTTTGGGATAGGTTTCTGCCAAGACTCCCTCAGACTCTAAGTAGCGGCGGCGTCCTTGGTTGGCCCGGATGAAGATCTTCTTACCCAGATTTGACTCCAGGTAACTGCGGATCTCTTCGATGGTGGTAGGCTTTTGCACACCCATGTTCTCAACCCCTTCCAGGAAGTTTTCCGCCCGGTGCTACGTGACAAGCATCACAGCAGCAAGCGGTCAAAAAAAGCGCATGAACGACCGCTGGTCGTCACACGCTTGGAGTACTCCTACGAGGTTAGCTGACGGGTTAGGGCACCCAAGTTGCCCTTCCTAAGAACCAGGATTCACCCCAGAAATTGGGTCCCCCGCTGTCATTGAAAAATGATATTCGGAGATATCAGCGTTCCGTATGTAATTGTAGTTACAAAACGGCGCATTTATAATATAGCACAATACTTAGGAATATGTCAAGGTTGATGCTTTAAACCGGGGTTAAGCGCGGGTTAAAAGCTGGGGAGGCGAGAGTGTGGATATCTTAATCGTGGGCATGGGCAAACTGGGCTACAAATTAGCTGAAACCCTATCCAGCGGGGAGCACAACATCACCGTGGTGGATGTGGAGGAACAGGCCCTCCAAAGGGCGGTGAACCGCCTGGATGTGCTGGCCGTCACCGGCAACGGCGCCCAACTGCAGCTCCTGCAGGAGGTGGGGGCCGGGAAAAAGGATCTGGTGGTCGCGGTGACCAGCAGCGACGAGATCAATGTGCTCATCTGCCTTACCGCGAAAAAGCTGGGCTGTCCCCGGGTCGCGGCTAGGGTGCGCCATCCCGAGTACGCGGGGCAGATCGACTTTTTCAAGGAGCAGCTGGCCATTGACTTCATCACCAATCCGGAACTGGATACCGCCAATGAAGTGGCCCGCTATCTGCTGCGGGGCTACACTTCCCACCTGGAATCCTTCGCCGGAGGCCGGGTGGGACTGTTCGAAGTGCCCGCCCAGGGCCTGCCGGAAGTGGTGGGGAAAACCCTGGCGGAAGCCGATGTGTTCCGGGACATGCTGGTTGTGGCCATCTACCGCGATGGTGAGGTGCTCATCCCTTCCGGGGCTACCCGGGTAGAAAGCGATGACCTGCTTCAGCTCATCGGCCGCCGGGAGGCGGTGACCGCGCTGATCCGGGGCCACGGGGCCTTGGGGCAGCGGCATGTGGCCAAAAAGGTAATGATCCTGGGGGGAGGCAAGGCCGCCTTCTATCTGGCCGGCCGGCTTTTGGCCAGCGGCCTCAGCGTGAAGATCATTGAGCAGGATGAGGAGCGCTGCAACTACCTGGCGGCCCAGCTCCCCGGTGCCTTGGTGATCTGCGGCGATGGGACCGATCTGGATCTGCTCCAGGATGAAAACCTGGCGGAGATGGACGCTTTGGTTTCCTTCACCGGCCACGATGAAGAAAACCTCATGCTGGCCCTCCTGGGGAAACAGCAGGGAGTGCCGAAAGTGGTGGCTAAGGTGAGCCGCTCCAATTTCGTCCCCATCATTGAGCAGCTGGGTATCGACCGGGCGGTGAACCCTGTGCTCATTTCCGCGGGCGAACTGGTGCGCTTTATCCAGGGGGGGCAGATCGCTTCCCTGTCCCTCATGTTTGGGGGGCAGGCGGAGGTTTTGGAAATGGTGGTGCCTCCGGGGGCGCCCATCATCGGCAGGAAGCTGTCGGAAGCCCGCATTCCCCAGGGCGTGATCTTGGGTGCTGTTGTCCGGCGGGGGCAGGTGTTCATCCCCAAAGGTGATTCTGTCCTCCAAGGGCAGGACCGGGTGATTGCCTTCTGCTTGCACAGGGAGCTCCCTGCCCTGAACAAGCTCTTCTATCCGAAACGAAAGGGGCTGGGCCATGAACTTTGGACTGGTCGCAAGGGTGCTGGGAAACCTTCTGCTGATTGAGGGGGCAGCAATGGTTTTTCCCCTGGGCATCTCCCTGTACTACCAGGAACGGAGTGCCGTGATTGGCTTTTTGCTTTCCATGGGTATCCTGGGTTTGACGGGGCTCTTCCTCTCCAATATTCCTTCTTCATCGCCGCGGCTGAAGGCCAGGGAAGCCATCCTCATCGTGACCATAGGCTGGGTTGTGGTCTCCTTTTTCGCGGCCCTGCCTTTCGTGCTGTCTGGATCCGCTTTCCTGGTTGACGCCTTTTTTGAGGCGGTCTCAGGCCTTACCACAACAGGCGCCTCCGTGCTTCGGGACGTTGAGGGGCTGCCTAAAGGGGTTTTGTTCTGGCGTTCTCTGCTCCACTGGTTGGGGGGTATGGGCATTCTTGTATTAACTCTGGCAATTTTGCCCATCCTAGGGGTAGTAGGCTTTCAGGTATTCAAGGCGGAAAGCCCGGGCCCTTCCCCCGACAAATTCACGCCCCGAATCGCAGCCACCAGCAAAATCCTCTACACCATCTACGGAGTGCTGACGGCCGCGATCCTTCTGGGGGTACGGGCTGCCGGCGTTCCTTGGTTTGAAAGCTTTGTCCTGGCCTTTGGCACCGTGAGTACCGGTGGTTTCGGTCTGTACAGCGACAGCCTGGCCCGCTGGAGCGCCAACAGCCCGCTGATTGTGCTCCTGGCGGCCGCCATGTTTTTGGCAGGGGTGAACTTCTCTTTGTACTACGATCTGGCCAAGGGCCGCTGGAGGCAGGCCTTGGGCAATGCGGAACTGCGCTGGTACGTCGCGATCATGGCCCTGAGCGTACTGACCGTGGCCCTCAACCTCTACGGGCCGGTCTACGGCAGTATCGGCGAAGCGCTGAAGCAGGCCTGGTTCCAGGTGGGCTCGGTGATGACCACTACAGGCTACTCCACGGTGGATTTTGACCTGTGGCCCTCTTTCAGCAAAGGAATTCTCTTTACACTCATGTTTGTGGGCGCCAGCGCCGGTTCTACCTCTGGTTCGGTGAAGGTGGTGCGCCTGCTGGTGGCGGCCAAGGTGGTGAAGCGGGAGCTCTCCCGGGTGCTCCATCCCCGGGCGGCCAAGCCTGTGGTGATCGGCGGACGGGTGATGCCCCCGGAGGTGGTGCAGGGGGTGGTGGGTTTTCTGCTGCTGTACGCCGCAGTCTTTGCCTTGGGTTTCCTGGTGATCAGCCTGGAGGGACTGGATCTGCTCAGTTCCATGGGCGCGGTTGCCGCCACTTTGGGCAATGTCGGTGTGGGCTTGGGTGCAGTGGGCCCCCGGGGCAGTTTTGCCAGCTTCAGCTCCCCGGGCAAACTTTTTCTTTCCTTCCTCATGCTTTTAGGGCGCTTGGAGCTCTTCACCATGCTCGCGGCCTTGAGTCCCAGGTTCTGGAGGGAGTAGACAAGCCTAGGCCAGGAACGGGGGGCGTTTTGCGAAAAGTCTAGGGGACCCGACTTTCAGCCAACACTATGGAGGGGAACGCTATGAAAAAGACGCTTGTGGTGGTTGTGGTGGTGGCCCTCGCCGCGGTGGGCTTGGTTTTCTGGTACTACCTGCAGCGGGATCCCGCCCAGACGGCCAAGGCCTTTCTGGAGCAGGTGACAGCCCAGGACCTATCTGGCCTGGAGGGTTACTTCACAGGCGATGCACATCCCACGGAGGAGGAGCTGAACCGGGCCTTCGGTGAGTTCGGGGAAGCCTTTGCCTTGAGTGAAGTGGAGCTGGTGGAGCTGGAGCTGCTTTCCAAGAACAGCAGGGAAGCGCTGTTCAGCTTCGACCTGCGCTATGCCAGCCGGCTCTTCGAACCCCTGGAGGTTCAGGGCAGCCTCATTCTCCAGCGGGAGCATATCTTCGCCCCTTGGCAGGTTAAGTGGCAGGACAACCTGCCCCTGCCCGATTACGGCCTCGGGGTGGGCTACTTCAGGGCCAGGGTGGAACCGAGCAGGGGCAGGATCCTGGACAGCACAGGCCAGATTCTGGCTGGAGAAGGCAGCATGGTCACCATCGGGGTGCAGCCCGATCGCATTACCGCTCCGGAATGGCTCTTTGGCACGCTCCAGGCGGAACTGGGGCTGAATCCCGAGTATGTGCGCAGGCAGTACGAGGCCCCAGGTGTGCAGGGCCACTGGTTTGTCCCCTTGATCACCGTTTCCGAGGAGGAGTACCGCAGGGTTGACCCCGTGCTGCGGCCCATCCCCGGCGTGTTCTTCCGCCGCATTGAGGCCAGGGCCTATCCCGAAGGAGCCACGACCGGGCACGTAACAGGTTACCTGGGCGAAGTGACCCCAGAGATGCTGGAGGCTTATCCGGAGAGGGAATATGTGAGCGGGGAAATCACCGGCAGAGCCGGCTTGGAAAGCAGCAGGGATGATTCCCTGCGGGGGCGCCCGGGCCACCGCTTCTATGTGGAGCTGGAGGACGGCACACCTGTGCTGCTGCGGGAAAAGAAGGTGCAGCAGGGGGCTGACCTGCAGCTCACACTAGACCGCTCCCTGCAGGAGCTGGCCTATTCCGTTCTTGGTGAACGCACAGGCGCCTTGGTGGTGCTCAACGCAGAGACCGGTGCAGTTTTGGCCCTGGCTTCCACACCCAGCTATGATCCTAACGAGTTCATCGGGGGCATCAGCGCCCGCCGGTGGCAGGAGCTGAGCTCCGATCCGAAGCGTCCCATGTTCAACCGGGCCCTCCAGGGGCTGTATCCTCCCGGATCCACGTTTAAAGTGCTCACCGTGGCCGCTGCCCTCAACGAGGGTCTGCTGGAACCGTCCAGCACCTTCACGGATTCGGGGGAGCTTGTGGTCCAGGGCAACATCGTCCGCAACTTCCAGGGGCAGGTTTTCGGGGAGCATACCCTCCACGACGCTCTGGTGGAATCCATCAACACCACCGTGGCCCGGGTGGGTTTGGATCTGGGCGCACCCAAGCTCGAGGAGTATTTCCACAGGCTCAAACTGAACGAAACCTACCGTCTGGGGCTGCCCATGTCCAGCGGCCAGGTGGGAACGCCCGGTCGCAGCCGGGTGGCGCTGGCCTGGTCGGCCATTGGCCAGGATCAGGTGCTGCTCACTCCCCTGCACATGGCCCAGCTTTTTGCCGTCTTTGCCAACGGCGGCCGCGTACCCCCCATCCATCTGGTTGTGGGTGAAGGAGAACCGGTGGACGAAGAGCCGGTGTTAGAGCCCGAGACCGTGGAAATGGTCAATGCCATGCTGCGGGATGTGGTTCTGGAGGGCACGGGGACGCAGGCCCAGGTGGCGGGGCTCACTGTCTACGGCAAGACGGGCACCGCGGAGGTGGTGGGGAGCGATTCCCACGCCTGGTTTGCCGGTCATACGGAGCTGCCTTCCGGTGAGAAGATCGCCTTCGCGCTTCTAGTGGAAGAAGGAGGAGTTGGGGGCCAGGCTGCGGCACCCCTGGTGCGGGAGTTCCTCAGCAGACTGGCCCAGTAAGAGCGGGGCAGGTAAGGCGAACCTAAAGGCTCAGCGCGAGCCCTTGTTACTCTGGAACGATGCGGAACAGGTCGATCAGCCATCCCCCTTCGGTTGCGGTGAAGCCGAGAACGAAGTCCCAAGGCTCGGTGGGTTCTCCCTCCAGGTACTCCTGCACGTGGAGCTGAACATACCACTTCTCGTTTTCTTCGAAGGGCTCGTCTGCACCTGTCAGTTCGTAGGTGTACCCGAGGGTGGTGCCATGGGCGTAGTAGGCGGCCAGGAGCTCTTTGGGGATCTCGATTCCCCTGTCGGAGTAAGGGAGTCCTTGGGCTAACTGCAGAGTTAACGCCAGATCTTGCCCGGTGATGCAGTGGAAGTAATAGGCGATCACCCATTTTTCGGCCACCAGCGAGGCCAACTGCTCGATTGCCGGATCAGCTGGGTCCTGCTGGTACCTGCCGGCCATTTCCTGCAGCTCAGCTTGGAACCGGTCGTAGAACTCAGCATTCAGTTTCGCAGGATCCGGGTCATCCAGCCACTGAATGATGAAGACTGTGACCTCCTGCGTGTTTTCCGCCAGATACTCTGCCTTTCCTGGATCGAAGACGATGCTATCCGCGAACAGCACCTCCAGCTCGGGTAGCTGCCGGGCCTCCAGCGCCCCGGCGAACTTCTGTGCGATTTCCGTCAATTCGCTTGTGGTCTTGGCACTGCTGCTCAGAGCTGTCAGCAGAACGAGCAGCACAACCAAGACAGCAAAACGCGCTTTCATTTTTCTCTCCTTTTCTTAATGTAGTCCTGCCCTCTGCTCTTTAGATGCCTTCGGTACAAGCTAGTTCACTAAGTAGGGAGGCGCTTGAGCCCATCCCCTGGGGAAGCAGGCCGTAAGATCGGCTGCTTGGGCAAAAGGAAACCTTAGCTTCCTGCAGAATTGATGTCAGGGATGCAAAACTGCAGGCGCTGATAGAGGAGGTTAACTGCCGTGATTAAGAACGCTCAAGACATGCGGGTGGAGCTGCGCGAAAAGATGCGGCGAGGCACAGGCGCAGCCCAGATTAAGCACATCTTCGAACAGCAGGAACTGAAGGGTAAATGCCGGCTTTTTGCCACCATCACCCTGGAACCGGGCTGTTCCATCGGGCCGCACCCCCACGATAGCGAAGAAGAGGTGTACTACATCCTCAAGGGAAGGGCTAAAGTGGTGGATGATGGGGAAGAGCGGGAACTGCAGCCCGGAGATGCGGTGCTGACCGGGGGCGGTGCCAGCCACTCTATTGCCAACATAGGTGAGGAGACCCTGGAGCTGCTGGCGGTCATCCTTACCTATTAGGAAAACACAAGGGCAGGTTGCCAGAAGCGTCTCTGGAACCTGCCTTAGCCATGCCCACAAGGCGCCGCCTCAGTCGTAGATCACCCGGAAGAAATCGATCAGCCACATGTTCCCGGCCTTGCTGAAGCCCAGGACAAACTCGTATGTCCAGTCGTCCCACGGCTGATGCTCAACCACGTCGAGGACAACATACCATCTGCCCCCTGTCTCAAAGGGGCCAGTTCTGCCCATGATTTCATAGGTTATCCCTAAGTCGTAGACAAAGACAAACCACCCTGCTAGTACAACTTTGGGTGCTGTGATGCCGTCCAGTGACAAGCTGGACTCATCCAGCCAGGTGGCCACCACTTGGTCATCGGCGCGAGTAAGTCCGTGGAAGAAGTGGCCCAGAGCTATCCTTTCCGCCGCAGCCGCTGCCAGATCCTCTAGCGCCGGATCGTTGGGGTCCTGCTCGCATTTTACCAGCATCTCCTCGAGCAGCTCTCCGCCCCAGAGCTCCTCTGCAGGATCGAGTTCATCAAGACCCGGCAGCCAGTCTTCGATCAAGAACTCCGCCAAATACTCCATATTCCATACGAGGTTCTCAAGTCTGTACCTCCCTGGATAGAGCAGGATGTGGTCTGCAAGCAAAACCTCCAGTTCAGGCAGTTCTTCCGCTTCAAGGTGTTCGATGAAGCGGTCTGTGAGTTTGCTCAATTCGTTCTCGATCTTTGATCGTGTCCTTCGGCAGGCATCCGCTGAGGGCTGCTGCCGTGAGGAGCACCACAACGACGATCAACCACCGTGCTCGCACTTGACTCTCTCCTTTCTTGGCTTACCTACCCGGCTCACTCTTTTGGCGCACACGCATCAATCGTATACTATCCGGAAGAAATCGATCAGCCACTGATCTCCCGTCCTGCTGAAACCCAGGATAAACTCACGGCCGCCAGTTCCCCACGGGTTTGTCTGAACTGCGTCGAGCCAAACATACCACTTGCCATCATCTTCGAAAGGGGCACTTCTGCCAGTGATCTCATAGGTGATCCCGTACTGGAGAAAGACGCTGAACCACTCCACCAACACCCCTTGGGGTATGGTAATACCCGCTTTGGAGAAGCTGCACTGATCCAGCCATTCGTCCACAACTTCCGGTTCGGCTTCAGTTAGGTCGCTGAAATAGTAGCCCAAAGTCACCCTTTCCGCCGCCGCCGCTGCCAGTTCTTCGATGGCTGGATCGGTGGGGTCCTCCCCGTATCTTGCCAGCATCTCCTGGAGGAGGTGTCCGGCCCACAGTTCCCTTTCCGGGTCCTGTTCACTGGGGTTGGGCAGCCACTCCTCCAACCAGAATATCTTCAGTTCCTCCATGAACTCCCCAAGGAGATCAAGCATACCCACCCCCGTATGCAGCAGGAGGCGGTCTGCGAACATAGCCTCCAGCTCAGCCACTTCTGCCGCTTCCAGATGTTCGATGAAGCGGTCTGTAAGCTTGCTCAACTCGTTTTGGATCTTAATTTTCTGCTCCGATAGACATCCGCTGAGGACTGCCGCTGCCACCATCAGCACCATAGCGAGGATCAAACATCGCGCACGCACTTAATCCCCCCTTTCTCAGCTCGCCTGCTCGGCACTTCAGTTGTACACTACCCGGAAGTAATCGATCAGCCACTTTTCTCCCATCTTGCTGAAACCCAGAATCAGCTCGTAATCGGCAGTGTACCACGGCTGGGCTCCAACCATGTCCAGGAGAACAAACCACTTGCCATCAACCTCGAAGGGGCTGCTTCTGCCTGCCACATCATAGGGAATCCCCCGGTCAACCAAGTCGGTGGTCAACCACTGTGCCACCACTGCCGAGGGCACTGTAAGGCCGTCCTCAGAGAAACTTGCCGCATCCAGCCAACCAGCCACTACCTGGGGAGCGGCCTCCGTTAGCTCGCTGAAGTAATGGCCGAGAACCAATCTTGCGGACGCAGCACCTGCCAGCTCCCCGATGGTAGGATCGGTTGGATTCTCTTTGTACCTGGTCAGCATCTCCTGGAGCAGGTCCGCGGTCCACAAATCTCCAGGGTCGTCGGGGTTCGGTGCGGGGGGATCAGGCAGCCAGTATGTCAAGAAGTACTCCTTGGTCAACCCCATGTTCAGTGCAAGGTCTTGGAGGATGTGCCTGCTCGGGTGGAGCAGGAGGAGATCTGCGAAAAAGGCTTCCAATTCAGGCAGCTCTTCCGCTTCCAGCTGCTCGATGAAGCGGTCTGTGAGTTTGCTCAATTCGTTCTCGATCTTGATCGTGTCCTTCGGCAGGCATCCGCTGAGGGCCGCCGCTGCCGCGAACAGCACCACCAAAAAGGCCAAACGCCGCGCTCGCACTGCACTCCCCCTTTCCCGCTCAGCTTTTCTGTTCGGTTCTGGAGGGCATCCCGCCCTCAAGTCCCTTCATCAACTCCTCAATTATGGGAAGCTGCACCGCGTACCTGCCCCCCGGAGTTACCTCCTGAGTTACCTTTTCTGGTTGCCCACTTCTGGAGGGAAAGGGTAGGGTTCGGAAGAATAGGAAATACCAGGCGAACGCGGAGGGTTGGTCACGCTTCATGACTGCCCCCCTTTTCTTCACGGAAATACCAGGCGAACGCGGAGGGTTGACCATGTACAGAAGATGGATAGGGGCGGCTTTAGCTCTGCTCCTCCTGCTGGGTGCGGCAGGGAGCGTCCTGGCCTTGGAGCGGCTCTGCGTCCACTACATCGATGTGGGCCAGGGGGAAGCGGCCTTTCTGGCAGGGCCGGACTTTGCCGTCTTGATCGATGCCGGGGATCTGGATGGAACAGAGGTGCTGGATTACCTCAAGGCGCTGGGTGTGGAAACCATCGACCTTTTTGTGGTTACCCACCCCCATGCCGATCACATCGGCCAGGCCGCCCAGGTGATGCGCAGCTTCACGGTGCGGGAGGTGTGGATGTCCGGGTATGAACACTACACCCGCATCTTCGAGGAGCTGCTGGATGCGGTGCTGGAATCGGACGCAGATTACTTCGAACCCCGAAGGGGTGATCAGCGCCAGCTGGGAGGTCTAACCCTGCAGGTGCTCAACCCCATGGAGCCTACGGGCAGCATCCACGAATCGTGCCTTGTGCTCCGGGCCGTCTACGGGCAGGTGGCGTTCCTTTTTACCGGAGATGCGGAGCGCCGCATCGAGGAGGATCTGGTGCGCCGGGGCCTGCCCCTTCAGGCGCAGATTCTACAGCTGGGCCACCATGGCTCCCGGACCTCTTCCTCCCTGGATTTCCTCCTGGCTGTCGATCCCGAAGCGGCCATCTATGCGGCCGGTCGGGATAACGAGTACGGCCATCCCCACGGGGAGGTGCTGAACCGCTTGAAAATCCTGGAGATTCCCGTCTACGGCACGGATGAACTGGGAACCATCGTGGTGTGCACGGACGGGTTCACCTACGAGCTGGCGGCCGGCAGGGAGCCGCCCGTTGGCGGGGAGAGGGCCGTTAAGGACTGCGTGGATCTAAACACGGCGTCCTTCCAGGAACTGCAGCGGATTATCCACATCGGCGAAGGGCGGGCTCGACAGATTATTGAGGAGCGGGCGAGAAGGCCGTTTAGGAGCGTAGATGAGCTGCGCTGGCGCATTGACGGTATTGGAGACAAAAGACTGGCGGACATCAAAGCCCAGGGGTTGGCCTGCGTCAAAGGGGTGACAGAGGATTAAGTGCACGAAGTCGGCGGTCATCGACCGCATCGTTGATGGAGAGTTCGCGGTCCTGCTGTTCGAAGAGGATGAGGGACAGCTCACGGTCCCCGCGGTCAAGCTTCCCCCCGGGAGCAGAGAGGGAGTTTGGCTCCTGGTGCATCTGGAAGCGGGGGAACTGGTGGCCGCGGAGCTGGATCTGGCGAAGACAGAGGAAGTCAAAGAGAGGATCAAGCAAAAGCGCGCCAGGCTGCTTCAGCGCATGCGCCGGCGCGATCTGTAACGAAGGGAGAACGCAGATGAAGTGGTATGAGAAGCTATTTGCCAACTACGCCGAGAACTACGACCAGGAACCCTTCACCCAGGGAACGGTGGGAGAGTGCGACTTTATCGAGGCGGAGCTCAACTTCGACCGCTCCCTCCGGATTTTGGACATCGGCTGCGGAACCGGCAGGCACGCCATCGAGCTGACCAAGCGGGACTATGCGGTCACCGGGATCGACCTATCTGAAGCTCAGCTCCGCAGAGCCAGGGAAAAGGCGGCAGCAGAGGGGCTCCAGGTCGAGTTCTTGAGATGCGATGCCCGAGATCTGCCCTTTGTGCAGGAGTTCGATGCCGCCATCATGCTGTGCGAGGGGGCCTTTCCCCTCATGGAAACCGACGAGATGAACTTCGCCATCCTGGGCGGCGCGGCAAGGGCTCTCAAAAGCCCCGGCAAGTTCATCTTTACCACCCTCAATGGGCTTTACCGCCTGTTCCACCCCGCCTCCGAGGGTGAGAGCTTCGACATGCTCACCATGCGCAGCCGGGATCTACTGACCTTTACCGATGATGATGGCCAAGTACAGCAGGTGGAGGCCAGTGAAAGGTACTACCTGCCCAGCGAGATCACCTGGCTCCTGAAGTCTTTGGGTTTTACCAAGATCGAGTTTTTCGGGGTCAAGTTGGGGGCCTTTTCCCGGCAGGACCAGCTCACTGCGGAAGATTTTGAGATGCTGGTGGTGGCGGAGAAGTAAAGCGGATGGGGCTTTACGGCCTGCGGTAGAGCATCAGCCAGCGGCCCCCCAGATCCCTGCGGCTACCCCATTCTTCAAAGCCCGCTGCCGCGTAAAGGCGCCGCCCCGCGGGATTGTTCGCCCGCACATTAAGGCCCACGGACTGGCCCCGCAGCTGGTCCAGGGCGTGGTCTAAAAGCAGAGTACCCAGACCCTGCCCCTGGTAAGCAGGGAGCACAGCCACGGAGAGTATGGTGGCCTGGGGTCTGGGTACTTTTTTGCTTCTGTGCACTGTGAGGATCATTAAGAGCTGGTTCACCAAGAGTCTGCCTATTTCCAGCGGGCTCAGGCGAAACGCCATCCGCCCCAGCAGACCCGCGGCCTGGAAAAGGCGGCGGCGGGCCCTCCCCGGCTGGGAAGTTGTGTAGAGCAGGTAGCCTGCATCCTCGCCATCTTCTGTCTGGACCAGTACGCCTTGGGCACCCACGCTGAAGAGCAGGGCAAAGGCGAGCTCCAAAAGGCGGAGCAGTCTTTCCCGGCCTTTGCGGGGGAAAAAGAGGGCAATGCTCTCGGGAAAGGCCTGCCGATAGATTTCCGCAATGGATCGGCTGTGCTCTGCCGCGGCCGGAACCAAACGCATGGTTTCCCTCCTTACTCTGGCCGGTCGATCTGGGGGAAGGCTTCCCCTGGGGCATCGTGGAGCAGTTCCGCCAGGGGCACGATTTCCAGCCCCTTAGCCCGGATGATCTCAATCACCCGGGGCAGGGCCATAACTGTGGCCCTGCGGTCTCCCCCCTCGTTTCTCAGCAGGGCGCCGCTGTCGTGGAAGAGGATGATATCCCCGCCCCGCACCCTGCTTTCCACCAGGCGTTCTATATAGGAAGCGGTTACGCCATAGCGCCAGTCCCGTGTGGAAATAGACCAGAGCACGATCTCTTGGCCCAAAAGGTTGGCCATGCGCCGGAAGCGGTCATCGTACATGCCCCGGGGCGGCCGCACAAAGCTGGGATAGACGCCGGTCACTTCCGTAATTACGGCGGTTGCTTCCATCAGCTCTTTCTGCAGCTCAATGGTGGAAAGGGTAGGCAGGTTTCTGTGGTTCTGGGTGTGGCTGCCCACGGCATGACCCTCTTCCACCACCCGGCGGGCGATCTCAGGGTATTTCTCCACATGGCTGCCCACCATGAAAAAGGTGGCGGGCACTTCATACTCCTTCAGAATATCCAGGATGGCCGGTGTGAACTCCCGGCTGGGGCCATCATCGAAGGTGATGGCCACCTTGTTGGAGCTGTGGTTGCCTACGCGGTAGATATCCGGCTGATAGCCAAAACCGTGGTAGACGTAGACCCAGAGCAGGACGAACAAAGTGATGATGCCCAGCAGCCCAGATATTACAGCCAGCACCGATTTGGGGATCCTCACTCTGCACCAGCGCAAGATGCGCACCGCTAAACGCCAGTAGGCGCGGGCAATGAGCACTGTGATCAGGATAAATGCTAGAACTCTCAGGGCAAATTCAGCGTGAGCCATGTCTGCTCCTCCCGTGTCGAGAGTCAATCTGCAACCAATTCTACATCAAGCCCAAGGGGCGTACAAGCCTTAACGGTTGCGAACTGTCTTCCATAATAGTAAAGTAGGAACTGAAGGGTGCGGCCTCGGCCCGCCTCTTCCGTCTAGGGTGAAAGCATGGAGGTAAATTTGCTTTGAAGAACTACCATACACATACATTTCGCTGCAAGCACGCCGTAGGTGAGGTGGACGACTACGTACAGGCAGCAGCGGCCAAGGGGTTTACCGTGCTTGGTTTTGCCGACCACACGGCCCTCCCAGATAACCGCTGGCTGTACATGCGCATGGGTCGGGCGGAGCTTCCCGGTTACGTCAGGGCCATCGAGCAGGCCCAGGGCACCTGGCCCGGGCTGACCATCCTCAAGGGCATGGAATGCGAGTGGGCTTCTGAATATCATTCTTTCTTTGAAGATGTTCTTTTGGGGCAGTACGGCCTGGACTATCTGATCCTGGGCTGCCATTTCTTTCCCCACAACGGGGATTGGCTGAGCAGCCACTATGAAGTACACAGCGCCGAGCATCTTGTTTCCTACACTCGGCATCTAATTGAGTCTATGCGAAGCGGCCTTTTTGCTTTCGTGGCCCATCCCGATGTCTTCGGGCTGAGCTATCTCAACTGGGACAAAAACACCGAAGCCGCGGCCAAAGATATCCTCGGGGCAGCGAAGGAACTGGACCTTCCCCTGGAGATCAACGGCCACGGACTGGTGAGCCGCTGGGTGGAAAGCGACCAGGGACCCAGGCCCGCCTATCCCTGGCTGCCCTTTTGGGAACTGGCCCGGGACTACGGGATCCAGGTGGTGGTGAACTCCGACGCCCACAAGCCGGCTTTAGTGGACGAAGGTCTGGCTGAGGGCTTCGACCTGGTAAGGAGCCTGGGGTTGACCCTGGCGAATATGGAACATTTGGAAGGGGGTTGAGAATGTTTGTCATCTTCAACAAAGCGGAACAGCGCGTACCCATTAAGGTCTGGCTGCCCGGCAAAGACCATCTGGAAGAGGAATGTCTGAGGCAGGCTTTGAACCTGGCCAACCTGCCCTTTGCCTATAAACACGTGGCCTTGATGCCCGATACCCATGCCGGTTACGGGATGCCCATCGGCGGGGTTTTGGCCGCGGAGGATGTGATCATCCCCAACGCCGTGGGTGTAGATATCGGCTGCGGGATGGTTTTTGCCCGCACCAATGTCCCGGCGAAACTGCTGCGGGAGGTGACCACTCCCGGCGGGACGCTGGCCCACTATCTCGTGGGCCAGATCATGCGTGACGTTCCCCAGGGTTTTGAACACCACAAAGAGCCGCAGAAGTCCAAATTTCTGGACCAGTATCCCGTGGAGAAGCTGTACCGCTATGGAGATGCCAAGCTGCCTAAGAAAGCAGAAGCCTACATGCAGCTCGGTACCTTAGGGGGCGGCAACCACTTTATTGAGCTACAGGAGGACGAGGAGGGCCGCCTGGGGCTCATGGTGCACACCGGCTCCCGCAACTTCGGCTACAAGGTGGCCAACTACTTCAACCAGGTGGCCAAGGATCTGAACAAGCGCCAGGGCTCCAAAGTGCCCAGCCATTTCGATCTGGCTTACCTGCCCGTGGACAGCCCCGAGGGGAAGGGTTACATCGGCTGGATGACCTTTGCCCTGGAGTTTGCCCGCCAGAACCGCCACCGCATCATGGAGCGGGTCAAGGAGCTGGTGGTGGAGGGCTTCCGGCGCTATGCCGGTGTTAAGGACATCCAGTTCGCAGGGGAAGTGAACGCCCACCACAACTATGCCGCTTTGGAAACCCACTTCGGCCGCATGGTTTGGGTGCACCGCAAGGGAGCGATCAGCGCCAAGCAGGGAGAGCCGGGGATCATCCCCGGGGCCATGGGTTCCTATTCCTTCATCGTGGAAGGGCTGGGCAATCCGGAGTCGTTCCACTCAGCCAGCCACGGAGCGGGCCGGGTGATGGGGCGCAAAGAGGCGGTGCGCCAGTTCAGCGTGGAGGAAGTGCTGGCCGACTTCAGGGCCAAAGATATGGTCCTGGGTAAAAGGCGCCGGGGAGACACCGCTGAAGAATACTACAAGGCCTATAAAAACATCGAAGATGTCATGGCGGATCAGCGGGATTTGGTCAGGCCCGTCCTCAAGCTGAAAACGGTGGCGGTGGTCAAGGGATAAACTGGCGCATGCGCGCAGATGATTCCATCTACCCGTAGGAAGGAATTAGCCTTGGCGTGCAGAAGAAAATAGCTGAATTCGAAATTACACAGGGGGGTTTTTTACCGTGCGAAACAAAATCAGTTTTGTCGTGGTCATGGTTCTCTTACTTGGTTTGCTTGCTGCTCCCGCTTACGCCCAGAAGACCAGGGTCGGCCTGATCTTCGCTGAAGGCGGATTGGGCGACCAGTCCTTCAACGATGCAGCTTACCGCGGTCTCATGCAGGCCAAAGAGGAGCTGCCCGTGGAAGTGATCTACGTTGAGCCCGCAGACATTGCCGAGATGGAAGAACATCAGCGGTCCTACGCTGAACTGGGCTTGGACCTGGTCATCGTGATCGGCTTCATCCATCAAAGCTCCCTAACAGAGGTCTCCGCGGATTATCCCGACATCCACTTCGCCATTGTGGACGACGTTGTGGACAATCCCAACGTAACCTCCCTGCTCTTCGAAGAGCATGAAGGTTCCTTCCTGGTAGGCGTTGTGGCAGGTATGATGACCAAATCCAACATCGTGGGCTTCGTGGGCGGTATGGAAGTTCCCCTGATCCGCAAGTTCCAAGTTGGTTTTGAAGAAGGCGTCAAATGGGCCAACCCCGATGCTCAGGTGCTGGTGAACTACGCCGGTGCTTTCGACGACCCCGGCCGCGGCCGTGAGCTGGCCATCAGCCAGTATGAGCGCGGCGCCGACATCATCTACCACGCAGCTGGTGGAACCGGCAGCGGCGTCATCGATGCGGCAGCCAGCCATGACTTCTATGCCATCGGTGTGGACTCGGATCAGGACTACATGGCACCGGGCAAAGTGCTCACCTCGATGATTAAGCGGGTTGACATGGCCGTGTACGAAGTGATTAAGGCTGCTGTGGAGGGCACCCTGGAGGGCGGCACCTGGACCTTTGGCGTTGCCGACGGAGGTGTAGGTACATCCGAGTTCACGTACACCAGGGACATCATCCCTCAGGAAGTATTTGACAAGGTGGAAGAGGCTAAGCAGAAGATCATCTCCGGAGAGATTGTCGTAACTAATCCTCTCCAGTAATCCCAGTAAACTCAAGGGGAGGCTGCTGGCCGCCGTCGGGTGGGCGGCGCCTCCCTTTTCTTTCAGGGAGGTTGTCCCATGGCGAAAGTGTTGGAAATGCGGGCCATTACCAAGCAGTTCCCCAGGGTTTTGGCCAACGACAAAGTTGACTTTGACCTGGAACAAGGGGAGATCCATGCTCTAGTGGGTGAGAACGGTTCCGGCAAGTCCACGCTCATGAGCATCCTCTACGGGCTTTACCAGAAGGATGGCGGTGAGATCATCGTCCGGGGGCAGCCCGTGGAAATCACCGAGCCGCGCCAGGCTATCGATTTGAAAATCGGCATGGTCTTCCAGCATTTTATGCTCATCGAGCCTTTGACGGTGGCCGAGAACATCGTGCTCGGTTCGGAAATCCGCAAGGGCCCTTTTTTGAATCATAAGAAGATGGTGGCGGAAGTGGAGCGCCTCTCCCAGGAGTACGGACTGCAGATCGATCCCGAGGCCAGGATCGCTGATCTTTCCGTGGGCCTGCAGCAGAGGGTGGAGATCCTCAAGGCCCTCTACCGGGGAGCCGAGATCCTGGTGCTGGACGAACCCACTGCGGTGCTCACTCCGCAGGAAGTGGAAGATCTGTTTCAGGTGCTGCGCACTTTGAAGTCCAAGGGGACCAGCATCATCTTCATTACCCATAAAATCAAAGAGGTTTTGGCCGTCTCTGACCGGGTCAGCGTGCTGCGGCGGGGCAAGAAGGTGGGAACCAAACTCACCAAGGACACCAACGAGCAGGAACTGGCGGAGATGATGGTGGGCCGGGTAGTGCTCCTCCGGGTGGAGAAGGGGCCGGCCAACCCAGGGCCGGAGGTTCTGCGGCTGGACGGAGTCACCGTGAAGGACCAGTTTGGACAGGTGAAAGTGAACAACGTGAGCCTTTCCGTGAGAAGGGGCGAAGTGCTGGGCATTGCCGGAGTGGAGGGCAACGGCCAGTCTGAGCTGGTGGAAGCCATTGCCGGCCTGCGCAAGGTGGCCGGGGGCCGCATCTACCTTGGGGACCAGGATATCACCGGCTGGTCGCCGCTGCGCATCAGGAAGGCGGGCTTCGGGTTTGTGCCGGAAGACAGGCATAGGCGGGGCCTCATTTTGGACTATTCAGTGGCTGATAACTTGATCCTGGGCATCCACGGCAGCAGACCCTTTGCGGGCACGGCGGGCATCCGCAACCAGGGGAAGATCATGGAGCACGCCGAGGAACTGATTGAGAAATACGATGTGCGCCCGCCCGTGGCCGCCCAGGCCGTGCGCAACCTGTCCGGGGGCAACCAGCAGAAGGTGGTGGTGGCCAGGGAGTTTGCCCAGAATCCCGACCTGCTCATCTGCTCACAGCCTACCCGCGGGGTGGATGTTGGGGCCATCGAGTTTATCCACCAGCAGGTGATCGCCCAGCGGGATCAGGGCGCTGCGGTGCTCCTGGTTTCCGCGGAGCTGGATGAAGTGCTCTCCCTAAGCGATCGCGTTGCTGTCATGTACAACGGGGAAATCGTCAGCGTCATGCCCATTGAAGAAGCAACAGAACACAAGCTGGGCTTTTTGATGCTCGGCGGACACCCAGAAGAATATGGTGCGGGTGAGGTGAGCGGCAATGCAGAGCAGAATTAAGGCGTTTCCCTGGCAGGAGCTGCTGCTGCCCTTGGCGGCGGTGGTACTGGCTTTGCTGATCGGCTCCGTGTTGATTCTCTATGTAGGTGAAAACCCTTTAACTGCCTACGGGATTTTGTTTAGAGAGTCCCTGGGCAGCGTGAGGAATATTGCCACTACGCTGCAGCGGGCCACGCCCCTGATGTTTACTGGGCTGGCGGTGGCCTTTGCCTTCCGGGCCGGCTTGTTTAACATCGGTGCCGAAGGGCAGCTGTACTTGGGCGCCTTTGCCGCGGTGTGGGTGGGCATTTCCTTTAACCTGCCCCGGATTATCCACCTGCCGCTGGCCATCATTGCCTCCATGGTGGGGGGTGCCCTGTGGGCTTCCATCGCCGGCTTCCTCAAGGCCAAGCTGGGTGTCCATGAGGTGATCAACACCATCATGCTCAACTTTATCGCCCTCTTTCTCACAGACTGGCTGGTAACGGGCCCGTTCCACGGCGGCTCCTGGGTGCCGGAAACGGTGCGCATCAGCCCCACGGCGGCCCTCTCCAGGATCTATCCGCCGACGCGCCTGACCACCGCGGTCTATCTGGCCCTGGTCGCCGCCTTGGTGGTTTATATCATCCTCTGGAAGACCAAGCGGGGTTATGAGCTGCGGGCAGTGGGCCTGAACCCGTCCGCGGCTGAATACGGCGGAATCAATGTCCCCCGCAATACCATCATTGCCATGGCCATCAGCGGGGCCCTCGCGGGTCTGGCAGGAGCGGAGCAGATCTTGGGGCTGAACAACCGGTTTATCGTGCGCTTTTCTTCGGATCTGGGATTCATGGGGATTGCCGTGGGCCTCTTGGGTAAGAACCACCCTGCGGGTGTGATCCTGGCTGCAGTGCTGTTCGGCGCGCTGCAGACGGGCTCCGCGGCCATGGACCGCCTGACCGCAGTGCCCCGGGAGCTGATCACCGTCATCCAGGGCCTGATCATCTTCTTTGTGGCCGCTGAGTTCTTAATCCGGCGCATCCTGCGCCTTAAGGAGGAAGCATAATGGGCGATATTCTTGCCATGATGTTCAACACCACCGTTTTTGCCGCCGCTCTGCGCATGGCCACGCCTCTGATCTTTGCGGCCTTGGGAGGCATTCTTTCCGAGCGCAGCGGGGTAGTGAATATTGCCCTGGAAGGCATGATGCTCACCGGCTCGTTCGCCGCCATGTTCGTCACCTACCATACGGGCCTGCCCTGGGTGGGGGCCTTGGGAGCCATGGCCGCCGGCGCTTTGGTGGGGCTGCTCTTGGCTGTGTTCTGCATCCGCTACCGGGCGAACCAGGTGGTCACCGGCACCGCCATCAACATCTTCGCCGGAGGGCTCACCGTGTTTCTCCTGCGGCACTTTTTCGGTGCAGCGGGAACCTCGCCCCAGGTACCTGTGATTCGCGATATCACCCTGCCGGTTTTGTCCCAGATCCCCTGGGTCGACCGTATCTTGGGCCGGCAGAACCCCTTGGTGTATCTGGCCCTAGTTGCCGTGTTCCTGGTGCATGTGGTGATCTACAAGACGCCGTGGGGGCTCAGGCTGAGGGCGGTGGGTGAGCATCCCCAGGCCGCAGATACCGTGGGCATCAACGTGTTTAAAATGCGCTACGTCGCCGTGATGCTCAGCGGAGCCCTGGCTGGCCTGGGCGGAACCTATCTTTCCATTGCCCATCTGAGCCGCTTCAGCGAGGGCATGACCGCAGGGCGGGGCTTTATCGCCCTGGCGGCAGTCATCTTCGGCAAGTGGACTCCCCTGGGGGCCCTGGGCGCCTGCCTGTTCTTTGGGTACGGCGATGCCCTGCAGATGCGCCTGCAGGATATCGGTATCCCCACGCAGTTCATGAACATGCTGCCCTATGTTCTCACCATGGTGGCCCTGGCCGGCTTCATCGGCAGAGCAGTGGGGCCCAAGGCCGCCGGACAGCCCTATATCAAAGGATAGATTGCGAGGTTTGGTAGGAATTGAAAGATCTCAAGAGGTTTATCTCTTACTACAAGCCGGAGCGCCGCCTGTTTTTCGCGGATCTGCTCGCGGCCAGCATCATTGCAGTACTGGACCTCCTGTTTCCCATCATCACCAGAACCTTTATGAAAGATTTCATTCCTAACCGCAACCTGCAGGCAGTGCTCATCTGGGCAGGTGCGATGGTCGTTTTGTACGTGCTGCGCCTGACCTGCCAGTACTTTGTGGATTACTACGGCCATGTGGTGGGTGTGAACATCGAATACCGCATGCGCAAGGATCTGTTCTCCCATCTGCAGACCCTGGACTTCCGCTTCTTCGACGATACCAAGGTGGGGCACTTGATGAGCAGGATCGTCAATGACCTGAGGGATATCACCGAGCTGGCCCACCACGGGCCTGAGGACATTTTCATCGCCACGCTGATGCTCATCGGTTCCTTTATCTACCTGCTGAGCATCAACGTGCCCCTGACGCTCATTACCTTCCTGTTCATTCCCCTGATCGGGGCCTACGCCTACAGGACCCGCACGAACATGAACAAAGCGTTCCATGAAGAGCGCCGCCGGATCGCGGATGTCAATGCCGATCTGGAAAACAGCCTCTCCGGGATTCGGGTGGCCCAAAGCTTCGTCAACGAAGACTACGAGATGAGGCGCTTCGATACGGCTAACAGCGCCTTTAAGACATCCCGCTACAGGGCCTTTAGGGCCATGGCTGTGTACTCCTCAGGTCTCGGGTTTTTGACCGACCTGCTGAACCTGGCCGTTCTGACCTGCGGTGCCTTGTTCATGTTCCGAGGCTACATCGATCTGGCGGATCTCACCGCCTACCTCCTGTTCATCGGCTACTTCCTCCAGCCCATCCGCCGGCTGATCTCCTTTACCCAGCAGTATCAGCAGGGTATGGCGGGCTTCAGGCGTTTTGTGGAGATCATGGAGGTTCAGCCCTCGGTAACGGACCGGCCGGATGCCGTGGATCTTCCCCCTGTCAAGGGTGAGATCGAGCTGCGCAATGTCTCTTTCCACTATGACGAGGACAGCGAAGTGCTCCACAACGTGAGCTTGACCATCCCCGCGGGGAGCACCGTGGCCTTTGTGGGGCCATCGGGGGGAGGCAAAACCACCCTCTGCCACCTCATCCCCAGGTTCTACGATGTGGTGGAGGGGGCGGTACTCATCGACGGCTATGATGTGCGGGATGTGACCCTGCGCTCCCTGCGGCAGCAGATCGGCTTCGTGCAGCAGGATGTGTTCCTCTTCACCGGAACTATCCGGGAGAACATCCTCTACGGCAACCCCTCCGCCACTGAGGAAGAGATGATCGCCGCGGCCAAAAAGGCCCAGATCCACGATTTCATCATGGGCCTCAAGGATGGTTACGACACCTACGTGGGCGAGCGGGGCGTGAAGCTCTCCGGCGGCCAGAAACAGCGGATTTCCATCGCCCGGGTGTTTTTGAAAAACCCGCCCGTCTTGATCCTGGATGAAGCCACTTCGTCTCTGGATGCCGTCACGGAGCTGGAGATCCAGGAGGCCCTGGACGAGCTGGCCAAGGACCGTACCACCTTGATCATCGCCCACCGCCTCAGCACCATCCGCCAGGCCGATGAGATTGTGGTGCTCACCGACGGGAAGATCCGGGAGCGGGGGACCCACAAGGAGCTTGTGGCCCGAAACGGCCTGTACGCCAAGCTCTATGCCGCCCAGATGGACCAGGCTGTCTAGACAGCCTGGGGAACATGTAATGTCTGCCAGAACCGCCGCCAGGTGTGCGGCGGTTTTCGCATGTGGGCTCTGAACGGTACTCTCAATGCCTGGAGGCCAAACGAACATTTTCCTTCCGGGACAGGAGGAGAACTTGCGCAATTCGTAGAATAATACAGCTATCTTTTTATCACAGGAGGAGAGGTCGGAGTGAAAAGAAGGCTATCCGTAGTTTTAGCGTTGTTATTGGTTTTCGGTCTTATCGGTGTGGCACAAGCCCAGGCTCTGCCCTTTAAGATCGGCCTGATCACGGGTACGGTCTCCCAGGGCGAAGAAGAGTACCAGGCCGCGTTAAAGATGGTGGCTCGCTATCCGGGCTCCATTACCCACGTGACCTATCCCGACAACTTCATGAACGAGCAGGAAACGGTAATCGGACAGATCGTCCAGTTTGCCATGGATCCCGAGGTCAAGGCCATCGTGGTCTGCCAGGCCGTTCCCGGCACCACCGCAGCCTTTAAGACCGTGCGGGACATCCGCCCTGACATCGTGCTCATCGCGGGCGTTCCCCATGAAGACCCGGCGGTAATCGGCCCGGTCGCGGACATAGCCATGGAGACAGACCAGCTCCGGCGCGGCCCCGCCATTGCCCAGCTGGCAGCGGAGATGGGTGCCAAGAAGATTCTGCACTACTCCTTCCCGCGCCACATGTCCATGGAGCTTTTGGCTGTGCGCTTCCAGAACATGAAGGAAGAAGCTGAACGGCTCGGTCTGGAAGTGATCGAAGTGACCGCTCCCGACCCCATGGGTGACGCCGGTCTGCCCGGTACCCAGCAGTTCATTCTGGAGGATATTCCCCGTCAAGCCGCGATCCACGGGACGGACATCGCTTTCTTCGGGACCAACTGCGGCATGATGGAGCCGGCCATCCGGGCTTCGCTGGAGGCGGGCATCATCTTCCCAGAGCAGTGCTGCCCCAGCCCCTTCCACGGCTATCCCGGTGCCTTGGGCATTGAGGTACCCGAGGAATACAAGGGCGATGTACCCTATATCCTCGAGCAGATCAAGGCTAAGGTCGCCGAGATGGGACGTTCCGGCCGCATGGCCACCTGGGTTGCACCTGTGAACATGGTCTTTGTGGAAGCAGGTGTGGATCTGGCCATCAGGCACATCCAGGAAGGTCTGGACTTCTCCGACATGGCCGCCGTGGAAGAAGCGATCTACGAGGCCACGGGCGTGCGGGTGTCTCTGAACCGCTATCTCGATGATTCCAACTTCTACCTGGTACTGGCCGAATCGATCATCTTCTAAGGGTCAGCACAGCAAGTGAGAGAAAAGGCGGAGCTCTCGCCCTCCCCGAGGGCGAACTCCGCACTTTTGTTGGTGTAACTAGTGGAGGTGTTGCCAGTGAGTGTTCCTGTACTGGAGATGAAGGAGATCTCCAAGTCCTTTTACGGCACTCAGGTGTTGAAAAACGTTAGTCTTACCGTTGGAAAAGGGGAGATTCACTGCCTGGTGGGGGAAAACGGGGCCGGCAAGTCCACCTTGATGAACATCCTCTTCGGCATGCCTGTGATCATCAACACGGGGGGCTTTGAGGGGAGCATCTTCATCAACGGCGAGCAGATGGCCTTTGACTCGCCCCGGGCGGCCATTGATGCAGGCATCGGCATGGTGCACCAGGAGTTCATGCTGCTGCCGGGGTTTTCTGTGACAGAAAACGTCAAGCTGAACAGGGAAGTTACCAAACGCAATCTGTTCAGCGCGGTCTTTGGCAAGAAGATGGAAACCCTCAACCGCCGGCAGATGGCCCAGGACACCAGGTCTGCCCTGGACCGGCTGGGTATGAGTATCGACGAATGGGTTCCCGTGGCTGGGCTGCCCGTTGGCTATCTGCAGTTTGTGGAAATCGCCAGGGAGATCGATAAAGAGAACCTGCAGCTCCTGGTTCTCGACGAACCCACCGCCGTGCTCACCGAAAGTGAAGCCGAGCAGTTTCTCGGGGTTATTCAGCGCTTGGCGCGCAGCGGCATTAGTATTCTGTTTATTACCCACCGCTTGGATGAGGTTATGGCGGTGGCAGATCGGATTACGATCCTAAAAGACGGTGAACTGGTCAGCTCCGGGCCCAGGGAAGATTACACCATCAGCCAGATCGCCGAGCTCATGGTGGGCCGCAAGATCGATACGCAGGCCCGCAAGCAGAGAAGCTCCAGCCCGGCCAAGCAGGAAGTGGTGCTGGAGATCCGCGATCTGCGGGTGGATATGCCCGGGGAGCGGCTGCGGGGCATCGATTTGGATGTCTACCGCGGCGAGATTTTGGGCATCGGCGGCCTGGCGGGGCACGGCAAGGTGGGTCTGGCCAACGGCATCATGGGCCTGTACCCCAGCCAGGGCAGGGTGCTCTATGAGGGGCAGGAAGTACCCCTAAACGACACCAAGGCCGCACTGCGGATGGGCCTGGCCTTCGTTTCCGAAGACAGGCGGGGTGTGGGCTTGGTCCTGGAGGATACCATAGCCAACAACATCGTGCTCACCAGCATGCAGAGCCAGGATAAGTTCCTCAAGCCGGGCCTGCTCAAGCTCAAAGATGAGAGGAAGATCCGGGAGCATGCCCTGGAATCTATCGAGAAATTCGATATCCGCTGCACTGGGCCTGAACAGATCGTGCGCAGGCTCAGCGGCGGCAATCAGCAGAAGGTCTGCCTGGCCAGGGCTTTCACCCAGGAGCCCAAGCTGCTCTTCGTATCTGAACCGACCAGGGGCATTGACGTGGGTGCCAAGAGCAGGGTGCTGGAACTCATTGTGCAGCTCAATGAGATGGGAGTAACGGTGGTGTTTACCTCCAGTGAACTCGCGGAGCTGCGCAGCATCGCAGATCGCATCGCCATCGTCTATGAAGGTAGGTTGGCTGGCATCCTGCCGCCCGATGCTCCCGATGTGCAGTACGGCCTCCTGATGGCTGGAAAATCCTTGGAGGAGGTGGGGGCGCGATGAAAGAGCAGCTGCTCAAGATCTACCACGGTTTTGGACTGCCGCGCCTGATTATTGCTGGCTTCCTGCTCCTTTTGATCATTATCGCCGCCGGTACGGATCTCAGTGTGCCCGGTCTGCTCAGCGATGCTTTAGTGCGCATCGGTCAGAACGGCATCTACGTTTTGGCCATGGTGCCCTCCATTCAAGCTGGAGTTGGTCTGAACTTCGGTCTGCCGGTGGGCGTCATCTGCGGTATTGTGGGTGCGCTGGTGGCCATGGAGTTCAGTATGCTGGGTTTCGGCGGGTTCTTGGTGGCGGTGCTCATCGCCATCCCGCTGGCGGTCGGAGCAGGTTTCCTCTATGCGCTCCTCCTCAACCGGGTCACCGGGCAGGAAATGATGGTGGGAACCTACGTGGGCTTTTCGGTGGTGGCCGGGATGTGCATCTTCTGGCTGCTGGCTCCCTTTAGGAACCCTGCCATGATCTGGCCCGTGGGCGGCCAGGGCCTGCGCACCACGCTGACCTTGGCGGATACCTTCGGCGGGGTGCTCAACAACTTCCTGGCCTTCGAGATTTTTGGCTTGACCGTGCCCACGGGGCTGCTTCTCTTTTACGGCTTGATGCTCTTTTTGGTCTGGCTGTTCTTTAAGACGAAGGCCGGGGTCGCCATGGAAGTGGTGGGGCGCAATCCCCGCTTCGCCGCGGCCAGCGGTCTGAGCTTGAACAAATACCGTACTTTGGGCATCATCATGTCCACGGTGCTGGCGGCCATCGGCTATGTGACCTATGCACAGAGCTTCGGCTTTGTCCAGCTGTATAACGGGCCTTTGATGACCGCCTTCCCCGCCGTTGCCGGCGTGCTCATCGGCGGCGCTTCCACCAGGGAAGCGAAGGTGCGCCACGCAGTGTTGGGCGTTGTGCTTTTCCAGACGCTGCTCACCGTGGCCATGCCGGTGACCAATCAGCTCATCGAGGGCAACATCTCGGAAATCGCCCGGGTGGTTGTGAGCAACGGCATGATCTTGTATGCCTTAACCAGGGCAACCGGAGGTGAACAGGCGTGAATCAAGTAAAAAGGCTTGTCGCAAGGAACGCTGTGCCACTGCTCTTTGCCGTCGTCTGTTTACTGGGCGTCTACTTCGCGAAGATGCCAGGCCAGTTCCTGCTCATGGAAATCGTGAACAGGGTGGCCCGCAACTCCTTCCTGGTGCTGTCTTTGATTATCCCCGTGGCAGCGGGCATGGGCCTGAACTTCGGGATTGTCCTGGGTGCCTTGGCGGGACAGATCGCCCTGATCCTGGCCACCCACTGGGAATGGGCGGGAACCGGTGGCTTTTTGCTCACCGCTCTGATGGCAACGCCCCTGGCGGTTCTGTTTGGCTTTTTGGCAGGTACGCTCCTGAACAAAGCCAAAGGCCGGGAGATGATCACCGGTATGGTCATGGGCTTTTTCGCCAACGGCCTTTACCAGTTCGTGTTCCTGTTTTTGGTGGGCACCCTGATTCCCTTTGACAACCCGCGGCTGAGGATTTCCACCGGGCCGGGTCTGCGCAACACCATCGACCTGTTCAGGTTGAAGGGTGCCCTGGATGGGCTCTGGCAGATCCAGGCGGGCCTTTTCGTGCGGATCCCGGTGGTCACTTTCCTGGTGATTGCCGCTTTGGCCGTGGCCATCTGGGCCTTCTTCCGGACCAAACTGGGCCAGGAGTTCAGGGCCATCGGTCAGGACCGCCATATCGCAGGCGTTGCCGGGATCAACGTGGACCGCAACAGGATTTTGGCCATCATCTTCTCCACGGTGCTCGCGGCCTGGGGGCAGCTGATCTTCCTGCAGAACATCGGGACGCTGAACACCTACAACAGCCATGAGCAGGTGGGGACCTTTGCCATTGCCGCCCTGCTCATCGGGGGAGCTTCCGTGACCAAGGCCACTATCGCCCAGGCCCTCACGGGCACACTCCTCTTCCATCTGCTGTTTGCAGTATCGCCCCGGGCTGGCCAGACCATCTTCGGCAGCGCCCAGGTGGGTGAGTACTTCCGGGTGTTTGTGGCCTACGGTATCATCGCCATCAGCCTGGCACTCCACGCCTGGCAGACCAGGTCTGCCGCCAAAGCACGCCTGGAGGAGGATGCTTCCGCATAAAGGAGGGGGCGGTGAGCCCCCTCTTTTAAACCATCATATTCCGGTAGAAGAAGCCAGAGTTGGACAGATCTTGAGATGGCAGACACATACGAGTGTTTTTGGGCGCGCGAAAAAGACTCCCTAGGGTCAGTGGTGTGCCTTAAGCAGCTTGGTTCAAAGGGTGTAGCGCCATTCCG
>Ga0116168_1000216_pt1 | contig 60500 bp, 46 predicted proteins | sample AD_UKC129_MetaG_FD_89795 | JGI IMG/M metagenome (GOLD analysis project Ga0116168, IMG submission 89795) | Active sludge microbial communities of municipal wastewater-treating anaerobic digesters from Canada - AD_UKC129_MetaG | ecosystem: Engineered > Bioreactor > Anaerobic > Digestate | place... | reverse complement strand
CGTTGAAAGAGTTCGGAAGCACACCGCGCGATCTCGGTTCTTAACGCAAAGACGCAAAGGCGCAAAGACGCAAGAGGCGGAAAGGCAAAGTCAACGGCTTGGGGAACCGCTAATGAACGCTAATCAGGAAGTCGGAAGGATCCGAAGCGATGACGCCGGCGACAACGAGGTCGGCGAATTGCAGCAGCCTGCGCTGTTTATCCGAGCTCAGGCCGGGAGAAGCATCCGCCCCGGAGCTCGTTCCTTGGACCGCATCCGTCACGGCCTGAACCTGTGTGTCGTCCGCCGCCTTCATCATTGCCACCGGCAACACAACGCCCGCCAGTGTGCACAATGAAAGCAGGACGATGAGTCACGAAGGATGACCAAAGCACCCAAACAGTCGGCCGCCCGGAAGCCCCGAATCCATGTCACGCCGGATGCGGGGCCCCGCTATTCTGCGCCGCGTAACGGCGCCGAAGAACGTGCGCCGTGATCTTCACCGTCAGCTCAATCGGCAGGATCGGTTTGATAATGAAATCATCGTCGGGGTTCAGGAGGGACCGTGCGCGCTCTTCGAACTCGGCATGGCTTGTCAGGAAGATCACGGGCGTCTGCCGGTGCAACGGCAGCTCGCGCATCTGTTCGCACACCACAAACCCGTTCATGCCGGGCAGGTTGATATCCATCACAACCGCTTCGTAGAGGCCCGCCCGGAGCAATTCGAGCGCCCTGACAGGGTCGGTGACGGTTCGTGCCGTGATGCTGGCCCGGCTGAGCGCGAACGCCAGCGCGCGGTTCGAGACCTCGTCGTCATCGACAACGAGGACCGTTGTGGGCGCCAGGCATTGCTCGTCCGGCTCTTCCGCCTGGCGCAGCCATTCGACAAGCAGCGCTCCAATGGTGGAAACGGTGTGCAGCGTTGAAGGGTTGATGGCCGCCGGTCGTTCCTGAAGTTCAAACACCAGCGCTTCGAGCGCGCTGGACAGTTGAGCGATCCGGTAGCATCCCGCCATGGACGTCATATGACTGACGAACCGGATTTTCCTGGACAACGCCTCCAGGCGAACATTGCGGCCGAGTCCCTCCGCCGAAAGAAAGTCCGCGGTTGCTTCCTCGACGCTCCTGGCGATGGCGGAGATCTGTTCGAAGAAATCGCGCCGCATGCGCGTTCGAAAACTGGCCGGGCTTTCGGGAGTTCCCGAACCGGATTTGATTTCCTCAGACTGCGGGGCGGCGGGGCCCGTCGCGCGCGCGCGGCCGGCTGCCTTGCGCGCCGAATAGTCCGGCGCAGGCTGCTCGAACACCTTGCGCAACGTATCGGTCAGCAATCCCGGATCACAGGACGTCTTGGACAGCATCGCCTCCACTCCGATCTCCGCCGCCCGGTCGGCAACGGTCGTCAGGTAGAAATTGGAGAGCACGACCACCCGCATCGACTGCAGTTCCGGCTTCTCCCGGATAAACCTGAGGACATCCAATCCGTCCAGCTTCGGGACCATCAGGTCCAGCAGCACGAGATCGGGCGGCTGCTGCGCCAGTTGTCGCATTGCTTCGAGGCCGTCGGCGGCCACAATGACTTCGTATCCGGCTTCCTGCAGCTTCTTGCTGTAGATCCGGGCAATCAGGACGTCATCTTCGACGAACAGGACCTTTTTCATCGGAGCAGCACCGAACAGACGAAGCTAAAGCAGGCAAGAACAATGCCATCCGGATGGCTCCGAACGGCCATCTTTTGGCGGCACCGCAGCATTCTGAGTTTCTGTCCATCCGCGGAACAGAGCAAATCCCCGAACGGCAGGAACGTTGCCACCCGACCGGCCGTCACGCCGATCTGGCAATAGCAGGAACAAGCCGGATCCAGGAGGATGGCAGCCCGCGCCGAGTGCCCGTCGCCGCGCGCTTGTGAGGAACGGGTGTTCTGTTACGCTCGCGCCATGCGATTGTTGAGCTGTCTGATGCTGATCGTGCTGGCGCTGGAGGCGCCGGCCGCGGAGCGCGTGTTCGATTTCGGGGACAGGGCGTCGGACACTCCGCCGCCGGGCTTTCGCAGCATCGTGGCCGGCGCCGGAACGCCGGGCGCGTGGCAGATCCTGCTCGACGACGTCCCGCCGCTGATGCCGCTCCTGTCGAGCAAGGCGCCTGTCGTCACCCAACGCGCCGTGCTGGCCCAGACCTCGCGCGACGCGACCAGCAATCGTTTCCCGATCCTGCTCTGGGACGAGGAGGAGTACGGCGATTTCACCTTCAAGACACGGTTCAAGATCGTGGGCGGGGCCATGGAGCAGATGGCGGGAGTTGTGTTCCGGTACCGGAACGCATCGAATTTTTACGTCGTCAGAGCGAGTGTTCTGGGGCGCAATTTCCGCTGTTACAAAGTCGAAGACGGCGTCATCCGAACGCCCATCGGCCCCGAACTGGACATCGCCAAAAACACCTGGCACGAGCTGTCGGTGCATTGCGAAGGCACCCGCATTGTCTGCTCGCTCAACGGCCAGGAACTCATCAAACTCGTGGACTCCACCTTCGCGCGCGAGGGCAAGATCGGCTTCTGGACCATGTCCGATTCGGTCAGCTATTTCGCGGATGCGCGCATCCAGTACAAGCCGCTGGAGAAGCTCGTGCAGACCCTGGTGCGCGATACCATGAAACAGTTTCCAAGACTCGTCGGATTGAGCGTTTATGGAATGGCCGCTTCCAACACGACAACCTGTGTCGCGAGCTCGGACGAGTCGGAGTTGGGACGGCCGGGAACGGATGCCGAAAAGGACGTGATTGAGAATGGCCGGACCTACTACAAGAAATCGGGCGGCGTGGCGACGGTCACGCTGCCGTTGCGCGATCGCAATGGCGAACCGGTTGCGGCCGTGCGGGTGATGCTGGACAGTTTTCCGGGACAGACGCAGCAGAACGCCCTGATACGCGCGCAGCCGGTGCTCAAGGCGATGCAGACGCGGACGCACTCCCGCGAGGAGCTGTTCGAGTAGGCGCGTCGCGGGCGGGACGCGCTCGCGGTTGTTTGCTTGTGTGACAGAGTGGCTGAAACCTGTACGCGGCGGCGATGTGCGGGGCGGCAGGGAACCTTCCGCGACCCCGGTGCCTCTAACCTAAGACGTTCGGATGCAATAATGGACAACCCGCCGGGCTGGTCCAGATTCCGCGTTCATTAACCTGGGCGAGCTTTATGCTGAGTCGCAATTATGAAGGTCGGAATCTTTCTTGAGCGTGACGGCGTGCTGACCACGGCACGAACGGATCGATCGCCCACATCGCTGGCCGAGTTCCACGTCAACCAGGATGCCGCGCCTGTGTTGAAGAAACTGAAAGACGCCGGCTTCATCCTCATCGTCACCACCAATCAGCCGGGCCTCTCGCAGGGCACGCTCCCAAGACGTGAGCTGGACCGGATGCACGACCTGTTGCGGCGCGAATTGCCGATCGATGACCTGTTGCTGTGTCCGCACGAGGAAAGCGATCAGTGCCCCTGTCGCAAACCGAAGCCGGGTCTCTTTCAGGAAGCGCGGTTCAAATGGCAACTGGACCTCGAGCGGTCCTTCGTCGTGAGCGACAAGTGGCAGGACGCGGTTGCTGCGCGCGCCTGCGGGTGCACGTCCGTGCTGATCGAGTCAAAGTGGATCGGGCACGTGCATCGCGACTTCCTGGTGCCGGACCTCGCAGCGGCGGCGAACAAGATTCTTCAACTGCACTGCATCGGCACGGTCACCGCGTAACAGCCGGAGCCCACAGGTTCACACGGCCTTTCCGCATCGGGAACGCAGGCCTGCCCAACGCCCTTGAACACGCTGGCCTGGTCCCGCGCCCAGCTCGCGTCCATCGTCAATCGTCATTCGCAAATGGACTGGGCAGTGCACCCGATGGCAATCGGCCTGCCGGCGGCGCAGAGTGCCGGCTGCGCATGCGATTGCTGTTTGTCCACGACCGGTTCGGGGCGATGGGCGGGGCGGAAGTCAACATCCAGTTGACCGCCCGCGAGCTCCGGGAGCGCGGGCATTCGATTGCGCTGGCGCACGGGCCCGGAACCGGCCGGGGCGAGCCGGCGTGGCGAAAACTCTTTCCCATCACGTTTCCTCTGGATTCCGGAGCCAACGCGCTCGCGCAGGCGCTCCATGAGTTCGAACCGGAGTCCATCTACGTGCACAAGCTTGCCGACCTCGCCGTCATCGGGGCGCTCGCCACAGGTCGTCTCCCGGTCGCCCGCATGGTGCACGACCACGACCTCTATTGCCTTCGGAGCTACAAGTATTTTCCGCTGACACGAACCATCTGCAATCACGGTGCCGGGCTGCGATGCATCTTTCCGTGCGCCGGTATGCTGGCGCGAAACGGTGCCGGCGGACTCCCGTTCCGGTGGAGAAGCTACCTGGACAAGCAAAGGGAACTCGCGCTCAATCGCCGGTTCAGGCGGATGATTGTGGCGACGGAATACATGAAGGAGCAGTTGCTCAAGAACGGCTTCCGCGCCTCGCAAATCGAGATTCACTCGCCGGTGCCGCGCGACGACGTCTCCGCGCCGCGAAGCCGCTTCAGTCCGCGCAACCGCATCGTGTACGCCGGCCAGATCATCCGCGGAAAAGGCGTGGATATATTGCTCGAATCACTCGCCCGGATGCGCCCTCCCTTCGAATGCGTGATTCTCGGGGACGGCTCGCATCGGGCGTATTGCGAGAGGTTGCGGGACCGCCTGGGACTCGGCAGCCGCGTGCACTTTACGGGTTACGTGCCGCAGGAAGAGATTTCCTCCTACTACGCGGACGCGAGCGTTGCCGCGGTCAGTTCGGTGTGGCCGGAACCTTTTGGCGCGGTGGGGCTCGAAGCCATGCGCCACGGTGTGCCCGTGGTTGCGTTTGACGCCGGCGGCATTCGCGAATGGCTGTTTGAAGGCGTGAACGGGTTTCTGGTTCCATGGATGGATCGGAACCGGTTTGCAGCGAGGATCGAGCAGTTGCTTCAGGACAAGGCTCTCGCCCGAGCGCTCGGCGAACGCGGGCGGCAGATCGCGCTGGAAAAGTTCGGCTTCGACCAATACATCTCCGGGCTGGAACAGATGTTCCAGCGACTGTGCATCGAATCGGCGGAACCTGTGCTCGAGTGAAGCCTCGCGCGCCCCTGCTGGTGGCCATTGCCGGAGGGAGCGGGTCGGGCAAGACATGGCTGGCCGAGCGCCTCGAACGGGCTCTCGGCCGGCAGGCGCTCCGCCTTTCTCTCGATGACTTCTATCGGGACCGCTCACGCATCGCGCCGGCGCGGCGCGCCCGCGTCAACTTCGATCATCCCCGCGCGATCGACTGGAACTGTCTGCGATCGGTCCTGCGGCGTCTTCTCTCCGGACACCCGGCCCGGGTGCCGTGCTACGACTTCGCCACGCACTGCCGGCGGCGCCAGTGGAGAACGCTTCATCCGAAACCAATCGTGTTGCTGGACGGATTGTGGGTGCTGCGGCGGCGAGAGCTGCGCCGATGGATCGCGTTAGGCCTCTACCTCGATTGCCCGGCTGAAATCCGATTCCGACGCCGTTTGACGCGCGACCTTGCGGCGCGCGGCCGGACCAGGGCGTCGGTGCGCGAGCAATTCCTGAGGATGGTGGAACCGATGCACGCGCGATTCGTCGCACCGCAACAGCGGCGCGCCGACCTCGTTCTGCAGCACGGTTTCAGTGAAGAGCTGGTGCTGAAACTGGCGCAGGAGCTGAGGAAGTTGAGTTCCGAATTCCAGGCTTCAAATTCCAGGAGGCATTCCTGATGTTCGGAGAACGGTGTTGTCTGCGATCTGCCACGTCGCACGACGGCTCCCGCCTTCGCCAGGGCTTCGGCGCGGCAGGCTGCTTGCGCCACCTGGCCCTTTCTGCAATCTGAAACCTGGAATTTCGCCTTAGGGCTTGACCGCAATGACCACCTTGCCCAGCACCAGGCGGGCGCGCAGTTTCGCAAACGCTTCCGGGACACGTTCGAGCGAGAGCACCGAATCGATCACGGGCTTGAGTATCCCCCGCGCCGCCCAATCCAGCGTCGCCACCATGTCCGCCCGAGTGCGCCCGTAGCTGCCAATGAGCTGGTGCTGTTTCACGAAGAATGGCCACAACTTGAACGGCACGTCGCGGCCGCCCGTCGCCCCGCAGGTCACAATCGTTCCGCCGCGCGCGAGGCAATCAAAAGCTTTCTGCAACACATCGCCGCCCACATGCTCGACAACAAGGTCCACGCCGCGACGATTGGTAAGACGACGCACCGCCGCCGGCCAGTCTGAATTCGCATCCAGCGCCGCCTCGGCTCCCAGTTCGAGGCCGAGGCGCCGTTTGGGCTCTGTGGAACCGGTGGTGATCACGCGCGCGCCCAGATGCCTTGCGATTTGAATGGCAGCGGAGCCGACGCCGCTGGCGGCGCCGATGACGAGCACCCACTCGCCGCGGTTGACCCGCGCGCGATTCGCAAGCATATGCATGGCCGTGCTGCCCGCGAGGGTGAGTGCGGCGGCCGTTTCAAAACTGAGTTCAGCAGGAAGACGGACCAGAGCCGAGGCCGGCACCAGGACCCTTTCAGCGAAACCGCCGTCGCGCGTGATGCCGACCAGTTCACCACGAAGGCAAAGCGATTCATCGCCACGCTGGCAGAACTCGCACCGACCGCAGAACAGATTGGATTGAACGGCAACCCGATCTCCGACTGTCCAGCCTTCAACGTCCTTGCCCGTCGCCGCGATGCGCCCGGCAATCTCGCAACCCGGAGTCCGGGGAAGCGGGACGGAAATCGGCAGGCCTGCTTCCTCGAGCCAGAGATCGAGACGATTGAGGCCGCAGGCGTGGACGTCGACGATGACTTCGCCCGGACCGGGTTGCGGATCGGGCAGATCCCTCAGGGCGAACTGCCCGGGAACGCCGTGTGCCGTGAGTTGAAACGCCTTCACGTGATGAACGATTGCCTTCGACCGATTGCGCGCAGGCAAGGTCTTCGGTTCAGCCAGAATGTTCTGGCGGTGCGACGCCGCCAGAACCCGCAGGCGAGAACGCCTGCCCTACATAGACATTGCGGAACGAGTCACTCGTCAACCGCAAACCTCAGCACGCCTTCGCGCCGGACCGTTTCGACGCCGAACGCGATGCCGCCCTTGCCATCGAGCGCCACCACTTTAACCAGGCTTTCGTTCACGGGAAGACCGAAACAACCGTTGGCATCGGCCTTGAGGACGAATCGTCGGAGCAATTCCTGATTGTCATTGTGCATAGCCGTTTTACCGGGCACGGGGTGTTTGCCCCGTGGCGATCCCGCCGGTTCGCGTTCACCGTTGGCGGCAGGAAGATGCCTGTGCGGTGCGGAAAGGAACCATGTTTGGACGAGGCTTGCGATTGTTTACCCTGATCGGGTTCGAGGTGCGCATCGACTGGAGCTGGCTGTTCCTTGCGTTGCTCCTGACGTGGAGCCTGGGGATGGGGGTGTTCCCGGCGTTTTATCCCGGACTGGCGATGAACACCTACTGGCTCATGGGCATTGTCGGCGCGCTCGGGCTGTTCGGATCCATCATTCTGCATGAACTGGGGCACTCGCTGGCGGCGCGGCGATTCGGCATTCCGATGCGGGGCATCACGCTGTTCATCTTTGGCGGCGTGGCCGAGATGGGCTCCCCGCCGCCCAGCGCGAAATCCGAGTTTTTCATGGCCATTGCGGGGCCGATCGTGAGCCTCCTTCTCGGCCTGGCGTTCTGGGCGGTGCATTCCTTCTCCGTCGCCGTCGGATGGCCAATCGCCGTTCGCGGCGTGCTCGCGTATCTCGGCTGGATCAACCTGGTATTGCTGGTCTTCAACATGATCCCGGCGTTCCCGCTCGATGGCGGGCGTGTTCTGCGTTCCGCTCTTTGGGCGTGGAAAAAGAATCTGCGCTGGGCGACCCGCGTCGCTTCAGCCATTGGATCCGGCTTCGGCTTCTTCCTGATTGCCCTTGGCGTGTTCCGGTTCATCCTCGGCGATTTCATTGGCGGCATCTGGTACGTCTTTCTCGGTTGGTTCCTGAGCCAGGCGGCGCGCGCCTCCTATGCTCGCGTGGTGGTCCGGGAAGCCCTGTCGGGCGAGCCGATCGCGCGGTTCATGAACGATTCGCCGGTGACGGTCGCGCCCGACCTCTCGGTGCAGGATCTCGTGGACACGTATTTCTACAAGCACCCGTACAAGTTGTATCCCGTGGTGGACCAGGGAGCGCTGCTGGGTTGCGTGAGCATCGACGACGTGAAACGCATTCCCAGGCACGAGTGGCCGGTTCACTCCGCAAGGGAACTGGCGGTCCCCTGCAATTCACGGAATACCATCCCGCCGGATACCGAGGCGATGGAGGCGCTTACCCGGATGAACCGCGAAAACGTGAGCCGCCTGATGGTTGTGGATCACGGCCGCCTGATCGGAATGGTGGCATTGCGAGATCTGATGAACTTCCTGTCCCGCAAGCTGGAACTGGAGCCGGTGTGACCCGGCCGCGTGCGATGGAACACTCAACGCTCAACATTCAACGCCCAACACTCAATGCAACGGCGTTGAAGTGAGTGTGAATGTTCTCTCCAGACCCTCACGGGGCTGATGTCGAAACCGAAGCAAGCGGCCTCGCAATCGAACCGTCGCTGCCGATCGTCATCGTGCCGCTGACGGTGAAGGGCGCCGTCTTTTCGGCAAGACGCACCGACACGACGACCTGATAGGTTCCCGGCTCCAGCTCGGCCGTGAACCGCGGGCGTTGCCCGAAGAACAGCACCGTTCCATCAGGACGAATGAGCTGCCATTCGCGAACACGCAACGAGGCGGCATTGGCGGCGGTGACGCTCAATTCAACCTCGACTTCGCCGTTCCCCGGAGTTTTCGTCGTGCGGTTCAGCCGGATCTGCAGTCCGTGCAACGAGGCAATCACTTGCGGATCCTCCTGGGATGGCGCTGTCGGTCGCGGCTGCGCAGCCGGAGCGGTGCCGGCGGTCGCGGGCAGGTCAATCTGGAGCGTGTTGGTGACCGTCTGGGTCACCCAGTTCGTTTTCAGCACCACAACCGTTTTCCAGTTGGTGGCGGTCAACGTGTTCAGGTTCGTGCGATAGGCCGTCACCCGGTTCGTTTGTGTGAGGTCCACCGTGGTCGCGTTCGTCAGCGTTCGCTCAAGCCAGTTCGTCCGGTAAACGTTCACCACGTTCGTGTGGATCTTGTCGATGTAGTTCGTCCGAAACTCGTACGCGAACTGGTTCACCGGCATGGTCACCTCGATCACGTTGGTCAGCACGCGCGTGACGCGATTGGTGACGAAGACGGTTGGCACCGGTTCCGTCGCTGCGCTCGCGCGGGGTACAGCGGCGCTGCTCGCCCGGCACGGGAAGACCGTCGCCGCAAGCAGGGCCAGGGTCGGCATGGTCCGCCGGAGGACAACATGGACATTCATCTTCATAGTCAAAATCGCTGTCGATAGCGTTATCTGTGTCGATCTGAATCACCGCCAGACACGCGGCAAACGCCCGCAAAATCCCGCATTCAGAGCAGTGGGGAAGCACTGCCCGAAAGACACCGCTGTCCAAGCCCGAGGCTGTCCCGAACCACGGACCGGCGGAGCGGATTGTTGCCGGACGTCGAACAAGAACGACGCCCGCCCGGCGGCCAAACAGCGGAGGCCGGCTTCGGCAGCACCAGGATGCTGCGAAACCAACCGCCAGCGCCGGTGTTGGAGTGGCTGGAAGACTTGCTGGACGCGGGGTTGGGGAGGGTCATCGCCACGCCGAGCGCCATGCACGCCGAAAAGGCGAGGGTGACGCCCGCGCGTGGCGTGGCCGCCTTCCGACATGAATCGCGGGCAACACACCGGCCCGGTTTCTGCTCAGACCACGTCGTCCGGCGCCGACAAAGCCGCCGTCTGGAACTCGCGTTGCAGGCAGTTCATGGCCGGCGCCGGTTTCAATCGCGCGGAGATAACAGCAAACAGCGATTTGCCTCTCCGCGTGACTTGTAAATCGAGCAGAACACGCCCAGAGGGCCATTCGCGACAGGTGGGTTCGCCCGACACCTCCCCGGTTCTAAAGACCAAAGCCGAGAGCCTTCCGGTGCTTCCACAATTCGCGCGGCCTGAAAATGCCAACCGGCGTGATGATGCCGGTGATCAGCTCCGCCGGTGTGACATCGAAACCGGGGTTCCGCGCGCTACTGCCGGGATTCGCAATCCGAACGTAGCGAGATTTGAGATTTGAGATTTGAGATTTGAGATTCACCGGCACCCCCCAGGCTCCCAACACCTCGCTCTCGCTCCGTTCCTCAATCGGAATGTCAAAGCCCGACTTCAGCGTCCAGTCAATCGTCGAGAGCGGGATCGCGACATAAAACGGAATGCCGTGCCGCTTCGCCAGCACCGCCTTGGTGTAGGTGCCGATCTTGTTGGCCACTTCGCCTGTGCGGCCGAGCGTGCGATCGCTGCCGACGATCACCAGGTCGATTTCCCCGCGTTGCATGAGATGGCCGGCAGCGTTGTCCGCGATGATCTCGTGCGAGATGCCCTGTTGCGCAAGTTCCCAGGCCGTGAGCGTGGCGCCCTGGCATCGCGGGCGCGTCTCGTCGCAAAACACGTGAAACTTCTTTCCCTGCGCCTGCGCCGCATACATCGGAGCGGTGGCGGACCCGATGTCCACAAACGCCAGCCAGCCTGCATTGCAATGCGTGAGAATCCTCGATCCGTTGCGGATCAGCTTCGCTCCGTGCCGGCCGATCTCCTCGCAGTGCCGCACGTCGTCATTCGCGAACTCCTCGGCTGCGGCCAGCGCGAGCGCCTGCTGTTCCTCGACCGTTTCGCCTGCGCGCATGGCGGCGCGAACCTGGTTCATCGCATTCACCGGATCGACCGCAGTCGGGCGGGCATTCTTCAGTGTGGAATAGACCTCATCGACATGCCGCGAGAACGCTTCCAGGCTGCGGCCCCGAAACGCGCGGGCGCCCTGCGCAAGACCGTAGGCCGCCGTCGCGCCGATGGCCCCGGCGCCGCGCACCACCATGTCGCGAATCGCCCGGGCGGTGGCGCGGAAGTCGCGGGTTTCGATGATCTCAAACCGGTGCGGCAGGAGACGCTGCTCGATCAGCGCAACGGTGTTGCGCGCCGGATGGAAGGTGACGGTGCGATAATGGCGCACCTTGCCGAGGATCTTGACGTTCAAGCGACTTTGACCTGCATCCGGCGGATCTGGTCGCGGATGCTGCGGTAGGCCGGATGCTCTCGGAGCGTGCGCAGGTCCGGGTCCTTCGCCAGCCATTTGAAGTCGCGATAGCCGAGGCGAATGGATTTCTTGAGAGACGCCGCGGCGAGTTCGACCTTGCCGACGAGCGAATAGCTGCACGCGAGATTGTAAAACACCAGCGGATTGGTGGGCTCGAGCTCGGCCAGCTTCTCGTCCACCTTGAGCCCTTCCTCGAATCGTCCTCGCTGAGTGTAGTGGTCTCCGAGCAATTGGAGAGCCTCGACGTAGTTCGGATCCCGTCTGACAATTCCCTCAATGAACTCGATCTTGATGTCCAGCTCCCGCAACTCTCGGCGGCTCAGTTTTTTCCGGGCGCTGTGTTTCTGCGGCATACGACGGGCGAAATTCTTTCCAAGCGCGCTTCTCAAGTCAAGCACCCGGAACCATGCCGCGAACGCTTTCAGTTTTTCTTACGAACCCGGAACGAACTCGGAAAACGGGAAAATAGAAAAATGGAACATTCAACACTCACGGGAAAACATCCAACATCCAATGAGGAGGTCTTCGCCGAAGCTCCGGGGGCAAGCTGCTCGCGCGACCAGGGTAAACGCTGAACATTGAAACGCTGAAACGCTGAAAATCAGAATGGCGGCAATTCGCGCCATTCGCGTCAGGCCTTCGACTTCGACGTTTTCAGATCCGTGTTCATCCGTTCCGCGGCCACGGGATCCGTGGTTGCTTTCGGATTTCGGAAATCGGACTTCGGATTTGGCCCGATGCACCCGTTCCACTCTGATGCAACCCTCTGTTTCATTTTTCGCCTGCTTCTGGCAGCATGACGCGACTTGTATGGACTGCTTCGTCACGGGCGCATCCGGTTTTATCGGCTCGAACCTGGCGCAGGAACTCGCGGCGCGCGGGCACCGCGTCCGCGTGCTGGTGCGCGCCGGGAGCAACCTGCGCGCTCTCGACGGGATTCCGTGCGAGCGCGTGGAAGGCGACGTCAGCGACGTCGAAGCGCTGAAGCGCGCGATGGCGGGTTGCGACTGGTGTTTTCACGTGGCGGCGAGCTATCACCTGTGGCTGCGCGATTATCGACCGATGTACGCGGCCAACGTGCAGGGGACACGCAACGTTCTGGAAGCCGCAGGCGCCGCCGGCTGTTCGCGCATCGTTTACACCAGCACCGTCGGGTGCATCGGATTGCCCTCGCTCGAGGGAGGCAACTGCGTTCCCACGGACGAAACCGCGCCCGTCAGCGAGGCGCAAATGACCAACCATTACAAGCGCTCCAAATGGCAGGCCGAGCAGGTCGCCCTCGAGCTCGCCCGCAAAGGCTTGCCGATCGTCATCGTCAATCCCACCGCGCCCATCGGCCCGCGCGACGTGAAGCCCACGCCCACCGGGCAGGTGATCGTGGACTACCTGAACCGGCGAATGCCCGCCTACCTCGACACCGGGTTGAACTGGGTGCATGTTCGCGACGTGGCGATCGGACACATCCTCGCCGCAGAGAAAGGCCGGTTCGGCGAGCGCTACATCCTCGGCCACGCGAACGGCAACTGGACGATGAAAGAAGCGTTCGCCGTGCTTGAGGAAATCACCGGAATCCGGGCCCCGCGGATGGAAATCCCTTACACAGTGGCGTTGATGGCAGCCTATGTGAGCGAAGCGGTGTCGGCGGTGACTGGAAAGCCGCCCAAGGCGCCGCTGGCGGGCGTGCGCATGGCGAAGTACAAGATGTTCTTCAACCCCCAGAAAGCGGTGCGCGAACTGGGCATGCCCCAGACACCGCCGCGCCAGGCGCTGGCTGATGCTGTCGAATGGTTCCGGGCCAATGGCTACGTTAACCGGGCATGATCGCTCGCAAACCATACCGGAACCCAGGACACCGCGTTCGCGCGGTCCTTTCAATTGTTCTTCCAGTGTTTCTCCTCGCTGCGTGTGCCGGCAGGCCCGCGGCACCACGTTCGTCGGCCGAATCACGAACCGCAAGCGCTCCCCGGCAGCTCGAACAGCAAATCCACGCGCGGACTGATCTTCAACTCGAGCGCGCCATCCTCATCAAGCCGGCCGCCACGGTCTCGGAACAATCCCAGGGCTGGATTCTTGCCCCGCTTCTTCTCCAGGAAATCACTCCGCAGTTGCAGCCCGCCTCGGACACAACGAACCGGACGGTGCACTTCAGCGAACGCCAGGTGTGGATCAACGACATTCCGCATCAGCAGGTCGCCTATTACTGGACGAACACCGCCACCGATACCGGCCGTGAAGGCGTTTCCCTTCAAGGCGTGCGCATCACGACCGATTCGCTGGGCACCCCCGTGATCTGGGAAGTGTTCACCGACAGTTCCGGCGCAAAGCCGGTCTATGTGGCGCGCTCGCTGGAAACAGCCGTTTCGACCGCCCTGGGTGGCGCATTGCCCGGCCGGCGTTTCGCCGTCGAGCAACGCCGTCCGGCCCCCGGCGTGGTGGTGGCCCGGATGATCGACGACGCGCCGGTGCCCATGGGACCGATCGTGCACGTGCGCGCCGGGAACGGCGATGTCGCCACGTTGATCTGCCGCTGCATGCCCAGCCAGGTGAAGGAATTGGCGGGATACCAGTGGTACGAGTTGCAGCCGATCGAAGGCGACGAAGGCGCCTGGATTCAACGGGCGACGCGCGGCTCCGTTCCGGCAGCGCAATTGGAGGATTGGCTCAACCCTCGTCGCCTTCAGGCACTGCTGCGATTGCCACCGAGCTTCTGAAGCGCGGCGTGCACAGCGTCTTTCCTCTCCTCTCCGCCGTGAGCAGAGGGTAGGGAGCGGAGGCGGCAGAAAGAGTTGAGAACACGCCGTGTGCGTTGACGGCACACGCCCTCGCGGGTCCCGGGTTGTCAGATTCGCCCGATTTCAGTATCAAATTTACCGGTTGCAATTGGGGGCGACACCGGGCAATTTTTCCTGCCCTGGTCGGGGCGTAGCGTAGCCTGGCTAGCGCGCTTGTTTCGGGTACAAGAGGTCGTGAGTTCGAATCTCACCGCCCCGACCATTTTTTCATTTTGCACGGCTGCCTTACGACAGGTGCTGCTTGAAAAAGGCAATCGTGCGTTCCCACGCCAGTTCGGCGTTTTCCTTGTCGTAGCGGCTGGTCGAGTCGTTGTGAAACCCGTGATTGCACTGTGGATACATGTGCATCGTGTAGGTCACCCCGGCCGCCTTCAGGTCCGCCTCATACTCCGGCCAGCTTGCATTCACCCGCGTGTCCAGTTCGGCGAGATGAATCATCAGGGGCGCCTTGATGTTCTTGCGAACTTCCTTCGCCGCCGGCGTTCCGTAGAAGGCCACGCCCGCATTCAGCGTGTCAGGGATGACGGCGGCAAGCATGTTGACAATGTAACCGCCAAAACAGAAACCCACCGCCCCCAGCTTGCCGTTGCTCAATTCGTGCGTCTTGAGGAACTTCGCCGCGGCGATGAAATCCTGCTCGATTTTGGTGCGGTCCAGCGAGGCCTGGAGGGCGCGCCCTTCGTCGTCGTTGCCGGGATAACCGCCTTTTGGATGGAGCGCGTCCGGCGCAAATGCAACGAAGCCTGCCTTGGCGAGACGCCGCGCAACGTCCTCGATGTAGGGATTCAATCCGCGGTTCTCGTGCACGACGAGGACGACAGGGGCCTTGCCCTTCACGGCAGTGGGAACCACGAGATACCCGCGGCCCTCTCCGTGACCTTCGGGAGACGGGAAGACCGTGTAACTGGCTTTGATCGCAGGATCGTTGAAGGAAACCTGTTCCGCGTTGGCATAGTTCGGCATCAACGCAGTGAGCAGGACATTCATGGAGAATCCAGCCGCCGCCAGGGTCGAGAGCCGGGCCATGAACGTGCGCCGGTCGATCAGGCCATGAGCGTATTCGTCATACCAGTCGAATGCTTCCTGGGGTATGGGCGGGTGCGAAGCGGCGTTGGACGTTTCAGCAGGTGTCGTGTTCATGTCGGTATGCGTATTGGATGCGAGTGGTCACCCTGATGTGACGGCCAATGTTTCCCTCAGGTTTCCACGCAAAACGGAAAACCGCGGCAAGGCCGTCAGACTGCAGGTTTATCGGCCTTTTTACCCCTGCGTCGGCAGAACCAGTCTGACTGGCGGGAAGACGCCCCGAACACTCAGCACTCAACACTTCGACACCAAATACCGGGCGTTGAGCGTTGAATGTTAAAGGTTCGCGCCTCTTCCCCTCAGCCGCCCATCAGTGCCCCGACCTTCGCCAGCGCTTCGTCCAGCTTGCTCGCGTCCCGACCGCCGCCGCGGGCGTTGTCCGGTTTGCCGCCACCCTTGCCTCCCACGATCGGCGCGATCTGCTGAATCAGCTTGCCCGCCTGCACCTTCGACGTGAACTCGGGCGACACGGACGCGACCAGCGCCACCGCGCCACCCGAAGCGCCTCCCAGCACAACCACACCCTTGAAGCGGCCCTTGAGCGCATCGACGATGGCCTGGAGAAAGTCGCCGTTGGCGTCGCCAAGGTTGTGCGTGATCAACGGAATGCCGTTCGCGTTGTGAACGCGGTTGAGCAATTCGCTGGCGGCGTTTGATGCGTTCCGCTGCATCGCGATCCGCACTTCGCGCTCGAGCGCTTTCTGGTGCTCGAGCAGCGCCTCGATCTTGCGTTCCAGCTCATGGATCGGCGAATTCACGCGGCCCGCCACTGACCGGATCAACTCGCGGTCGTGCTTCATCAGGTCGTAGGCCAACGGGCCGGCCACCGCTTCGATGCGACGCACGCCGGCGGCAATCGCGCCTTCGCCCACAATGCGGAACAGGCCGATCTCGCCCGTGGCCCGCGTGTGGGTGCCGCCGCAGAGTTCCATCGAGTAACCGTCCAGGGCGGCCGGCTGGCCGCCGATCTGCACCACGCGCACCACGTCGCCGTACTTCTCGCCGAAGAACTGCATGATGTCCTTGCGCGCCCTGACCTCGGAATACGGAACCTCGGTCCAGCTCACACCGGCGTTCTCGATGATGCGCTCGTTCACCAGTTTCTCCACGTCCGCCACCTGCTGCGGCGTGAGCGGCGCGGAATTGAAGTCGAAGGTCAGCTTGTCCGGACCGACATAGGAACCTTTCTGCGACGCGTCCTTGCTGACGACTTCGTGCAATGCCCAGTGAAGCAGGTGCGTGACGGTGTGGTGGCGCTGGATGGATTCCCGCCGGCTCTTGTCTACAATGACCGTCACCGTGTCGCCAACTCGCGGCGTGTCCGCGGGGCTCGCCCCGGAATCGTCCGCGATCAGGTGAAGCCAGGCGTTGCCGGACTTCTGCGTGTTGACGATGCGCCAGAGCCGGCCGCCGCTGCTGAGCTGGCCGGTATCGCCCACCTGTCCGCCCATCTCGGCGTAACAGGCGCTCGCGTCGAGGATCACGGCGGTCTTGCCTTTGAGCGACAGCACTTCCACGACTTTCGCCGCGGTTTCGAGTGTCTGGTAGCCGACGAAGCGGGTCTGCGCGGAGGTGTCGATCTGCGAGAGCTCGATGATCTCTTTCTTTTGCGAGCGTCGGGCGAGCGCTTTCTGCTCTTCCATCAACCGGTTGAAACCCTCCACGTCCACGGTCAATCCGCGCTCGCGCGCCATCAGCTCTGTCAGATCCAGCGGGAACCCCTGCTCGTCATACAGCTTGAAGGCAAGTGCACCCGAGATGTGCTTCGCGCCTTCCGCTTCTTCGTTAAACATTGCAATGCCCCGATCCAGCGTCCGGTTGAACGCCTCCTCCTCACGCCGGATGACTTCCTCCACATGCGTCCGCTTCGCGCGGATCTCCGGAAACACATCCCCCATCGTGTCCGACAGAACGCCGACGAGCTTGCAGAAAAACGGTTCGCGAAAACCCAGGTTGCGTCCGTAGCGCACCGCGCGGCGAAGGACGCGGCGCAAGACGTACCCCCGCCCTTCGTTCGACGGCAGAATCCCGTCCGCAATGGCGAAGCTCAGCGTGCGGATGTGGTCCGCGATCACTCTGAACGCGACGTCGACCTGCACCTGGTCCGGCCCGGCACTTCCTCGCGCCGGGGGGCTGGCCGTTTTGTCGTCACTGGCCGGGCCCGGACGTGGTCCGGCTTTCTCCGCTTCGACGTCGATGATGTTTCCGGGCGCTTCGCCGCTGGTTTTGATCGGCGCCACCGGCACATTCGCGGGCGCCGTCATCGGAAGCGTGCTGCAATACTTTTTCCCGCTCAGCTTCTCGATCGCGTCGAACAGCGGGCGGAAGATGTCGGTTTCGTAGTTCGAAATCTTCGCATTCGCGAAGTCTTTGAACCCTTTCGTCCCCTGGATAATGGCGGTGACCCGTTCCAGGCCCATTCCCGTGTCCACGTGCCGCGCCGGCAGCGGGCTGAAGGTGCCGTCGGGGTTCGCGTTGAACTGGATGAACACCAGGTTCCAGATCTCGATGCAACGCGCGTCGCCCTTGTTGACCAGCGCTCCCTTCGTGTCGCCCGACGGCGTCAGATCGACGTGTATCTCGCTGCACGGCCCGCACGGTCCCGTGTCGCCCATCATCCAGAAATTATCCTTCTTGTTCCCGAACACGATGTGCACCGCGGGATCGAGTCCTGCCGCGCGGAATTTCTCCGCCCAGATGTCGTAGGCTTCCTGGTCTATCTCGCTCGGATCGCCCAATGCCGGGTCCGGCTTGTACACGGTTGCGTAGAGGCGTTCCTTCGGGAACTTCCACACGTTCACCACCAGTTCCCAGGCCCAGTCGATCGCTTCCTTCTTGAAGTAATCGCCGAACGACCAGTTGCCGAGCATTTCGAAAAATGTGTGGTGATACGTGTCGAGTCCGACATCTTCGAGGTCATTGTGTTTGCCTCCGGCCCGAATGCATTTCTGGGTGTCGGCGGCGCGGGTGTCGAGGCCCGCGATGGCACCGGCCCATTTGGAGACGTCCGGTTTGCGCTGGCCGAGGAAAATCGGGACGAACTGATTCATGCCGGCGTTGGTGAACAGGAGGTTCGGCGCGTCCGGCATGAGGCTGGCCGAGGGCACGATGGTGTGCCCTTTGGATTTGAAGAAATCCAGGTAGGACTGTCTGATCTGCTGGCTCGTCACGTCGTTCCAATGTTTGCGGTCGGCGTTGTCTGATGAGGAATGTCCATCCGTTGCCGGCCTGCGAAACAGGCGCAGAAGATAGCTGGAAGCCGGCAGCGACGCGAGGGGAAGTTTCCGCTGCGAACCCCGAAGGGATTCCAGGCAGAAAGTCGGAACATGAAATGTCCAGGTCCGCCGTCCTCCATTCTGCCAATGGAGGAGAGGGAGAACGGCAGCGCGCTGGCGCGCCCGTTCCTTCGCTTCGCGTAGCGCAGAAAACAGTTCCTTCGGCTTTCGGATCCCGAATCTCGGATTTCAGACGCCCTGTTCTGCGTGGGGTCAAAACCGGATTGCACGTTCCGAGCGCTTCGGATACCGGAGAGGAAAACAATGCGCGACGCGACTTTTCACTTGAGAAATTGAAATCGCGAACAATACTAAAGGCAGCGCGCAGCCTGTTGCGCCGGTTCTTTGGAAGACAAATGGGGCGGCCGAGGATTCGGCCGAAGACTTTACCCTGCCTACGCTCGTGATTAGAAACAATGTCCTTGAACCGTAGTCAATAAGTCGTGGGATTCGAGTCGAGGTTGCCGCCGACAGGCCTTCACTGGAAGTCGAAAGCGCCTCACGAGGTCCCTATCTGTTTCTAAGAAGTTCAAAGGAACTGTTACACACGGCACTGGCGGGGTTCTTTTTTTCACTCCTCACTCCCCCGGTGAATCGATGCTGACCGCGGCCCCTTCCGCTGCTACGTTCATGCCATGGCGCGAGACGATCTGTTTGCCGAGCCTCAACAGAAAGCGGCTGAGCCCGCGCCGCCGCACCATCAGCCGCTCGCCGCGCGCATGCGCCCGCGCACGCTCGCCGAGTTCGTCGGCCAGACCCATATCCTCGGCCCCGGCCAGTTGCTCCGCCGCGCCATCGAAGCCGATCGCATCCAGTCCCTCATCTTCTTCGGGCCGCCCGGCACGGGCAAAACGTCGCTCGCGCAGATCATCGCGCACCAGACCAGGAGCCGGTTCGAACGCCTCAGCGGCGTTGAATCCAACGTGGCTGACATGCGCCGCGTGCTCGCCGCCGCCGCGAACCGCCTCGAAAACACCGGCCGACCCACCATCCTGTTCGTCGACGAAATCCACCGGTTCAACAAGGCACAACAGGATGTGCTGTTGCCCGACGTCGAAAGCGGCGTCATCCGGCTGATCGGCGCCACCACGCACAACCCGTTCTTCTTCGTCAATTCGCCCCTGGTCTCCCGCTCGCAGATCTTCGAACTGCGCCCGCTAAGCGAAGAGGAACTGCGCCAGTTGCTGCAAAGGGCGCTGGAGGATCCGGAGCGCGGGCTCGGCCACCTCAAGATTCGCGCCGACGCCGACGCGATCGCGCATCTGGCGAAACTGTCCGACGGCGATGCGCGGAAGGCGTTGAACTCGCTCGAAATCGCCGCGCTCACCACCGAACCCGGCCCGGACGGCGTGATTCACATCACCCTCGCGGTCGCGGAACAGAGCATCCAGAAGAAGGCGGTGGTGTATGACGACGAGGACGCGCACTACGACACGATCTCGGCGTTCATCAAATCGATGCGCGGCAGCGATCCGGACGCGGCGCTCTATTGGCTGGCGAAGATGATTCATGCCGGGGAAGACCCGCGGTTCATTGCGCGCCGCATTGTGATCTGCGCGGCGGAAGATGTCGGGCTGGCGGATCCGATGGCGCTGGTGCTGGCCAACGCGGCGTTGAGCGCAGCGGAGTTTGTCGGCTGGCCCGAGGCGCGCATCCCGCTGGCGGAGGCCACCATTTACATCGCGACCGCGCACAAGAGCAACAGCGCGTATCTCGCGATTGATGCGGCGCTGGAGGACGTGCGGGCGGGCCGGACCCTGCCGGTGCCGGAGCATTTGCGGGACGCGAGTTATCGCGGCGCGAAGCGGCTGGGACACGGCCAGGGTTACGAATACGCGCACAGTCATCCGGAGCATTTCGTGGCGCAGGATTATCTCGGCGCCGACAAGCGCTATTACGAACCCACGGAGCAGGGCGTGGAAAAGAAGATCAAGGAACGCGTCGAGAAATGGCGCGCCCGGTTCGAACAGGTGCGGAAGAAGGCGTGACGGCGGTTCACGTCGTGAGCATTCGACGCCGAACATTCGCATGGCGGGGCGGGCGTACTCGCGAGCCGTTGCGCGACGACCTTAATCGCACGAAGTGTCTTTTGTTGGACACTCAACGTTCTGATTCCCTTTGGCGAGACGACGGTGATCCAATGCCAGATCCTTCCCTGGCCGACGCGTGGTTTTCGCCACGAATTGCTTCAGGGGATGTGCGCTGTCGGACAACGGTTCCGAAGGCTCCCCCCATCAGAAGAGCGTTGAGTGTTCCATCCTCCACCCCGGGGGGGGGGATCTGCAGAGCGACGTGGGGGGATTCGTTTGACCAGGGTACTCGCGCGACGGCTCGCGAGGACGCTCGCCCCATCTGAAGAAGAGTAGAGAGTTGCATGTTCGACGCCAACCAGCCTTCCCCTGTTCCTCAGGGGAGGAGGGAAAAGGAGTGCGTGACAAGAGACGGCCTCTCACTAAGACTACGATTCATCGTTTATCGTTTATGAAACGAACGCGACTGGTTCTCGTTGTCCTTCTCGTCGCCCTGAGTTCTACCCTCTCGCCGGCTGCCGGGCCGGACGCCGATGCCGCGCTGGCGGCGTTCTTCAGGCAATACCTCGACACCTATTTCGAAATGCGTCCGGTGGAGGCGACGCGGCTGGGCGACCGGCGGTTCGACGCGCGGCTCGACGACATTTCGCCGCAGGCGCGCAAGCGCTGGCTGCAACACTGGCGGACAACACTGCGGGAGCTGCCGCGCCGCGTGGACTACTCAAAACTCACGCGGGACGGGCAGATCGATTACGAGATCTTCAAGCACGACCTCGAATACCAGATCTGGCTGGCCGAGAACACGCATCCGTTCGAGGAAGACCCGCGCACCTACGGCAATTACATCAATGACAGCGTGTACTTGCTGCTCACGCAATCCACACTGCCGAAGGAAACGAACATTTCCAACTGCATCGCGCGGATGAAGGAGATTCCCCGGATCATCGCCGCGGCGCGAACGACGCTGACGCGTCCGCCGAAACCGATCCTGGAGACCGCGATCCGGCAGAATCGCGGCGCGATCAACTTCTACGAAAACGAGATTTTTCAGCTCGCCGGCGAAACGCCTCAGCTCGAACAGCTCAAAGCCGCCGCGCAGAACGTCGCCGGTTTGTTGAAAGAACACCAGCAGTTCCTCGAAAACGAACTGATGTCGCGCGCGACCGGCGACTGGCGCCTGGGCAAACGCAAGTTCTATCGCAAGCTCGATTTCGAGCTGTTCTCGGGAATCGACGCCGGACAGGTGCTCGCGGACGCGGAAGCCGAGTTCGAACGCGTGCGCCGCGACATGTATGTGCTGTCGCGGCAGTTGTGGAGCCGGTATTACGCGAGAGTTCCCCTCCCGCCGGATGACGAGGCGGGCCGGCGCGAAACCATCAGCAGGATCATTCACGCAATCAACCAGGAACACGGCAAACCGGAGGAACTGTTGTCCGACGCGAAATCCACGGTCGGCCGGATCAAGGACTTCATCATCGACCGCGACATTCTGAGACTGCCGGATCCCGACCGTTGCGACGTGATCGAGATGCCGGAGTTTCGCAGGGGCAATTCGCTGGCCTACCTGGACAACGCGCCGCCGCTGGACCCCGGAGCGCGCAGCGCCTATGCCATCAGCCCCCCGCCTTCGGACTGGAGCGCCGAGCGCGTGAAAAGTTTTCTCGAGGAATACAACTATCACATGCTCCAGATCCTCACGATGCACGAGGGGTATCCGGGGCACTATGTGCAACTGGAATACTCGAACCGCGATCCGTCCCTGATCCGGAAGGTGCTGCAGTCGGGCACGATGATTGAAGGCTGGGCGGTGTACACGGAGCAGATGATGCTCGACCAGGGTTACGGGGCGGGCGATGTCCGCCTGCGGCTGATGCAATTGAAGTTCTACCTGCGCGCGGTGGTGAACGCGATCCTCGATCACAAGATGCACTGCACGCAGATGACCGACGACGAGGCGTTGAAGCTGCTGATGGACGGCGCGTTTCAATCCGAGGGCGAGGCACGATTGAAGATCATCCGGGCCAAGCAGAGCTCAACGCAACTGAGCACGTATTTCGTCGGGAGAATGGCGCATTACCGGATGCGCCAGGAGATCCAGCGCGAGCTGGGCGACCGGTTTGAGCTGGGCCGCTATCACGAAGCGGTGCTGGATCACGGTTCGGTGCCGATGAAATACCTGCCCGAGCTGGTGCGGGCGCGGCTCCAACAGCCCCGGTAGGCCGCATGTCCTCCATTTGTTTTTCACACCGGTTCGCTTGCGGCGAAGGAGGCGGAAACCTGTTCTTTCGTTTTGACGTAGCGCTGTTCCACTATGATGACTGAAGCCAGTACGCCTGCGCCGGCAACATCCGGTCCACAGAAACACCCGCCGGGACTCTATACGCTGTTCTTCACGGAAATGTGGGAGCGGTTCAGCTACTACGGAATGCGGGCGTTGCTGGTTCTGTTCATGGTCGATGCCGTGAAGGGAATGAAAATGAGCGACCCGACGGCCGCGGCCATTTACGGTCTTTACACCGCGGCGGTTTACCTCATGTCGCTTCCCGGCGGATGGTTTGCCGACCGGCTCTGGGGCGCGCAACGGGCGGTATGGTACGGCGGCATCATTATCGCCATCGGTCATTTCACGCTCGCTCTGCCCATGACGCAGACTTTCTATCTCGGACTGGTGTTCGTCGTCATCGGCAGCGGCATTCTCAAGCCGAATATGAGCGCGCTCGTGGGCGAGCTGTATCCTGACGGCGGATCGAGGCGCGACGCCGGTTTCACAATCTTCTACATGGGCGTAAACCTTGGGGCATTCATCGGCCCGATCGTGTGCGGCTGGCTGGCAGAGAAACTGGGCTGGCACTACGGGTTCGGCGCCGCCGGGGTCGGCATGGTGCTGGGCCTGATTCAATTCCGCTTTTCACGGCATCTCCTGGGCGAGGCCGGACTGCGACGCGGCAGCGAGACGCCGCTGCACGCCGTCGAGAAGTATGGCCTTTGGGGAGGCATTGCGGCGACCGTTCTTGTCGTCGCGCTGGGAATGGCCGGTCTCATCGTGTTTGAGCCAATCTCCATTGCAAAAAACATGGTGTTCGTCATCGCGGCGATTGCGGTCCTTTACTTCCTTCACCTCTTCTTCATCTACGGCCTGAACAAGATCGAGAAAGAGCGCGTGGCCGTCATCCTGGTTCTGTTTATCGCCTCCGCGTTGTTCTGGTTGGGCTTCGAGCAGGCGGGCTCGTCATTCAACCTGTTCGCGGAGCGTTTCACCGACCGGAATCTTGAATCGATCAACTTTTTGATTCCGGCGGCATGGTTCCAGGCACTGGGTCCGATCTTTATCATCATTTTCGCGCCTTTGTTCGCGTCCCTTTGGGTGTGGCTGGCCAAACGCAACCTGGACCCTTCCATCCCGGTGAAGTTCGCTCTGGGCCTCGTGCTTCTGGGGGGTCGGCTTCTTTGTCATGGCCGGCGCGGCCCGGGTTGTGGCAGCCGGCAACCAGGCGTTACCCACATGGCTCATCACAACGTACCTGGTCCACACCTTCGGCGAGCTCTGCCTGAGTCCGGTGGGATTGAGTTCGGTGACAAAGCTGGCTCCACGACGGCTGGTCGGGCAGATGATGGGCACATGGTTCCTGGCCACTTCCCTCGGCAACCTGCTGGCCGGGCTCCTCGCAGGCGAGTTCGACACCAACAGGCTGGATCAATGGCCTTCTCTTTACCTGAAGATTACCATCCTCCCCATGATCGCCGGCGCCCTGCTGATCATTTTCGCCAGACCGATCAAACGCTGGATGGTCGACATCAAGTGACAAACCCGTCAACCTGCGCCTTGCGATGGAAAGTCGCGACGTATGAAAGCAGTCGTTCTCGATGGTTACACGCTGAATCCCGGCGACCTGAGCTGGGACGAACTCAAAGCGCTCGGGCCGTGCGACATCTTTGACCGGACACCGCCCGACGAAGTCCTGGCGCGCGCCGTCGATGCCGACGCGATTCTCACCAACAAGGTGGTCCTGTCGCGCGAGATCATTCAGCGCCTGCCCCGGCTGAAATACATCGGCGTGCTGGCCACGGGCACCAACGTCGTGGACCTGGAAGCCGCCCGCGAGCGCAATATCCCGGTCACCAACGTGCCCGGCTACGCAACGGCGTCGGTCGCGCAGCTCACGTTCGCGCTGATCCTCGAATTGACGTTCCACGTCGCGCGGCACTCGGACGCGGTGCGCAGCGGCGACTGGACCCGGAGCGCGGATTTTTCATTTCACCTGGCGCCGCTCGTGGAGCTGAGCGGCTTGACCCTCGGCCTGGCGGGCTTCGGCAGCATCGGCCGCGCCGTCGCCCGGATCGGGGCAGCCTTTGGCATGAACGTCATCGCTACGGTACGCCGTCCTCCTGCCGGCGACTGCAGCGGCGCGCGTTTCGTGGATCTGGAAACATTGTTTCGCGAGAGCGACGTGCTGAGTCTGCACTGCCCGCTGACGCCCGAGACACACCACCTCGTGAACCGGGAACGGCTGGCGTTGATGAAACCCGGCGCCATCCTGATCAACACGGGACGCGGACCGCTCATCGATGAAGCGGCGCTGGCGGAGGCGCTGAACGAGGGCCGGCTGGCGGGCGCCGGACTGGACGTGTTGTCAACGGAACCGCCGGACGCCACCAATCCCCTCCTGCGCGCGCGGAACTGCGTCATCACGCCGCATATCGGCTGGGCCACGCGTGCCGCGCGGATCCGTCTGATGCGGGAAGTGGTGGAGAACCTGCGCGCGTTCCTGAACGGCAACCCGCGGAACGTGGTGAATTGAGGCGAACGGTTTGAACACTCAAGATTCAACGCTCAACATTCAGTTTCGCGAGGAGGTGGAGCGTTGAATGTTGCGGCCCCCATCAAAGCAACCGATCGCGATCTGCGACCCCGACCTCGTGCCGATCGTCCTCGCGTCCGACTTCGCCGGCTTCCGGCAGCTCGATCCAGAAGGTGCTGCCTTTGCCTTCCTCGGACGTGAAACCCAGTTTCCCGTTCATTCGTTCCATGGCGCGTTTGACGATGGCCAATCCCACGCCGGTGCCGGCGTACGTGTTGCCATGCGCCCGTTCGAAAATGCCGAACAACTTGCCGCGCGCCTGCTCGGGAATCCCAATGCCCTTGTCGCGCACAAACAACCGGATGCTGCCATTGACGGGTTCGCTCCACACGGTCACGTCGGGCGGCTCGCCCGGCCTGACAAACTTGACCGCGTTAACCAGGAGATTCGAGATGGCCTGTGTGAGCAGGGCTTCGTTGCCGCGCACGCTTCCCAGAGGGTGATGCACGCGAATGCGCTCCGCGGCGGCGGGCGTGTATTGCGCAATGATCGCTTCCACCAGCTTGTCGAGGTCCACCTCGGTCAGCTTCGCCTCCGCGCGGGAGGTGCGGGTGTAGATCAACACGTCGTTGATGAGCGCATCCATCCGGCGCGCGGCGTTCTGAATGCGGCCAAGGTAATCCATGGCCTGCGCGTCCAGGCGATCGCCGTAATCCTCGGCGATGAACGTGGCGAAGCTGTGCATCGCGCGCAGCGGCGCGCGCAAATCGTGGGAGATGGTGTAGGAGAACCGCTCCAGCTCGGCGACGCTCTCTTCGAGCTTGGCGACGGTGCTGCGCAGCGCCGAGGTGCGCTCGCGGACCACCTGCTCAAGGTTGGACGCGTGCTGCGCCAGCTCGTCGCGCGCCTCGGCGAGGTCGCGCTCCGTTCGCTTTCGGCGCGAGATGTCGGTAATGTAGATGGCCGTGCTGCCGTTCATCGGATGCACCCGGAACTCGAACCACAGGTTGTTCTCCGGATACGCCATTTCGAAGTGCACCGGCATCTTCTCCGCGCGGGAGCGGGCGATGCCGTGCTCGAACTCGGAGTCTTTCAATCGCGGAAACAATTCCCAGATGACCCTGCCGATCAGTTGCTCGCGCGACAGCCGCGTCAGGGCGGCGGCGGCATCGTTCAGGTACACGAACCGCCACTGCGAGTCCAGGACCACCAGCCCGTCCGTCAGGCTGGACAGGACGGTATTCAGAAAGCGCCGTTCGAAATCGAGATCGCGCCGGGCGCGATGGAAAATTTCCGCCGTCCAGCTGATGAGCAGCGCGCTGGCGAGAAAGCCGGCGATGCTGGTCCACTGTTGGACGGACGACGCCGAGAACGTGAACACGGACGGCATCCAGTTGAACGCGGCAATCAGGATGGCGAGGAAGGCGGTGAGCGCGCCGGCGGAGAATCGGCCGTACCACGCCGACAGCAGGACGGCGGGAAAAAAGAACAACCATGGCACGCGATCATCGAGCACCGGGTCGAGGAGCCGGCGGATGGCGGCGGCGGCCAGTGCGCAGAGCACCGCGACGCCGCAGCGCTTGAGCGCGCCGCGAAGGAACACGCCTGCTTCGCGCGAATTCTCAGCACCATAGATCGCCGGACCAGGCATAGGAAGCGCCTCAGCAGGCGATCACCGGCGGATGCGGTCTTTCGCAGATCCGCCAGTAATCGAGCACCAGTTTCAGCATGTGAATGAGCCGTTGATAGCCGGCGGGTTTGACCAGATACGAGTTGGCGCCCCACCTGTAGGCTTCCTGGATATCGCTGCCCTGGCGTGACGCGGTGAGGACGATCTTCGGGATGATGTTGCACTCCGGATGCCGGTGCAGCCATTTCAGGAGATCCATTCCGCCCATTCTCGGCATCTTCAGATCCGTGATGAGAACGTGCGGAAAGGGAAACACAGCCCGGTTGCCGAACTCGCCCTGCCCACAGAGGTAGGCGATCACCTCCGTGCCGTCATGGCAGAGGTAAAAGTGGTCGCCGAAGCCGATCTGGCGCAGCGCGCGCTCCAGAATGATGGCGTCGTTCTCGTCATCCTCCGCGATGAGTATGGGAAATTGCTCGTCCACAATGTAACATCCCCCATTCTGCCCGACCGCTGAAGGCGATAGTTCACCCCATGCCCTGCGGGACCGCCCAGGGCGTGTGAAACTGGAAGAGTGGTGGCAGGACCCGGAATCGAACCGGGGACACAAGGATTTTCAGTCCTCTGCTCTACCAACTGAGCTATCCTGCCAGAGCCGGACGCACATTCAACCGGGCCCGCACCTCAATGGCAAGAACCGATTTCGAAACACCGAGCCCCCCCATGACCTTTCTCCTCCCTTGGGGGAGCAGAGGGAATGGAATTTCAGGATGCGGCCGAATCGTTTCTCATGCATTGCTGCACTTTCCCACACAAGCGCGCCGCGTCAATCGGGCATTCGGCCGGGTTTCGTTGCTTGCGGCTTGACGACCTGGCGTCCCTGGCGTTGAAGAGGGGTGGCAAGTGGACCGGGCGGTTCTGGATCAGAACGCAAAGGCGCCAAGGCGCCACAACGCAAAGGACGGCGAACGGCAAAGGCCGGAACCACGAAAGGCACGAAAAGAAAGGCTTCGTTTCGCGCGAAGGCGCGAAGGAAACGGAGCGCGACTCTGTGAGTCGCAGCGGTTTCAACGGCACTGCCGTGCCTCGGATTTGCATCAAGCCCGATCGGCTGCTGCCTCTGTGGTTGCTCCCGATGATCTGCTACCTGGCACGACGGCGCGCGAGGACCCGCCTTCGCTGAGCTTCGGCGTGGCAAGCTGCTCGCCCCACCGGATGATAAGAGGAGATTTCAGCGTCTGGCGTTTGCTGTCAGGCGCGCGGATGGGCGGCGTCGTAGGCTTTCTTCAGGCGCTCGGTCGAGACGTGCGTGTAGATCTGCGTCGTGACGAGGTGGGCGTGGCCCAGCAGTTCCTGGACACTGCGCAGGTCCGCCCCGGCGTCCAGCAGGTGCGTCGCGTAACTGTGACGCAGCTTGTGCGGCGTGAGCGCCGGATCCAGGCCCGCCGCGACCAGGTATTTCTTCAGTCGCCGTTGCAGAATGTACGGCGCGACCGGCGTCGGCGTTTTGCGTTCGGAAAGGAACACCGGCTCCGGTCCCGCCGGCGGGCGCTTCAATGTGCTCCAGTAGGCCCGGATCGCGCGCAACGCGGGCTCGCCGATCGGCACCACGCGTTCCTTCCGCCCCTTCCCGCGCACGCGGACCAGTTGTTCGTTCGAGTCGATGTCCTCTGCGCGCAACCCGCACAGTTCACTGACGCGCAGGCCGCAGGAGTAGATCGTTTCGATGATTGCGACGTCGCGATAACAGACCGACGCCGTGACGGGGCGCCCGCGCCGGCGTTCTTTCTTCTCCAAAAGCGGTTTCAGCGGTGCCTCCAGCAGCGCGATCATCTGGTCGCGGGTGAGGTATTTCGGCAGGCGTTTCGGCAGTTTCGGCAACGCCAGGTTCCGAATGGGCGACATGGAAACCGCGCCCTGACGGACAAGGAAGCGATAGAACGTGCGCAGGGCGGAGAACCGGAGTTGAACGGCGGCCTTGCCCAGATTCCTGCGCCCGAGGAAACGAAGGTAGGCGCGGAAGTCGTCGCGCTCCAGGCGCGCCCAGTCGGGCGATGACTGCCGCTCGTCCTGGTGCCAGCGGATGAACTCAGCCAGCGCGGCGGCGTAGTTGCGCCGGGTGTACTCCGAGGCGCCGCGATCGACGGCAAAGTGTTTCAGGAACTTCCCGGCCCACTTGTCGCGCTCGATCGCCTGTTCAGGAGCTTTCACCGTCGCGCGGCGGGAAATCGAACGTCACCTTCCCGGCGTCATCCATCAACAGGTACGCCGAGAAGGGTTTTCCGGACTTCGAGATGAATCCCTCAAGCAGATCGGTTCGGCGCTGCGAGAGGAGCTTCTGCGCCTGCTCGCGCTCGATCGGCCGCTGGAGGATGGTTTTGCCGATCTTCACCTTGCAGCGTTTCTTGTCGGCCTGAGTGCGCTCGCACAGGTACGCGCCGTCGGTGTCGAACACATTTCCGCCGCACACCGGGCATTTGCCGATCGGCGTCTGGCCGGTGAAATCCATCTTCGGCGCCGGTTCTTTCCCGACCGCCTTCTTCGACTTCCGTTCGCGCGGCGCGAACTCGAACTCGACCTTGCCGTCCTTGAGCCTGAGGAACGCCTCAAACTTGCGGCCGGTCTTCTTCGAAACGAAATCCTTGAGCAGATCGGTCTTGCCTTCGTTCAGAAGCCTGGCGAGCTGCGGCGGATCGATGTGTTGCTGCAGGATGATCTTGCCGGTGCGGAAATCGCAGGACTTGTCGGGCCCGACGGATTTTTCGCAGACGTAATTCATTCCGGCGTCGAACACCGGAGAACCGCATTTCGGGCATTTGCCGAGAGGCGTTTGCCCGGAGAAATCCACGGGCGCCCCGGCTTCGCCGTTCTGCTGCTGGTCCTGGCCGAAATCGAACTCGACCTTGTACTCCGCGTTCAGCTTGAGGACGGCGTTGAACGGTCTGCCCGTCTTGCTGCGAAAGCCCTGGAGCGGGCCGATCTGTTTCTCGCGGATGAGCGTCTCCACCTCCTCGATCTCGAACATCCGGCTGCACAGGATTTTCCAGATGGAGAAATCGCACTTCACGCATTGGAAGGCCTTGTAACGCTCGTGCACCTCGCCGCCGCACTTCGGGCACGGCGTCCGCAGCACGCCGAAATCGCCGGGGATCGTGTCGAGCTCGTACTGCTTCGCGCGATCCACGATGTGCCGCGTCATGTCGGCAATCTCGGCCATGAACTCGTCGCGGCTTTTCTGGCGCTTCTGGATCTGGTGCAGTTTGAACTCCCAATCGCCGGTCAGTTCCGGTTTGGTCAGTTCCTTGATGCCCAGCCCGTTCAACAGCTCCATGAGCGCGAACGCCTTCGCCGTCGGCTGCAGCTCGCGGCCCGTGCGCAGGAGGTATTGCTCCTGGATGAGGCCCTCGATGATTGCGGCGCGCGTGGCGGGCGTGCCCAGCCCCTTCTCGCGCATCGCCTCGCGCAGTTCGTCGTCCTCGACCAGTTTTCCCGCTCCTTCCATCGCGGTCAGCAACGTGGCTTCCGTGTAACGCGGCGGCGGTTTGGTCTGGCTTTGCTTCACCTCGATGGCGCTGGTGTTCACGCTCTCGTTCGGCTGCACCGGGGGCAGGTTCGGCGCCGCGTCGCTCTCCTGCGCCTCCTTGCCGTACACCGCCAGCCAGCCCGGGTTCACCAGGACCTTGCCCGTGGTCTTGAACGGCTCGCCTTCAACCCGGGTGATGCGTGTGGTTTCGAGGAATTCCGCGGCCGGATAAAAGATCGCCAGAAACCGCTTTGTGACCAGGTCGTACAACTTCTGTTCCGGCTCGCTCAGTCCTTTCGGCGCCTGGGTCGTGGGAATGATGGCGAAGTGGTCCGACACCTTGGCGTTGTTGAAGATGCGCTTGTTCGGCCTGACCCAGTCGTTCCCCATGATTGTGGTCGCGAACTGGCTGTATGGCGTGAGGCCGAGCATTTCCAGCGTGGCCTTCACGGTGTCGATGTAATCCTCCGGCAAGGCGCGCGAATCGGTGCGCGGATACGTGAGCACCTTGTGTTTCTCATACAAGGCCTGCGCCAGCGCCAGCGTGTTCTTCGCGCTGAATCCGAACCGGGAGTTCGCGTCGCGCTGGAGGCTGGTCAGATCATACAGCAGCGGCGACAACGACGTGCTCGGTTTGCTTTCCTCGGTAACCGTGCCCGGTTTGCCGAGGCACTTGTCCCGGATGGCTTCCGCTTTGGAGAGATCCCAGAAACGTTCCGGTTTCAGCTCGGAATCGCCGTCCTTTTCGGGCCGGGAAAACTTTTCGTCGAACCAACGGCCGGTGTATTGCCCGCCGGCGGCATCGAACGTGGCGATCACTTCCCAGAAATCGCGGGGAACGAAACGCCGGATCTTCGCCTCGCGCTCGACGACGATGGCGAGGGTGGGCGTCTGCACGCGGCCGACGGTGGTCTTGAAGAAACCGCCGGACTTCGAGTTGAAGGCGGTCATCGCTCGCGTGCCGTTGATACCGACCAGCCAATCGGCCTCGGCGCGGCTGACGGCAGCGTCGGCCAGCGGGAGCATGGAGACGTCGTCGCGCAGCTTTTCGAATCCCTCGCGGATGGCCGCGGGGGTCATCGACTGGAGCCAGAGCCGTTTGATGGGCTGCTTCGCCCGGGTGTATCGGACGATGTTGCGGAAGATAAGCTCGCCCTCGCGCCCGGCGTCGCACGCGTTGATCAGCAGATCGACGTCTTTGCGTTTGATGAGCCGGGCGAGAACCTTCAGGCGGTTCTCGTTCTTCTCGATCGGCTGCAGCTCGAAACGCGGCGGAATGACCGGCAGACACTTGAATGTCCACTTGCCGCGCGCCGCCTCAAAGCCTTCCGGGGGAACGAGCTCAAGCAAATGGCCGACGGCAGACGAAATGATGTACTGATCGCTTTCGTAATAATCGTCGTGCTTCTTGAACCCGCCCAGTGCCTTGGCGATGTCGCTGGCCACCGATGGTTTTTCCGCAATGATGAGGGCTTTGCCCATTTCGATTCTCCACTACACGAACGCCTGCCGACACGGCAAGCTTCGCGTGAACGGGCCGAAAGTGGCCCAATCTTCCCGGTGTGTCAAAATGGAAGAATTGGAGAGTGGATGGAAACGCTGGGACGCTGAAATGCCGAAACGCTGAAATCTTTCCCCGGCGGGGGGAGCAGCTTTCCACGCCGAAGCTCAGCGAAGGCGGGTCCTCGCGAGCCGTCGCGTGATAACGCACGTCTGCCAAAACATCCAACATTCAGCATCAGACATATGCCGGTGCACCATTTCGCGACCACTCAGCCGTCCCATCGGGACCTGACCGCTTTACCAATCTGACCCGCCGCTCCCTTCGGGAGAAAATTCCCAAAAACCAATTCTGGAACCTCGAAACTGAAACTTTGAGCCTGGAGCCCAAAGTTCCCTCGGGTCACTCGGCCGGAATGACGAGGCGATAGAACCTGGGGCTCGTTCCGCTCACCGTGTTCGTGAACCGCAACAACCGATTCGTCGAAGCAGCGGAAATGCTTTGCCACGTTTGCCACCCGGCAGGACCCGCGGACTCGGGCCGAACCTGAATCGCGTAAGTCCGGTTCGACACGGCATTGAACCGGAGTTCAACCTCAGCGTCGGAGAGGCGGCTCCACTCGAGCTTCAACACGCTCAGGGCATCGGTAGGATGCGTGCCCGCCACGTACTCCTGCCAGTTGTTGTGGCCGTCGCCATCCGGATCCGCGTCCGCGTCAGGTTGCAGCGGATCCGTCCCATGCGCCAGTTCCCAGTCGTCCGGCAGGCCGTCGCCATCGGAGTCAACACTCGCGAGCGTCACCTGAGCGACAAGGCTGGTCACCGATCCGATCGGATTGGAGACGATCGCGCGGTAATCTCCCGCGGTTGCCGCCGACGCGGTCCGCATCAGCGTGGCCTGTGTGGCTCCGGGGATGTTCGTGCCGCCCAGGGTCCATTGATAGGACAACGGGGCCGAACCGATGGCGGTGACGAAGAGAGTAAACGGCGCTCCCGGTTCCACTGTCTGCGACTGGGGCTGGATGGAGATCGCCGGGCCCGTGGCGGATCCTAACAGCGTCAAACGCATGTCAAACACCAGATCGCTGCTGCTGGGACTGGATTGATGCACTTCGGCGGCAATGACGTTGATCCCGTTCGACAGAACTCCCACGGGCAGATCGGCGCTCAACCAGGTGGCGCCGTTGTCGGTCGCGTTGGTGGCAAGCTGTGAATAACTGAGCTCGCCCGGAGGCAGGTTGTTCCGGTAAACGGGATTGCCGTTGAGATACACCGCCACGCCGTCGTCGCGCTGCACCTCGAGACGAACCCCTGTCATCCCCACCAGCGTCGGGACAACAAACGTCTTGCGGAAGTAATAGGTTCGATATCGATTCCCCGGGTTGGGGCCGTAGCTCAACAGCGTTCCGAACCCGGTGTTGCCGTTGTTGAACCCGAACCGCCCCGGCCCGCTCGGCCAATCCGCATCCGGAAACCATGGCTGCTTCCAGTCCGGGGGTTGCTCAATGCCGTTGTCCCGGTACTTCCATTCCGCGCCAGCCGGAAAAAGAACGGGATTCACGAGGCTTTGCTGGACGAACACATTCACCGTCGCCGGCTCGCTGACCCGGCCCTCGCTGTCCGTCGCCACCGCTTTGATCGTGCGATAGCCGGGCGGATTGGCCGTCCATGACAACTGGAACGGATACGCGACGCTGCCGATCAGAACGTCGTCGCTGTAAAACGACACACCCGCCGCGGGAAGCCCGCCGCTCGTAGCTGACGCGCTCAACATGACGCTGGTGTCGGAAGGAAGAATGGCGCCTTCAACCGGCGACACGATCGAAACCACCGGCGGCGGCGCGACCACGTGCACGCGAACGGGCTCGGACAGAGCGATGCCGCCAAGGTCATCCACAGCGCGCGCGGTCAATTCGTACCACCCCGCCAAAGCGGCGACCCACGTGAAGTTGGAGTGGCTCGCCGTCCACCTGCCCAGTTCCACGCCGTTCGCGAGCAGTTGCACCAATGCCAGCGATCCGTCGGTGTCGCTCGCGGAAACGGAAACCACCAGCGCCTCGCCGAACGGAACCTGCGCGCCCTCGCCGGGCGACGTGATGGCAACCACAGGAGGTGCATTGGGAACGGACGGGCGGCCGGCCGTGACGCCGCCCGCAAACCAATTCGTCGGATCGTTGCCGTACGCCGAGAGGTTCAGGCGTTGCAGCGAATTGCCGATGCCATCCGCCTGCGGCGGCCAGGGCGCGGCGTCCCCATACGACACCTTGTCGATCATGTAATACGGAACGGTCCCATCCGTATCCGCCGTGCCCGGTTGTTTCAGCTCGATGGTCTCGCCGGCATTGCTGAGCCTGCCGCTCCAGGGCCCGTACACCGCCACGTCTGCCGGCACGTTGTACAGGGCTCGAAACGCGTCCAGCTTCGCCGCGTCCGCCGGGTCGAAGCCCACCACCAGCAATCGCTCGCCCCCGTTCAACCTGTGATTCGGAGGGAAGTCGAAATCGACCGCATTGCGCAGCCGCCACGTGTTGGTCGGCGCCACTGCATCATACAGCAGCACCTCTCCTCCCGTGATGTTCGCCAGTTCAATGAACTCGGCGAGCGCCTCGTCGCCGCTCTCCTCGGACGGATGATACATGATTTCCGAAATGACGATCGGCCCGACGCGAGGACCGCTGTTGGGCGCGTTCAACGTGATGCTGCTTTGCAGGACAAAATGAACGTCTCCCACGCTGTTGGTGTATCTGCCGAAGCTGACGCCGTTGGGCGATGCGGGGAAATCCTCGCCCTGCCAGTAGCCCGTGAGATTCGTGTTGGCGTCTCCGGAGAACAGCCAGGCTCCTTCGCCGAGTTCACTGAGGCGAAATGCGTTCGGGCCGACGTTGAAATGCGTTTCGTCAAAAACGATGTAGCCGCCCGCGGGAATCTGCGTGCCGGGCGGGATCCGGAACTTTTTCGGAACCAGCGGGTCGTCCGTGAGGAACCAGCCTCCGATGTCCACGGCCTGCGCGGTGGGATTGTGCAACTCGATCGAGTCCCGCAGCGGAGCGTCGGTGTGCGCGAGCACTTCGTTCACGACGATCGGAGGAAACGTCGGAGTCGGTGGATCGTCTGAACCGGGCGATCCCTGGATGCCCGAGCTCGGGCGCCAACTGTCCTTGTTGCCCCACGTGCTCCAATGCGCCTGTTCGTCCCGGATGACCAGCGAGAATCCCAACCCGTCGGTGGTGGGATACCACGAGTTGTTGTACTCGAATTCGAGGATTTTTTCGCCCGCGGCATCGTCGAGCCGCAGCACTTCGCCGCCGTTGTTCAGCGCGCCGGAGTACTCGCCGGCGATGGGCAGGCCCGCGCCGTATTTCGCCGTGAACGCCGCCGTGTTGCGAACGATCAGCACCCGCTGTTGCGGACCCAGAGTGGTCACACTGCTGCCGGTAAAGTTGAACTGAATGCCTCTGGTGAACCGCACGTTGGCCAGGTTCAGCGTGGTGTCCGTCGAGATGTTCTTCACCTCAATGTATTCGAGCTGCTGCGGATCCGGCGTGACGGCCGGCAGGGGCGACGGATTGTACATGATCTCCGTCACGCGCAGGTACCGCTGCGCAAGCGAGGGCGCTCCCTCAAAGACATTGCTGGTGACCAGCCGCCCGGCCGCGTCGGTCAGGATGAGCGTCTCACCCCAGGCGTTGAGCGCGCCGGTGTAGGGGCCAACGACGAAACGGCCTTCGCCGCCGCGCGGACTGACGGCGCGCTGCCGGAACGCCCGGGTATTCGGCGAGACGAACAACTCGCCGCCGGCGGGAATCACCGTGCCGCCCCGGAACTGGAAGTCCACCGCCCCTCCCAGCGTCCATCCCGAGATGTCCACGGCGAAGGTATTCGTGTTCGAGAGCCTCACGTATTCCTCGTCCTGATTGCCGGATGCGGGGTTGAACTCAACCCCGCTGATGACGATGGTTGCGTTCGTCGGCTGGGCCAGCGGAATGCCGGCGTTCTGATGTTTGGCGATGCCGATGGGCAGGGCCTTGTTGGTGATGGAATGCTTTCCGTAGAGATGTTGGCGGCGACCCGCGATGAATCCGTGGATCAACTGGTGAACCCCCTCGTCCAGGTCGATGCCGGGATCGAAGTTGCACTGACCGCCTTTCGGCGGCCAACCCCACCAGGCGCGATCCAAAGCCGCTTCCTCGGCAATCAAATCGCGCCACGCAAGAACCTTCTGCTCGACCGGAACCGATTCTGAAGGCGTGCCGGGCGGCTTGATGTATTCATCCAGCACCGTTCGCAGCCGGCGCAGGAACATCTCGCGCGTTTGCGGCACCTGGAAGATCGCGTCGTACAGACGGTTGAAGTGGGTGGGCCCGCTCGAAGGAACCGCCTGCGACGAACCGTACATGGGAAAGCGTTGCAGATCGTCGTTTGTCACCTGGAGGCCGCTGAAAGCCCCCGTGTCCATGAACGCGGCGCCCCACGAGAGGTTCAGGTCGAAGGGAATAACGCGCCACAAACCATCGCCGTCATTGTCGTGATACAGGCTCATGTTGGCCCAGACGTCGTCGTTCTCATGGAACAGCCGGGCCGCGACGACGTAACTGATGACCTGCGGGACATCCAGGTAATCGAAGATGTTGGTCATGCGCTGTCCGACCGACTGATTTTCGCTGAGGGCGTTGGCCAGTTCCATGTAATCCGCGTTATTGTCCCACCGCCGCGTCTTCTTCTCGAATCCGCCGGTGCTGAAGATCGGCCACTGAATGGTTCCCACCGCGTTATAGATCGCGCCGTTCGGATCGTACCCAAGCCGTTCGAGCAGTTCCTCGCTGTGAACGTCGTTGTGATTGGCGAGCTGGTAGAAGTTTCCGTTCAACTGCAACCGGACCGGGTGGTAGAACGGCCCCGCCGCCCCCGTTTCCTCGCACAGCCAGTAACTCAACCCCTGCCGCATGTAGGTGGGATCCGGATAATCCGCGACAAACGAGGTCTGCCGGATCCGGTCGCCCGAGCTGTTGTAACGAAAAGGATGCTCGCGGTTGAACCGCACGCGATGGGATTTCTTGTTGTAGCCGGCCGTCGTATTGCCGCGCAGCCACATCCGCACGTTGTCGTAGAACTCGCCGTCGTAAAAGATCGAAACATATCCGCCCGCGTCCGAATCCGCGCCGGTCTGCGACGTCGTCGGTCCCGGCTGGAGCACCGACGGCGGCGCGAAAATGTGAATCACCGGAATCGAGCTCGTGACGTAATTCGGGTTCACCACGGTGCCGAAGTACTCAGCCGTCGCCGCCGGATCGCTGAACACCGGGAGACGCGAACTGATGAAGCTGGTGTCGCGCGCCGTCACGCGATAACGCACCATCTGGCCCGTGGTGCTCGCGGATGCAGGGATGATAGCGCCATACACCCCGTCGCCCGCCGCGCCGTCCCCGTGCAACCCGTCGTCGTGCATCGGAATCGTCTGTTCCGGGTTGAACATGACGCGGTAGGTCAGGGTCACGTCGGCCACCGGACGCACAGTCGGGAACACCCTTGCCGTGACGACGAGATCCTCGTGATCGAGCGGCACGTTGGGCGTGTGCTTCACGTCGGCGATGCCCGGCCCCAGTGCGGCGGAACCGCCCAGGTTTTCGCTCCCGGGCGTGGGTTGGATAAAGTAAACGCCGCTGGTGCTGTCTCCCGCCAGAGTCGTCCCGATCAGCTCCGGCAGGATGAGGAACGAACTGTCCGACGCCGAGAGGTTCAATCCCTGGATCGCCAGGATGTTCGTCCCGGACCGAAGCAGATTCGTCGCGACGCCGAACGCCATGCTTTCGAAGCTGGTTGCCGGGTGCGCCGCGACGGCCGACGAATTCCAGGAGAGGTCTTCAGCGGGCGCGTTGACCCGCGCCAGTTCCACCCCGTTCACCCACGCCACGAAACCGTCGTCATACTTCATTCGCAGCGTCAGCACAGCGAAGTTCGACGGCGCGTCCACCTCGAACGGCACGCGGATAAAGACGGACGCGTTCTGATTCAGCATGGCCGCCTGCGTCCCCAGGCCGATGTCGCCGGGAGCGCCCGCGTTAAAGCCGACGCCCGTGCTGCCGGCGGTCCAGGATTGCACATCGAACGGTTCATTGGTGGCGTTCCCCGTCCATGTGTAGTGTATTTCGCTCCCGCCGTTCGCCACGGACGGAACCAGGACATGCGCGGGAGCGCCCGCGGGCACGAGCGCGACGTTGCTGGACATCAGGGCGAACCCGAACGACACCCCCGCCGCCTGCCCGGGATACGGATCAAACGCGGTCACCACGGTCCCCGAGGGGTTCACGAGAGCGAGATACTCACCCTCGGCACTCAGCTTGAAGTTGGTGTGCAGCGGCGCGCCCGGAGTGCGGCGGTTCTTGTCCGACGCGAACACGATCATGAATCCGCCCGGAGGCAGGTTCGTGGACGGGAACTCCCACTTGTCCAGGTCGTTCTTGTTATCGGTCAAAGCCCAGCCGGACAGGTTCACTGGCGCGGAAGACACGTTCTGGATCTCGATCCAGTCCGAGGTGTCGCCATCCTCGTCGAGCAAAGGCGGACCGCCGCTGGGCGTGTCGGCGTTGGACGCCATAAATTCACTGATGCGAAGCTGCGCCTGCGCCACGCCGGCGGATAGGAACAGGCAGGCAAAGGCGAGCAGGATTGAGGCGGATGCCGAAGTCGACTTCATGATCGGTATTGAGACAGGGCAAGCTGTGTGCCCATGGAAGAATAAGGAAACGTCCTTGCCTGCGAAAGCCTCTTCCTCGGAAGTCGCAGCTCCGGCCTCATCCCTGGCGACAGGCCCTATTGGATTCCACGTTGGACAATTCTTTTCGCATATGCGCGCAGAATTGTCCCGCGCCTGCAGAGGGGAAGTCTCGTAAGTTTCAGAAAACAAGGCGTTTAGCAATTCCGGCAGGACAATTCCTGTCGCATATGCGCGCAGAATTGTCCCGCGGGCCTGGTGAGGCAGTTCGATGCTCAGGCTTTCTCGAATGTGATCTCGCCGTTGTGCGCCGACACTTTAATGTGGTCGCCGGGCTTGAAGTCGCCGGTCAACAGTTTCGTTGCCAGCGGGTCGAGCAGTTGCGTCTGGATGGCGCGTTTGAGCGGGCGCGCGCCGAACTGGGGATCGTAGCCTGCACGCGCCAGCAGTTTGCGGGCGGACGGCGTGGCATCGAGCGTGAGCTGCTGGGACTGGAGGCGCCGGCCCAGGCGTTCGAGCTGGATGTCCACGATCTTCGCCAGGTGCCCTTCGTTCAGGCTGTGGAAAATGATGATGTCGTCGATGCGGTTCAAGAATTCCGGCCGGAAATGCGCCTTCAACTCGTTTCGCACGAGCTTCTCCATTTCGGCCTGCTCTTTCTCTGAACGGGAGCCGGATTCGTAGAACTCCTGAATGATCGGCGAACCGATGTTGCTCGTCATGATGACGATGGTGTTCTTGAAATCGACGGTGCGTCCCTGGCCGTCGGTCAGGCGCCCGTCATCGAGCACCTGCAGCAGCACGTTGAAGACGTCGTGGTGCGCCTTCTCGATTTCGTCGAAGAGCACGACGCTGTAGGGGCGGCGGCGGACGGCTTCGCTCAACTGGCCGCCTTCCTCGTAGCCCACGTAGCCCGGCGGGGCGCCGATCAACCGCGCGACGGTGTGCTTCTCCATGTATTCGCTCATGTCGATGCGGATCATGGCGTTCTCGTCGTCAAACAGGAACTCGGCGAGGGCGCGGGCGGTCTCGGTTTTGCCGACGCCGGTGGGGCCGAGGAAGATGAACGAGCCGATGGGGCGATTGGGTTCCTGCAAACCGCTGCGGGAACGGCGCACGGCATTGGCAACCGCCTGAACGGCTTCCTCCTGGCCGATGACGCGCTGTTGCAGGCGTTCCTCCATCCTGACCAGCTTCTCCCGCTCGCTCTCCAGCATGCGCGTCACGGGAATGCCCGTCCAGGAAGCGACAACGCGGGCGATGTCCTCGTCGGTGACTTCCTCGGAGAGCAGCCGTTCGCCGGTGGGTTTTTCGCGCAGCGCTTTTTCGGCGGCGGCCAGCTTCTTTTGCAGTTCCGGCAGGCGCCCGTATTGGATCTGGGCGGCGAGGTTGAGGTCGCCGCGGCGTTGCGCCTGTTCGAGTTCGATCCTGGCCTGCTCGATCTGGCTGTTGATGATGTTGGCGGCGTTGATGGCGGCCTTTTCGTTCTGCCACTGGGCTTTCAGCCGTGTCGATTCCTCCTTCAGGTTGGCGAGTTCCTCTTCGATTTTCTTTAAGCGCTCGCGCGACGCCTCGTCTTTTTCCTTCTTCAGGGCGTTCTGCTCGATCTCGAGCTGCAGGATCTGGCGCTCCAACTGGTCGATCTCGGTCGGCATTGAGTCCAGTTCCATTCTCAGCCGCGACGCCGCTTCGTCCACGAGATCGATGGCTTTATCGGGCAGGAAACGGTCGGTGATGTAGCGGTGCGACAGCGTGGCGGCGGAGACCAGCGCGGCGTCCTGGATGCGCACGCCGTGATGGACCTCGTAGCGCTCCTTCAATCCGCGCAGGATGGCGATGGTCGCCTCGACCGTCGGTTCAGAGACAAACACCGGCTGGAAACGGCGCTCGAGCGCGGGGTCCTTTTCGATGTGCTTGCGGTACTCGTCGAGCGTGGTGGCGCCAATGGCGCGCAGTTCGCCGCGCGCGAGCTGCGGTTTCATGATATTCGCGGCGTCGGTGGCGCCTTCGGCGGCGCCGGCGCCCACCAGCGTGTGAAGCTCGTCGATAAAAAGGAGAATGCGTCCCTCGCTTGCGACAATCTCCTTCAGGAACGCCTTCAACCGGTCTTCAAACTCTCCCCGGTACTTCGCGCCGGCGATCATCGCGCCGAGGTCCATCGCCACCAGGCGCTTGTTCTTCAGCGATTCGGGCACGTCGCCGCTGACGATTCTTCGCGCCAGCCCTTCGGCAATGGCGGTCTTGCCCACGCCCGGCTCGCCGATCAGCACCAGATTGTTCTTCGTGCGTCGCGTGAGCACCTGCATGACGCGGCGGATTTCCTCGTCCCGGCCAATGACGGGGTCGATCTTGCCTTGCCGGGCGAGGGCGGTGAGGTCGCGCCCGTACTTCTCGAGCGCCTGGAATTTGTCCTCGGGATTGGGATCGACAACGCGCTGGGTGCCGCGCAGGTCGGCGAGCGCGCGCAGCACCAGGTCGCGTTTGAGCCCGTGTTTCTGGAGGATCCTTTTGAGCGACGTGTCCGCCTGATCGATCAGGCCGAGCAGGAGGTGCTCGGTGCTGATGTATTCGTCCTTGAGTTTGCCGGCCTCGGTCTGAGCGGCCTGCAGGGTTTTCCGGAGGCTGTCGCTGAGGAACGGTTCGCCGCCCTGGACCTTGTGGCGACGGGCGAGCTCCTGTTCGAGATCGGGTTTGAGGCTCGCGGGAGACACCCCGATCTTCTGCAGCAGATCCGGGATCAGGCTGTCGGTCTGGCCGATCATCGCGAGCAGGAGATGCTCGCCGTCGATCTGCTGATGGGAGTACGCCTGGGCGATGCGATGGGCCTCCTGCAACGCTTCCTGTGATTTAATCGTCAGCCGATCCAGTTGCATGGATACTACTTAATCCGGGTCGGTGCGGCGTCAAGCGGCTTGGACTGCGGATGTCTCACCCCCTGTGCCATGCTGCGGGCAAACAATGACACGAGACATGATGAACCAACAGATGGAACTGGGTTTTGGAACGGTGCGCGACTGTCCGTCGCGGCGTCGCCGGCAGGAGAGGCGGCGGCGGGCGAACTGGTGGTTTGACCGCATGCGCGAAGTGGTGAACAACGCGCTGGAATGGCACTCTGCGCCGCCGGCGCGGCCGGAGCAGATCTGGTTTCCGGAGTAACGGCGGGAAGGCATTCATATTTCGATGCCTTTGACGTTGCATTGAACGTTGGGCGTTGAATGTTGAATGTTCAATCACCCCACGCCTACTCGTGCCGGAGCGCTTCGACGGGATCCATCCGGGCGGCGCGCAGGGCGGGGTAGATGCCGAACACAACGCCGACGAGAGCGGAGATGGTGAAGGCGAGCAAGGGCGACCAGAGGGTCACGATGGTTTTCATCCCGGCGGCCTGCGTCACGATGAAGGGAATGATCAGCCCGAGCATCACACCAATAATGCCGCCGGCGCCGGAGAGCATGACCGTCTCGATAAGGAACTGCATGACGATATCGCGTCGCCGGGCGCCGAGGGCGCGGCGGATGCCGATCTCGCGGGTGCGTTCCGTGACGCTGGCCAGCATGATGTTCATGATGCCGATGCCGCCGACGAGCAGTGAGATGGCGGCGATGGAGCCGAGGACGATGTTGAAGATCTGCTTGGTCCGCTCGGCGCGTTTGAGCAGTTCGAGAGGCACGACGATGTCGTAGTCCTTCTTCTTGTGGGTACGTTCCATCAGTTCCTTGATGGCTTCGGCGACGCCGGTGACCTGTTCGAGAGAAGCGACCTGGACCGTCAGGTCGTGCAGTTGCACGTGTTCAACCTCGAAGCTGCCGCTGCGTTGCCGAATCAGGACTTCGCCGAAGCGCGCTTTGCCGGTTTCCAGGGGAATGAACATGCGATGTGCGGCCTGCTTTGCGTCAGCCGTCTCGCCGTTCGCCTTGATTTCGGCGCCGCGCGGTTCCATAACGCCGATCACGCGGTAATAGTCCATCCCGACGCGGACGTGCTTGCCGAGCGGGTTCTCGAGCGGGAACAGGGCGGGAACCATCTCGGCGCCCAGGACGCAGACGCCTGCTTCGGCGTACATATCCGTCTCGGTGAAGAACCGTCCGCGGGCCACTCGATGATTTCGCATCTCCGGGTACCACGGCACGGTTGAGACGACGTCGCAATCCACGCGGCGGTCGATGTTCCAGACGTATTCGCGGATGATGCGGGCGGGGAGCACGACCTTCACGCCGGGAATGGTGGCCTGGATGCGTTGGGCATCGGTGTAGGTGATGCCGTATTGGAGGACGGAACTCTGGCTGCCGCGATCGGACACTTTTTGTTCCTCGGGCGGCTTGACGCTGCGGAGGAGGATGTTGTGGCTGCCGAGGCTCTTGATTTCCTCCTGGGCTTCGAAGCTGGCGCCTTCGCCGATGGCCAGCATGGCAATGACTGAACAAACGCCGAAGACAATGCCAAGCACGGTCAGCAGCGAGCGCAGGCGGTGGAGCCAGAGGCTTTTCAACCCGAGCCGCACGGCGCGTTTCAGGCGCGAGAACGAAACGGCGAACGGCGCGCGCGCCGGTCTGGAGCTGGGTTCAGTGCGTGACATCGGTTTCAATCTCGCCGTCGCGCAGCCGGATGGCGCGACGCGCGCGCTCGGCAACATTCGGGTCGTGCGTGACCAGGATCAGCGTTTTTCCCTGCTCGTTGAGTTCGTCAAAGATCTTCAGGATTTCCTTGCCCGACGAGGAATCGAGGTTGCCGGTGGGTTCGTCGGCGAGGATGACGAGAGGATCGTTCACGAGCGCGCGGGCGATGGCCACGCGCTGCTGTTGTCCGCCGGAGAGTTCGAAGGGTTTGTGGTTCAACCGGTCGCCCAGGCCGACGCGTTCGGCCAGGACACAGGCGATTTCACGGCATTCGTCCTCCGGCCGATCCTGGTAAAACAACGGCACCTCGATGTTCTCCACCACCGTGAGCTGCTGGATCAGGTTGTAGGACTGGAAGATGAATCCCAGCCGCCGGCCCCGCACCGCCGACAGCGAGTCGTCGTCCATCTGCGAAACATCGTCGTCGCCAAGCAAGTACCGCCCGGAGGTGGGGCGATCGAGACAGCCGAGGAGGTTGAGCAGGGTGGATTTGCCGCAGCCGGACGGGCCCATGATGCTGATGTATTCGCCCGGCGCGATGCTGAACGAGACGCCGCGCAGAGCCTGAACGGACACCGCGCCCATCTGGTACGTCTTGCGAACGTTCTCGAATTGAACAATGGGAGAGGACACAGCGCTCACCTGCGGGCCGTGGTGGTCGGAATAGCCGGCGCCGGTTCCGGGACCGGAAGCGGAGCTTCTTCGGCCGGCATCTCCAGTCCGGATCCGCCGGGCCCAAGAGTTTCCGGAAGCCTCAACAGAACGCGCTCGCCCTCGCGGATGCCGGATTTGATCTCGATGAAATTGTCGTTGAACTCGCCGGTCTGCACTTCGCGGCGTTCCGGCTTCAGGCCGTTCATGACATAGCACACGTGCTTGCCTTCTTCCGGGACCACGGCCTGAACCGGCACGTAGATCGCGTCCTCGAGGCGGTTCACGAGGATCTCGACCTTGGCGCTCATGCCGGGCTTGATCCATTCGTGGGTTCCATCGATGGCGACCGTGGTGAGATAGACCTTCATGTCGGGATTCAGCCAGCGATTCTGCGAATCGGGGAGCACGCCCACCTTGATGATTTCGCCGGTCAACATCTGGTCGGGGAACGCGTCCACGGTGATGCGGGCTTTCTGGCCTTTCTTCACCTTCTTGATGTAGCTCTCGTGCACTTTCACGCTGACGGCCATGCGGGTCATGTCCGGGATGGTGATGATCGCCTGGCGCTCGCGCACGGTGGCGCCTTCGCGGATGGGTTCCTGGCTGGCGTAGATGACACCGTCGTCGCGGTTGGCGCCGTACACGACCAGGCCCGGTTTCATCGCGCGCATGGTGCACTTCTCGAGCTGATCCTGGAGATCTTTGAGTTGCCGTTCCTGGATTTCGTACTGTCCGCGCGCGGAGTTCAATCGCGCTCTGGCCTGCGCGAGTTTCGAAACAGCCACGCGCCGGGCCTTGTCCAGTTCGCGCACGGCCTCGACGTACTTGGAGAGCGCTTCCTCGGCGAGCTTGATGAACTCGTACTTGAGGAAGAGGGCCTGGGCCGTCTGGGCGGTTTGCACCTTGAGCCGCGCGCTCTCGTACGCGATTTCGTCGCGTGTAACTTCTGTTCGCGGCACAAACCCTTTCTCGAACAACCTTTTGGTCCCTTCCAAGGTGGTGGCCGCCTGCTGCAATTCCTTCTCCGCGACGCGCAGATCGTCTTCGAGCTTGCGCAACCGTTGCATGGCCTCGCCATCCCCCAACAGGTCGATGTCGGCGTACTTGGTGAAATCGATCCGGAACGTGCGCGTGGAACGCAGAGGTTCGGGCTGCGGGGCGGGCGCCCCTTGTCCGGACTGCGGCGGCGTGACGACGGGCAGATCGGCCGGCGGCAGAGCGGTGCCGTCGCGCGGAACCACTGCGCCGGCCAGCGCAACGAGCTCACCGGCATTCGGGAGGTTGGCGAGCACCGCGGTGCCATCGACAGGCATCACCGGAGTGGCTGCGGACGGCGAACGATGCACCGCCACCTCGGCGTTTGCCGTATCGGTCACGTCATTGGTGGTGGCCTCCGCGAGGTAGCGGTCGAGGCCGAGTTCACGGACGATCTGTTCCGTCACCTTGTCGCCGAGGAACTTGTCGAAATCCATCCGGGCGAAGCGGACCTTTTGTTCAGCGGCCTTGAGGTCGCTGTCGTTCTGTCCGAGCTGGATTTCGTAGTTCTGTTCGGCGTCGGTGAGGGTGGCGAGGGCGGACTGGTATTGGATTTCCTGCTGGACGATCTGCTTTTGCAGTTCGGAGGAATCGAGTTCGACCAGCACCTTCCCGTTCTTCACGTCTTCTTCGGTCACCAGATAGCCTTCTTCGACGATCCTGAGGATTTTGGCTCCCTGGTAACCGACGCGGACTTCGCATTTGATTTCCTGGGCTTCGAGAGCCTGGATGCTGCCGCCCTCGGTGACGATGATTTCGAGCGGACCGCGCCGGGCGGCGAACGTCGGCGCGTCCTGGGCGGAGCCGGCGCCGCGTTTGAACCAGAACAGGGCGGCGGCGGCGATGACGACGACCGCCAGGGCGATCCGCCAGAATGGCTGGTGTCGGACGAATGTGGTGATGTTATTGGGTTGCGGCATCGGAAACCTCCTGCCATTGGCCGTTGTCTTTGATGTATAGGATTCCCATGTTATTCCAGAATTGAAGCCGCGCGATGGTGTGGGTGACGAGTGCCTGGGTGCGCTGGTTGCGGGAATCGATGAGCGCGTTCTGCGCATCGACCTGGTCCTGCGCCCGGGCGCGGCCGACCTCGGAGAGCAGTTCCTGTTCTTCGACGCGGCGCTCGGCGATCTGCACGCCCACCTCGCTGATCTCGTAATTGCGTTTGGCCTGGTCGAGCGTTCGCCAGCTCTCGCGCACCTGGAGGCGGATCTGGTCTTCCTGCTGCTCGAGTTCGCGCTGCGCGCGCAGCTCGGCGATGAGCGCCGAGCGGTAGGCGTTGCGCTCCGCCTTGCGGTCGAAAGGCAGGTTGACATCGAGGCCCGCGTTCCAGCGGTAGCGTTCCGGATCGGGAACGGCGAACTGGCCGTTCCGCTGTTCCGGGCTGTTGAACCCCACATTCGCCGCCAGATCCAGTTGCGGCCGGAGCGCGTCGCGCGCGAGAGCGACGGCGCGGCGCGCGTCCTCGAGCCGGTCCTTCGCGTTCATGAAATCCATGCGCGCCGCCAGGGCGATGTTGATGGAATCCTCAATGTCGATCTCGGGATGGCGAATGGTCAGCTTCTCCAGTTCGCTGTCGTCCAGGATCAGGTTCAACGTCACGGGCACCCCGAGCTGGCTCAGCTTGAATTCATCCAGTGATTCCTGATAGGCGCGGACGGCGTTGACCCATGCCCCCTCGGCGCTGAGCTCCTGCTGTTCGAGGCGGCCGAGGTCCGCGATCGTGACCCGGCCCTCCTGGGCCAGCGCCCGGGTGCGCTCGGCGTTGCGGCGCGAACTCTGAAGGTTGAGGTAACTGTTGCGGGCGGCGTCGCGCCGGCCCAGCACGCCGTAATAGGCCGTCGCCACCTGCACGCTGAAATCCTTCCGGAACCGCACAAAATCGCGGATGTCGTAAAGCAGGTTGCGCTCAGCCTGCGTGAGGTTCTCGATCTGTTGCTTGAAACCCGCGTTCCGCAGCAGCGGCCGGGTAAACGTCGCCGCCACCTGAGACGACGTGACAGTGCGGGGATCTCCCGTGATGAAGCGAAGGAAGTCGGTGGTGAAACTGGCCGTGATCCGCCCCACGTCGCGCATCAACCAGCTCACATCCAGCGAACCGTTGGCCGAAACGCGGCGCTGCTCGACCAGATTGTCGCTCAGTTCCACCGTCGGTTCGCCGGTGTCGGGGTCGATGACCACGCTGAGGGCCTGCTCGGTCTGACCGGCGACCCGGGCGCTGCCGCGGCCGGAGAAAATCGGGGTGAACTGGTGCCGGGCCAACGTCAGGCTCAGGGCGGAAAGATAGAGCTGTTCCTTTCGGGATTGGAACACGCGGTTGTGGCGGACGGCGATCTTGAGGGCTTCCTCGAGGGACAGCACGCGGGCGCCGATCTCTTTCTCGGCATCGGCACCCAGGAACTCGACGGCATTCGTGACCACCGGCAGGGATTCGAGGTTGAGCACATTGGTCTGTTCGATCGTGAAGGCCGGGTCCATGTTGGGAACGGCGGCCGCCTTCTCGGCGAGCGTGCGATACGCCTCCTTGTCGGCCGATTTCCGGTAATGGTTTGCGGTACAGCCGGCGGACAATGCCGCTGCCAGCGTGATCGGCACCAGCCAACCGCATCGTTTCTGCAATGTCTTCACGGGTTCGCCAACGGCAAATAGACTCATTCCCGGACCGCTCTGTTCATCTCCGTCGTTCTGAATCACGCAAACCAACTTCGGAATATACCGCGTGGGCGAGGAGAAGTTGCGATCCGTTGACGGATTCTCGTCGCTGGGTATTGGACAGGACTGCGCTCCAAATGTCACGCACGCCGCGACTTAGGGAAACGAAAAGAAGCGGTTGTGATGCTGAACGTTAGGCCGGCAGGTCGCCGGCGGTTCAACCGGCGGAAGACTGTTGCTGAACTGCACGGCACTCGCAGACAAACCGGCGGATGAGGTCGAGTTCCTCGTTTCCAGCAATGGTGTGGGCTTTCATGAATTCGTGGAACCGGATGTTCAAACCCGCGTTCCGCAGAATCGCCATTTGCTGGCGGACCGGTTCAATCCGGATCATTGGATCCCGCGTGCCGTGCGTGATGAGAATGCGCTGTTCCTTTGCGACCGGTGAAAGCTCCTGGACGAGCTGTTCGGGCTGGCAGACGTAGCCGCTGATCCCGACGATGCCGGCGAACCGGTGCGGGTAACGCAAGCCGATTTCGATGGACATGAGGCAGCCCTGGGAGAAACCGCCGAAGATGGTCTGTTCAGTGGGAAACCCTTGCGCGCGCTGGTGATCGAGCAGTTCAAAGAGCATTTGTCGGCTGCGTCGGACGCCGGGAACCATGTCGCCCGCGAAATCGAACCAGGAGTAGCCGCCGTAGTATTCGTCCGGCGCGTTCACGAGCAGGTAATTCATCCAGGGAAGGTCCATGGCTTCGGGCAGCCAGCGGTAACCTTCGATGCTGTCGCCAAGGCCGTGCAACATGATCCAGAGCCTGCGGGATTGCGTCTCTCTGGCGGGAATCAACTCGTGGTCAAGCATGGCGTACTATTCGCGGTTCGGCGGACTGATGCGGCTTGCTTCCTCGTCTGCCCATGCGGCCAGTTGTTCGCGCTGGGCCTGCGTCAATCGGGCCTTTGGATGGCCCCACGTGTAGCTCGGCAACGGCATGGTGCCGTACTCCACTTCGTCCCGGATCCCGCGCAGCATCTTCGCCGCGCGCCGGGCGTCGTCGCGCGGCCAGTTGGAGAAATTCAGTTCCTCGCGCCCGTCGTTGACGTGATCGACGAGCCACCATGAAACCGGCGCCACGCGGCTGTACCACGGCCAGCGGGTTTCATGGGAGTGACAGTCATAGCAACTGTTCCGGATCATCTCGGCAATTTCCGGGGGCGGCGTGTGGGCGGCCATGAAATCGCTTCCCGGAGCGACGGGCGGATTGCTGAGCGTGGGATTGATCAACAGAGCGGCGGCACCGCACACCGCCGCTCCCCCGAGGAACCATTTGGCGCGCTTTTTCATAGGCGAACAGTCATCGCGTGGCCCATCAATCCGAGGCGAGAGAATTCAGGAAAGTTCCCGGAAATGCAAACGCAACGTCATTTCCCGATGCAGAACCGGCTGAAGATCATGTCCAACAGGTCGTCCGTGGCCGTCTTGCCGACAATCTCGCCCACGGCATTGACGCCGATTCTCAGGTCCATCGCGACCAGTTCGAGACTCTCGTCCGAGCGCAGTGCGTCGATGGCCCGAACCACCGCGGCCCTGGCGCGGTTCAACGCGTCCTGATGGCGCGAATTGATCATGACCTCGAGCATTTCGGTCCCGACGCCTCCCGACCACACCAGTTCCCTGATCCGATCCTTCAGCGTTTCAATTCCATCGCCCGTCAGGCATGACACGTCCACAACCGGAGCGTCCGGGAGCAAAGACGCTTCCAGCCGCGCCGGCAGGTCCGCCTTGTTGCGCACGATAATGCGCTTCCTGCCGGCCAACTCTCCCAGATGGCGGGTATCGGCCTCTGTGAGCGGTTCCGAGCGGTCCAGCACATGCAGAATGAGTTCCGCCCGCTCGAGGGATTCCCGGCTGCGGCGCATCCCTTCCAGCTCGATCTGGTCTCCGGCTTCCCGCAGCCCCGCCGTGTCCACAAACACGATCGGCAGCCCGCGGACGTTGGCCGTCTCCTCGATGGTGTCGCGTGTGGTGCCGGGGATGGGCGAGACGATCGCCCGATCGCGCCCCAGCAATTGATTGAGCAGGCTGGACTTGCCGGCATTGGGCCGGCCGACGATGGCCGCGCGAACGCCGCGGCGCAGGATCTGACCTTCGTTGGCCGTGGCCAGCAAGCGGTCCATGAACCGCACCCCGCGATCCATGCGCTCCAGCAACTGGTCCTTTGTGTCCGGCGCGATGTCCTCGTCCGGGAAATCGATGTGCGCCTCGATGTGCGCCAGGGTCTGCATCAGTTGCTCGCGCACTTCCTCGATGCGCTTTGAAAGTTTCCCGGCCAGTTGTTCGTTCGCGGCGCGCAACGCCAGTTCGGTCCGGGAATGAATGACGTCGGCAATCGCCTCGGCCTGGGCGAGATCGATACGCCCGTTCAGGAAGGCGCGCCGCGTGAACTCGCCCGGCTCGGCCAATCGCGCGCCGGCCGCCAGGACGGCATCCAGGACCAGCTTGACCGGGAGAATGCCGCCGTGGCAGGTGAACTCGACGATGTCCTCTCGCGTAAAGGTGCGCGGCGCGCGCATGACGGCGGCGAGCACTTCATCGATCTTCTCGCCGTCCCGGACCACATGGCCGAAGTGAAGGGTGTGAGACGGCGCGGCCGAGAGCGTGCCGGCTTTCCCGGCGGGAGCGACGAAGCAGCGATCCGCGATCGCGAGCGCCGCGGCTCCGGAGATCCGGATCACCGCCAGCCCTCCTTCGCCAATCGGGGTTGAGATCGCAGCTATGGTGTCATCCGTCATGGCCAGCCGCGCCGGCGATCAGTCTCCGAGGCAGGATCCCCGTCCGATCTCGTCGGCCCGCCCTTCGAGCCACAGGCGCGCTTTTTCATAGCTTTTCTTGCGAAGGAAATGCAGCAGATCGGGAGCGGTTTCAGGCGGCAGCGCCAGGGCGGCCTGATCGATTCTCGCGAAGAGCCCGACCAGGTCGGGCCGATTTCCGGAGGCCGCCATGGACTTGACCGCCGAATCCAGTTCCCTCAGGCGATCCAGAACGGTGCGCTCGGCTTCAGTGATCATGACGGGTCAGAAAGGCAATTGGGTTGATAAGTTCGAAATGACGTGCTCGAGTTTTGCCAGCCTGCCTTGCAGATACCACGCCGTGACGAAGCGCGCCAGTCCGGTAACGATCGTCAGCAGCAGAATCGTCATGAGGTAAAGCCCGAAGGCATGGGGCGGGTCGGGCCGCATCACCAGCGGCAACCCGTAGTAGAGCGTTGCCGACGACAGAAACAGGGCAATGCCCCAGGTCAGCCAGGGCGACGCGCTCGGGATGGCATCGAAAAGCCGGATCAGGAAGAACGGTCCCATGCCGTACGCTGCCACGGTAAACGTCTGGCGGAACGTGTGCCGGCCATGGAGCGTGTCGCCGAGAGCCTTGATCAACCGCGCCATCACCACGACGACGGCGAGCATCAAAAGGGTCACAAACACTTCGAACAAGACCGCGTGCGAAACGGAGAACGTCGCGTATTGAGCGATGCGGCCCCGAGGCTTTCCCCATTGCACCAGGCTGTATCCCTCGGCGACCGCGTTCAGCAGCAACAGAGGAGACACATATGTCAGCAGGATAGCGCCCCATCTGCGCTGCGCGGCGGCGATGTGTTCCCACGTCGGTACCGGCGCAAAAATCAACAGCAATGCCCTGATCATGAGGCGGGAATAATGTCACGAAACAATAGCCGTTCAAGGCGCATTTGCGCGCGCCGCGCGCGACGCCGGCGGTACCTTTCTTTCTCGCGGCTTTCGTAGCGCGCGACCTCAGGAGTGCCCTTCTTCTTCTTTCCCGCATGCCGACCGCACCGCGGCTCTCAGAATTTCTATTTCAAAACCGCCGCACCGGGTTAACTTCAATTTGTGAACGCGATGACCAAAGGAGCGAAACGGTTTCGGGCATGGGCGATGGTGCTGGGCCTTGCCCTGCTGGCCGGCTGCTCGACGCCTCGCATCAATTGGGAAAGCCGCATCGGCACCTACACCTACGACCAGGCGGTGCTGGAACTCGGCCCGCCGGAGAACGAAGCGAAGTTGCAGGACGGCACCATTGTCGCCGACTGGCTCTGGCGCCGCGGATATGTGCACGCCTACCCCGCGTATTACGGCGCGCATCCGTACTGGTACGCGGACCCGGTGGTGTACGGCTACGTGCAATCGCCGGACCGTTACCTGCGTCTGACCTTCGGACCGGACCGGCTGCTGCGCGACTGGAAGGAGTTCGTGCGCTGATTATCTGCTTTGCACGGCTGCGCCTGAAATGATTAACTCGCGCCATGAAAGTGGACCTTGGCATCTGGGGAAAGTTGACGCGCGTCGTCATTTTCCTTCTCCTGATCTCAGGGCTGCTGGTGGTGGCGGTCTGGTACCTGCCGTTGATCCGGCAGAACGAGCGTTACCGGAAGGAACTGCTCCGGCTTGAGGAGGAGCTCAGGAAGGAACAGGACACCAGCAAACAATTGCGCGCCTCCATCGAAGCGCTGCGCCGCGACCCCAAAGCCGTCGAACGGCTCGTTCGCGAACGCCTGGGCTACGGGCGTCCGGACGAAATCATCGTGCGCTTCGAAGAACCGGTCACCAACCGCTAGGCAGCGCGCCGCCGGCCGGCGTTCCGCAATCATTCTCCCGAAAACGCGCAACGGGCGCGGGCGCCCGCGTCAGACCGTCATGATCTCCTTTTCCTTCGTCGCCAGGTGCGCGTCGATCTTCGCGATGTACTGGTCGGTGAGCTTCTGCAGCTCTTTCTCGGCCTTCTCCGCCTCGTCCTCGGTCACGCCGCTGTCGTGGCGATGTTTCTTCAACTGCTCCATCGCCTCGCGGCGCACGTTGCGGACCGCCACCCGGGCCTCTTCCGCCCTTTTGTGCACGAACTTCACGAACTCCTGCCGGCGTTCCTGGCTGAGCTCGGGAAAGAAAATGCGGATGGTCTTGCCCTGGATCGTCGGATTCAGGCCGAGATTCGCCTTCTGAATCGCTTTCTCGATCGGGTGCAGCGAATTCACGTCCCAGGGCTGGATGTTCAGCGTCCGCGGTTCCGGCGTCGTGATGCCCGCCAGCTCGCGAATGCGCATCTGTGAACCGTAAACCTCCACCATGATGTTTTCGACGAGCGCGGACGACGCCTTGCCCGTGCGCACACCGGCAAAGTCATGCAGAAGGACCTGTTCGGTCTTCTCCATTTTCTCTTCCGCCTCCAACAGAAATTCGTCGAATGCCATAGGTGCACGGCACCCTAGCAAAAACCAGCCCGAGTGTATAGAGGCAAGTCGTGCAGGGGGGGAAGGCGTTGAACATTCAACATTCAACGCCCAGCGCCCAAGATTCAGTATCCCGCGAAGTCACGATCGCCTGACTCTCCCTTCCCTCCATTCGCAGAATGGAGGGAAGGGATGGGGAGGAGCCCCAAAAAAAGTCCGAAGTCTGAAATCCTCCGGGACAATTCCGCGCGCATATGCGACAAGAATTGTCCCGGAAGCGTGACGGCGGACATCTGCAGGTGACCCGGCCTCAGCCCAATTTCAACTTCAAATACTCCGCCAGAACGACGGCGTTGTTGTGCTCGGCGTCCCGCGAGCTGAACAGGAGCGTCACCCGGCCCCGCCGCGCCGCCTCGAGAATCGGTTGCCACGCCGCAGGATTCGCATCCAGCTCGGTCCGATAACGCCGCTGAAACTCTTTCCAACGCTCCGGCCGGTGACCGAACCATTTTCGAAGTTCCGCGCTGGGAGCCACGTCTCGAAGCCACCCGTCCATCCGGAGGGCTTCCTTCTTCATGCCCCGCGGCCACAGCCGTTCCACCAGGAAACGCTTTCCGTCCCGGCCGCCGGCCGGTTCATAGACTCGTTTCAGGGAAATCATCGCCGGTACTATCGCTCCTTCATCGCCGCCGGCAACCGCGCGGTCCTGTTCCCTTCCGGGCAGCCCGGTCATCCCGATCACGCGGTTGTGGCCACGGTGATGCCGGGCAGCCGGGCAAACCCTGGAGATCGCCGTTCATTGTGAGCGAGGCCGCGTGACGAGCTGCGCAAACGCGCGGCGCTCGACCCACAGGAGATACAGGGCAAGACCGGCAGCGGCCAGGACCATCCACCCGAACAATCCCTCGCCGCCCATCACGAAGATGTGGTAGGCGAGGATGTTCACGATGATCGGTCCCAGGATGAGCAGCCCGATGTTTCGCGTCCGGGGAATCGCCACGAGAATTCCGCCGAGCAGTTCCAGCACCTTCACGAAGGTCAGGTAACCGGTGGGTCCAAAGGCGGCCATGAAGTGCCACATTGGAGTGCCCTCGGGAATGGCGGGCGCCGGAAACAGGTTGAACAACACGACGACTGACGCAAACACGAACACCAGGCCGAGCAGCACGCCGGCGACGACAGGAATGTATTTCATGAATGTCAGGGGTAATGGCTATTTCGACTGCTCGCCTGCCGGCTTGTCCTTGACCGCCTCGGCGTTGATCTCGATCTCAACTTCGTCGCCTACTGCCGCGACGCCGGACTCGAGCAGGCCGCCGTAACTGATGCCGTAATCCCTGCGGTTGATCGTCGTTTTCGTCTCCAGCCCCACACGGATAGCTCCCGAAGGATCCTTGAGCGGCTTGCTCAGCGTCAGGGGCAACCGCAGTTCCTTCGTCACGCCCCGCATAGTGAAGTCGCCGACGAGAATGATTTGATCGCCTGATTTCTCGACGCGCTTCGACGTGAACGTGATCGTCGGATGGGATTTTGCATCGAAGAAATCGGGCGAGCGCAAGTGATCGTCACGCTGCTTGACCCCGGTATCGATGCTTTGCACCTGAATGGTCGCCGTTGCTTCCTTCAGCGTGTCGCCGTCCAGAGTCAGTTTCCCGGTGAACTCATTGAATCTGCCTTTCACCGTGTTGATGCCGAAATGCCGCACGGCGAACCCGACCCGCGTGTGTGCCGGGTCGATGGTGTAGGTTTCGGCGGCGTGCCCGGTTGTGCCGAGCAGCAGCGTTGCTGCAATCGAGACAGTTATGGTGACTTTGTTCAGACGCATAGTGTTCCTTTCCATAATCATCAGTCGCTGTTCAAAAGCGCGCAGCCGCACGGCCGTTCACGGCCTGCCGGTTGACGCGCGGATAACGGAATTACTTTCCACAGCCGAAGCCCGTTGGCAAATGCCGGAACCTCCAAAAAGCTGAAATGCTGAAAGCTGAAACGCTGAAATGGCGACGCATGGCAGCGCGGCATGAATGCCGCGCCCCGATAGCGGAGCGCGACTGTGTCCCGCTTTGCGGGATCAGTCGCAGCACGTGGCACTGTGTGGGAGGTAGAATCCAAAGTGCCCTTACGATTGACGATTGACGATCGACGATTGACGCGGGTGTTGTGCGGACGGGCGGGCTGCAACGATGGCAAGTTGCAGACCCGAACGATCCGGAGCGCGACCTTCAGGTCGCTTCGCGCGCGATGTCAAGAGGATGGCAGAACTCAGATTGACGCGTCAGGCGGCGCACGCACCCCCAAAGCGATCTTAAGGTCGTTCCGAGTTCCACTGAACAGGCACGGTGAGGTTGGAATCGGACGTTCTCGTGCCGGCGCACCCTGAAGCGGCGTGAACGCCGCGCCCCGGAGGATGTTCTCAGCATTTCAGCACTGAAACGCTGACAACAACGATTCACCGACGCCGTTGCCGTGCCGCCGTAATCTCTCTGCGGTCTCTGCGCTCTTTGCGGTTAACAACGCCGTTGCCGTTTCGCACTTCGCGGTCTTCGCGGCTTCGCGTGAAGCGAGCCGTTTGAGCTGAACGCTGATTGCTGAAACGGTGAAAGGAACGACGCACGGCGACGGTGTTTGACCGCGAATGTGCAAACGCGCGGGCTGCAACGATGGCAAGTTGCAGACCCGAACGATCCGGAGCGCGACCTTCAGGTCGCTTCGCGCGCGATGTCAAGAGGATGGCAGAACTCAGATTGACGCGTCAGGCGACGCACGCACCCCCAAAGTGATCTTAAGGTCGTTCCGAGTTCCACTGAACAGGCACGGTGAGGTTGGAATCGGACGTTCTCGTGCCGGCGCACCCTGAAGCGGCGTGAACGCCGCGCCCCGGAGGACGTTCTCAGCATTTCAGCACTGAAACGCTGACAACAACGATTCACCGACGCCGTTGCCGTACGCCGTAATCTCTCTGCGGTCTCTGCGTTCTTTGCGGTTAACAACGCCGTTCCTTTCAGGAGCACTCAGGGCGGCGCTTGCAGCTCGCTTGCCCCCCGGGCCGTCCTCCGGTTGGACAGCCCGAAAGGAAACTGCGGATTTCAGCCATTCCTCTTCTCAAACGCCGCCAGCTTGTCCGGATTGCGCAGGGCGTAGATCCGATGGATCCGGCCGGATTCGATGGCAGCGCTCAGGGCCACAACCAGACGGCCGTCCTCGTAAACGAGGATTCCGGGAACGCCGTTGAACCAGCGGGTGACGATCCGGGTGGAGGCGCTCGCGGGGCGTTGGTCGTGCATGACGCGCACGAAGAATCGGGCCACGGCGTCGGCGCCGCGGAGGATTTCGGGCGCGGTGGGGACTTTGCCGCCGCCGTCGGCATGCAACTCGACCGCTTCGGACAGCACCGTCTGCAAACGATTCAAATCACCCGCGTGGGCTGCCTTGAGAAACGCGTCGAGCAGACGTTGATGTTCCTCGGGCGTGGCCTGGAAACGCGGTTTGTCCGCCTGCACCGCCGCGCGCGCCCGTGAGGCCAGCTTGCGGCAGGCCGCTTCCGACTTGTTCAGAATGGCGGCGATTTCGTCAAAGCGGTATCCGAACACTTCATGCAGCAGGAACGCGGCGCGTTCGGCCGGCGAAAGTTTTTCCAGGGCCAGCATCAACGCCAGCGACACGGTTTCGTCGGCGCGCAACCGATCGTCCGGCGACGGTTCGTCAACGAACGGTTCCGGCAGCCAGGGCCCGACGTACGTTTCGCGTCGGACGCGCGCGGATTTCAACTGGTCCAGCGCCAGCCGGCTGCAGACCGTCACCAGCCAGGATCGCGGATTGTCGATCCCGGAAAGATCCGCGCGGCTCCATTTCAAGTAGGTGTCCTGCACCACGTCCTGCGCGTCGGCCAGCGTGCCCAGCATGCGGTAGGCGAGGCCTTCCAGCAGTCGGCGATGTTCCTCAAAGATGTGCGCTTTTTCGTCCATGAGGTCAGAGGCTATTATTGGACATCAACACGGCGAAGCGCCAGCCCTCGGGCGTCTTGCGAAGGACGTGCGAGTATTTTCGCCGGGCCTTGAACGCTTCGGCCTGCGCGGCCGACCCGGACGCGGCGGTGATTTCCTGTCGGCCCACTTCCACGGCGACATTGCCATGCCGCTCCACGCGCAACGGGATCTGCCGCATCGATTCGAATTTCGTTTCCCGAAACAACCTGGATTCGCATTCGATGAACGCCTGTCGTCCCGCGACGGCGTCGAAGCCCTGGAGCATGAGCAGGATGTCGTCGGTGCAATTCTCCGCATAGGCGGTCGCATCGCCGCGCAGGATGGCGTCCACCTGGCGGGCGCGGAGGTTGTTGATCTCCTTGCGATCCTGCGGAGTGAATTCGCCCAGCCATTGCACGTGGGCGTCCGATGGTCCGGAGATCAGGTCGGCGATCTGTTCCCGCGCTCGCGCGATATTTTCCTGGAGCCGGCCGTTCCCTTCGGCCGTGCCTGCGAGCGCAACAACGTCGATTCGATCGAATCCCATGAACGCGAACACGGACTTCAGATACGGTCCTTGAAAATCGAGGCCATCGGGTGCCGGGTCGCTTCCGCCGCGCGCGGTGATGATGCAGACCGATTTGCCGCGCAGCAGTCCGAAGTAGCCGCGCTCGTTCATGGCGAAGGTGCGTCCGAACCGCACGACGTGATCCACCCACGCCTTCAGGGTTGAAGGCACGTTGAAGTTGTAGAGCGGGCTGCTGACCAGGACCTGATCGGCGGCCTGGAGCTCGGCGATCAGCTGGTCGGACAGCGCCACGGCGTCGGGGGGGAAACACTGGAGCCGAGTCGTTGGGGGCGGTGAACGCCGCGATCGTGGAATTGAGCAGGTGGGGAAGGGGGGTGTCGGCGAGGTCGCGCGAGACGATCCGGCCGTCGGGGTTGGCCTGCAACCAGAGGGTTTGGAAGTGATCGGCGAGCGCCCGGGAATGGGAACCTTGTTTGCGGGCGCTGGAATCGATTCTCAGCAACGTTTTGGTAATCGTATTCGTGTTCGAGTTTGTTTTCGTTTTTGTTTTCATGTCGCCGGAATGACGAATCAGGGGAGGGGGATGTGACTCGCCTTCGCTAAAGCTTCGGCGAGCTGGGCTCGCCTTTCGTAAAGCTTCTGCGGGTGAGGCTCGCCCTTCCCCAAGGCTTCGACGCGCGGGCTCGCCTTTGTTAGGGCATTTTCAAGGAATTTCGTAGCCGCCGAGGTAACGAGGCGGAATTGAGGGAAAAGCCTCCGCCTCCTCACCTCGGCGGCTACGGTGGAGTCGTTGGTTCAGATTGCTCGTTTGGCCGGTGTAGAGCTGATAGGATGAGAATTGCAAAGCGGTACCGCATGCGCTGCTTAACCTGCGAGTCCTGCGCGTAGTTCCTGGGCTTGTTGGCTGAATTTGCGCGGGTTGGATTTCTTGAGTTTGGCGAGGTTCTGGAGCTTCCATCGAATCGCCGGAAGCTGTGACAGATGCGGACACTTCATCAACTGCCAGTCCGGTTCACCCGCGACAAGGCCGAGCAAGAAACCTCGTTGGCTTCGTGTCAGTGCGGCGGGCAATTCCGTTTTCAGCCTGCGTCGAACTGCTTCCAACTCTGCAAGCGTGACCGGATCGCGGGCCCTTCCTGCGAATTCATTTTCAAAGACTGCGGACATGTCCTGATCTCGTGAAAACAAAACCTCATGCACCGGCCGATTGTGGCCGGCGAGATAGCAGACAAAACACTCGACCACCTCCGCTGTGAGTCCGCCGCGCTCGAAAAGACCACGAACATCAAAGAGGTCGCGGGATGCTGTGGCGATCCATCGCGGCGACGAGCTTGCTGCCATAGAGTTCTGACGCAGCCAGAACAGGCACGGACAATTCCGTGGTGAAGAGCTTTCGCGCCTCGTTGCCAAGCCGACGGGTTTCCGCCGGCAGCACAGTGCCACGAAACACATGGTTCACCTCCACCTTCACCTGATTGCGTCCGCGTCGAATGAACAACTTGATCTCGTCGCCGTCCTTGGTGGCTGACACTTCAGATTCAAGTCCTGCCTTTGAGAGCCGCTTTCGGGTCGCATCCAGTCCGTTGGAAATGGATTTCAGAGCTTCTTCGCGAGTTGCCTGGTGGTTCGTGTAAACCACGTCAATGTCCACCGACAAACGCGGCATGTCCTCGATAAACAAGTTGATTGCCGTGCCGCCTTTCATCGCAAAATGCGGTGTCTCGAAAATCGCAGGCGCGCTTTCGAGCAGTAGTCGGACAACGTCGATGTAGTCTTTGTCCATCAGGGTTTCAGCACGAGATACGTTCCATCCTTGAGGCGATGCACCCAGCGACCGCGGCCCAATCGCTTTTCCGCCGCCTTTTTCGCAGCGGCGGCCCACGGTAAGTTAAGTTCTTCCGCCCAACTCACGCAAAGCCGCACGACTTTGACGCGGCGGCAGTTTTTCAGCAGCGTGGTCAGCACCTCCGGCCGGAGTGATCTTGCGCCCTCCATGATATTGCGAGCCTCCTCGATTCCCTGATGCACACCCACTTCGCTCAACATTTCCAGCAACGCGCGTTCCGGCACGGAGACGAAAACTCCGTCGGGCGTTTCCGGCAGAGGCTGCAAACCGAAATTTTTAGGCAGCCTGGGAGAGAAAGGGTTTCGCGTCGTGTAGCGAGACGGAAACAGCTTTTCAAACCATTCAGGCAGACTGGCCTTTCCCTCGCCCCACAATGAAAGCGGTTCGCGCGTCGGCAGATTGTGACGAACACCACGCCAGGCCAACGCCGTTTTCCCTCCGACATGAAATCCCGGTATTTGCCGCGACAGGAATTTCAAGCAATCGTCCCGGCGCAACGTGTCGTTCGGGAACATGAAGACGCCGCGTCCCAGGCGCGTCAGCCAGCCCGACTTCAAATAATGATGCGCCAACGCCGACGACACGCCCAATTTCGCCAGTTGTTGGTGGTCAAACGGCTTCCCTCGTGGGAAAGCGGTTTGCAGGCGTTGGATTAGGTTGTGACGCTTAGTTAAAGCCATGCTTGAACAATAACGCCTAAACTAATCAGGTGACAAGCCGATTCCTGGACCAAAATGCAGATTCCCAGCGTGACTGACTTTGCCGAAGTCGTTGTGGGGGTTCAGGCGTTGCTTCAGGTTGCCAGTGGTCCCTCCCGCCTTCGCTTGAAACTTCGGGCGAGGGGGCTCGCCCTTCGCCAAGGCTTCGACGCGCGGGCTCGCCTTTGTTAGGGCATTTTCAAGGAATTTCGTAGCCGCCGAGGTAACGAGGCGGAATTGAGGGAAAAGCCTCCGCCTCCTCACCTCGGCGGCTACGGTATTTCTATGACTGCTCTAAAGCTTCGGCGGGTTCGCCCATTAGAGATGACGCTTCAGGAAGGCGCGGCCGGATCCGGATTTTAAGTAGCGTTCGAAGGCAAGGGCGCGGTCGCGGGATCGGAATGCGATGGCGGAGCGAATATGCCAGGGGAGGAATTTGGATGTGTGACTTACTTTGCCGGAGTTATGGGCTTGGAGTCGTTGGTTCAGATTGCTCGTTTGTCCGGTGTAGAGCTGATTGGGATGGGAATCGGATTGGAGGATGTAGACGTAATGGAAGGCCATACCCTGTTTTTCCCTTGAGCTGAGTGGTTTCTAACATAGCCCGCCTTCGCTGAAGCTTCGGCGGGCAGCCTTCGCTCTTCGCATTGCTGCGAGCGAAATAAGGATGGCTTGCCAGCCGTAGCTCGCAACTTGGTGAAATCGAACATAGCCCGCCT
>Ga0116168_1000213_pt1 | contig 60813 bp, 59 predicted proteins | sample AD_UKC129_MetaG_FD_89795 | JGI IMG/M metagenome (GOLD analysis project Ga0116168, IMG submission 89795) | Active sludge microbial communities of municipal wastewater-treating anaerobic digesters from Canada - AD_UKC129_MetaG | ecosystem: Engineered > Bioreactor > Anaerobic > Digestate | place... | reverse complement strand
CGCTTCGCTCCGGCCTCCCTGCATCCCCCTTCTCAAAGACCAACGCAAAGGCACAACTGCAAACATGAAGGGGACATTTTCTCCTGAGTCGAAACGGGGACATTTCTAAAGAGTTTTGACAGTTCCAAGTGCCGGGTTCCTTCATGCTTTCGTGCATTCTTGGTGGGGCGAGCGTCTGCTCGCCCCACCAATGCATGACCAGTTGGATCAACCGAAACACATGCAGCCTTCCAAATGTAAGTGACCGGTATCAGTTCAATCCTCCTGCTTTACGAACTACCAGGGTCATCGCACAACGGCTCGCGGGGCCCGCCTTCGCTCAGCTTCGGCGTGGCAAGACGCTCGCCCCACCAATGCACGGAAGGCATCCGTCGTGAATCGCAATTCGTAAATCGCAAAATTAGCTCCTGGAAAAACTGAAAGACCCCAGTGGACGGACGCGCGCCTCACGGCAAGATTGTCCCCAATCATGACCGATCTCCTCTCAGCCCGGTTGCAGATGGCGATGTCGCTGGCGTTCCACATTATCTTCGCCGTCGTCGGCATTGCGATGCCGCTGATGATGGTGATCGCCGAATGGCGATGGTTGCGGCGTCGCGAGGAGGTGTATCTGGCGCTTGCCAAACAATGGGCGAAGGGCACCGCCATTCTCTTCGCCGTAGGCGCCGTTTCCGGCACGGTGCTGTCCTTCGAACTGGGCCTGCTCTGGCCGGAGTTCATGCGGTATGCCGGCCCGATCATCGGCATGCCGTTCTCGCTCGAAGGTTTCGCGTTCTTCCTCGAAGCCATCTTCCTCGGCATCTATCTCTACGGCTGGAAACGCGTGTCCCCCTGGGCGCACTGGTTCGCCGGCGTCATGGTCGCGTTCAGCGGCATGATCTCCGGCGTGTTCGTCGTCACCGCCAACGCATGGATGAACACGCCCGACGGGTTCGAACTCGTCAACGGCACGCCTGTGAACGTGGATCCCATTGACGCGATGCTGAATCCGGCGGCGTTGCATCAGGTGATTCACATGACGATCGCCGCCTATGCCGCCGTGGGATTCGTGGTGGCGGCGATCCATGCGTACCTGCTGCGGCGCGACCCGGCAAACCTGTTTCATCGCCGCGCCTTCATCATTGCCTTCCTGACGGGCGCCGTTGCGTCTATAGCGCAGCCGATCAGCGGCGACTTCCTGGCGCGCCAGACGCATCGGCATCAGCCGATCAAGCTGGCCGCGATGGAAGGCCAGTTCGAAACACAGACGCATGCGCCGTTGCGGATTGGCGGGTGGCCGGATGAAGAAAACCAGCGAACCGATTACGCCATTGAAATCCCCGCCGCCCTGAGTCTGCTGGTGCACCATCGCGCAGACGGCGAGATCAAGGGGCTGAAGGATTTTCCCCGGGACGAATGGCCGCCGGTGTTGATTGTGCATCTGGCGTTCCAGATCATGGTGGCCTGCGGCATTGCCATGATGGCGGTTTCGCTGATAGGCGGCTGGCTGCTACTGCGGAAACGCAAACTGTCGGACGCGCGCTGGTTCCTGACGCTCGTCATGTGCTGCGGGCCGCTGGGCCTGATTGCCATTGAAGCCGGCTGGACGGTCACCGAGGTGGGCCGGCAACCGTGGATCATCTATGGCATCATGCGCACGGCAGACGCGGTGACGCCGATGCCCGGATTGATCGTGCCCTTTGTCTCGTTCACCGTTCTCTATCTCTTTCTCGCGTTCGTTGTCGTGTTCCTGCTGAAACGGCAGGTGTTCCAAAGCCCGCGCATCCTGCGGCCCAACGAGCAACCCCGATCATGAACATCACTCTCGGCGACATTGTTGGATTCGTGATGCTGGTCTCGCTGACGTTGTATGCGCTCGGCGGCGGAGCGGACTTTGGCGGCGGCGTCTGGGATCTGCTGGCCCGGGGCCCGCGGGCAAAGGAACAGCGGGAACTCATTGCCAGGGCCATCGGCCCGATCTGGGAGGCCAATCACGTCTGGCTCATTCTCGTGGTCGTTCTGCTGTTCGTCGCGTTCCCGATAGCGTTCTCCACCATCAGCATCGCGCTGCATATTCCGCTCACGTTGATGTTGATCGGCATTGTCCTGCGCGGCTCCGCCTTTGCCTTTCGCAGTTACGACGTGCAGACCGACGACGTCCAGCGCCGCTGGAGCCGCATGTTTGCCGCCGGGAGCATCATTGCTCCCTTGATGCTGGGTGTGTGCGTGGGCGCCATCGCTTCCGGCAGCATCCGGGTGGATCTCGAGACGGGGCGGGTGCAAACCAACTTCTTTTCGCAATGGCTGGCCCCCTTCCCGTTTGCCATCGGCATTCTCACGCTGGCGCTCTTTGCACTGCTGGCCGCCGTGTATCTCACCGTCGAGACGACCGACCCCGGACTGAAGGAGGACTTCCGGGCGCGCGCACTCTGGGCGGGTGTGGCGGTGGGCATCGCCGCGCTGCTCGCGTTCCTCCTGTCCGGCACCGGCGCGCCGCTGATTCGAGCCGGGCTGGCCCGCGCCTGGTGGTCGATTCCCTTTCAGGTGCTGACCGGGCTGGTTGCGCTTGGCGCTTTGGCCGCGCTCTGGACGCGGCGTTATGCCGCGGCCCGCGTACTGGCGATGGCGCAGACGATCCTGATCATCTGGGGCTGGGGCTTTGCCCAATTCCCCTACATCGTGGAGCCCGACCTGACTTTTGCGAACTCGGCGGCGCCCGCCACCGTCCTTCGCATGCTGCTCGTCGCGCTGGCCGCGGGCACCATCGTCCTCTTCCCATCGCTCTGGTATCTCTTCCGCGTGTTCAAGACACGCGCGTAAGTGTTGAGATCAACCCCGAGTCGTCTGGCGTTTCTTCGATCAGTATCCCCGTTCGTGTTTATGCGGGGAACAGGGTTCAAGCTGCAGTTCGGGCTCGGCACGCGCCCCGTGCCAGCAACGCAAGGTATCCACACGATTCTCCTCCAACCGCAGGCGATAATGAATGACGTGAGCAATCTGAGGAAACTTCTCCAGAATCGAAACCCGATCCATAACTGCGACACCGCCGCCGTCCTCTTTCGTTTCTCCATTGCCCGGCAAAGCCATGCTTGATCACCAGGCTGCAAAGTTTCCCTTGCGATACGCCCCTACGGCGTTTAGGAACGAACGGTGATCCTGGATGTCGTCTTCGGGACTTGCGCCGGGTTGAGCATCGTTCTGCTGTGCTGGCAATGGCTGGCGGGACGCCGCTTCGCCCTGCACCGGCGTCACACCGATCTTTCCTTCGTTCCCGCAGTCAGCCTGCTCAAGCCGCTCAAAGGATCCGATGCCGCCACCGAACAATGCCTGCGCAGTTGGCTCGCGCAGGACTACGCGGGACCGGTCCAGATCCTGTTTGGCGTCGCCTCGGCCGACGATCCGGCCGTCGAGGTCGTGGAACGTGTGTTGCGGGATCGCCCGTCCGCCAATGCCCGGCTGGTTGTTTGCGGCGAGCTCGCCGGCACCAACGCCAAAGCGTCCAAGCTCGCCCGTCTCGAAGACCTCAGCGAACACGACGTGCTGGTCATCAGCGACGCGGATGTCTGGGTGCCGCCGGATTTCCTGGCAAACGTCGTCGCACCGCTCAAGGACCCGCAAGTAGGCCTGGTGAACTGCTTCTATTCTCTGGCCACTCCTTCGACGCTCGCCATGCGCTGGGAAGCCATCGCCGTCAATGCCGATTTCTGGAGCCAGGTGCTGCAATCGCAAATGCTCAAGCCGCTCGACTTCGCCCTGGGCGCCGTCATGGCGACGCGCCGGCAGCAGATCGACGAGATCGGCGGGTTCCGCGCGCTCGTGGATTGCCTCGCCGACGACTACCAGCTCGGGAACCGCATCGCGCGCAAAGGGTATCGCATCGAGCTGTCGCCGGTCGTCGTTGAATGCCGCGAATCGCCCATGAACTGGCGTGCCGTCTGGGCTCACCAGTTGCGGTGGGCGCGCACGATTCGCGTGTGCCAGCCGGTGCCTTACTTCTTCAGCGTGCTGAGCAACGCGACGCTGTGGCCGCTGCTCTGGTGGCTGCTCTGCCCGAGCACTCTTTCGCTGGGCGTGCTCGCCGGAGCCGCGATCCTGCGCCTGGCCGCAACGGCGGATCTCCAATGGCGATTGACCCGATCGGTTGAACAGATCGCCTACGCGTGGCTCGCGCCGTTGAAGGATCTGTTGCAGGCGGCGCTGTGGGCCTGCGCGTTCGCCGGCAACCGAATCGAATGGCGCGGACAACCCTTTGTCCTGCGACGCGACGGAACACTGGCGCGCGAGTAAGAGACTTGTTGAGCGTTGAATGTTGAATGTTCAATTCCCCGCCGTTCCCTTGGGCGTTGGACGTTGGATGTTTTCCATAAAAAAAGTGACACCTTGCCGGCATCCTGTTAGATAACGCCGCATGGCTTCCAGGTTGAACATCGGTTTTCTCGGCGCCGGCAAAATGGCCACCGCTCTGGCCAAAGGGTTCATCCGCGCCGGGCTCGTGACGGTGAAACAGATCATGGCCAGCGACGTGAACGAAGCCGCCACCCGTGCATTCGTCAAGGAAACCGGCGCCCGGACGACGGCGTACAACCCGGACGTCGTTTGCTTTGCCGATGTCCTGATCCTTGCCGTCAAACCCGACCAGGTGAGCGCGGTGTTGGCGGAAATCCGCGAGTCGTTCACGGAAAAACACCTGCTGATCTCGATCGCCGCGGGCGTCCCCATTGGAAAACTGGAGGCCGCTCTGGGCACCGGCGCGCGCGTGGTGCGTGTCATGCCCAATACCCCGGCGCTCGTCGGCACTTCCGCCAGCGCGTTCACCCCGGGCCACTCCGCGTTGGCCACCGACTCGCAACTCACCGAGAAACTCCTTTCCTCCGTCGGCACCGTCATCCAGGTGAAGGAATCTCTTCTGGACGCGGTGACGGGCCTGAGCGGCAGCGGCCCCGCCTATGTGTATCTCTTCATCGAAGCGCTCAGCGACGGCGGCGTGGCGGCGGGACTGCCTCGGGACGCGGCAACGAAACTGGCCGCGCAAACCGTGCTGGGCGCCGCAAGGATGGTGCTGGAAACCGGCGCGCATCCCGGCGCCCTCAAGGACATGGTGGCTAGTCCCGGCGGAACCACCATCGAAGGTTTGCACGAACTCGAAAAGGGCAACTTCCGCGGCACCGTCATGAATGCGGTCCGCGCCGCGGCGGAGAAATCCAGGAAACTGGCTCAGGGATGACACCGAACGCACCACGTTCTCCTGAGGCGCACTGTCACAGGGCCCCGGCGGGGGTGCGATTACAATTTCTGCCGCATATTCCGCTGGCGTTCGCTCGCGGAGATTCGGAATCTTTCGTCGCGTTTGTCCAATGACGATTCCTCCGCCAACCGAGAAGCAGGCGCGGTTGATCTGGCTGGCTGCGACCGGCCTTGCGATCGCCACGCTGGTGGGGCTGGCGGTGGCATTGATCTGGGGCCTGGGCCGCGTGCTCAATGTGCTGGCGCCCGTGCTCTGGCCGCTCGCCGTCGCCGCCGTGCTGGCCTATCTGCTGGACCCGGTCGTGGACTTCTTCGAGCGGCACAATATCTCGCGGCCGCGTGCCATCGGCCTGGTCTTCTTCATCGCGCTGATGCTCGTCACTGCCGTCTTCAGCAGCGTCGTCCCCAAGCTCGTCGTTGAAACTCAGAGGCTCATCAACGAGGCCCCCACCTTCACCCGCAACTTCTCGGCTCGCGTGCAGGAGTGGATGGAAAAGCCGGCCTTCGTCACATGGCTCGAGCGCTTCGGCCTCTACCGTGACCAGGCGGAGACAAACGCTGTTCCCGACCTGTCCACCAACGGACCGGCCATCACCAACGGACTTGCGGAGGGAACCACAGCCGATGCGCCGACAAATATCGTCACTGCCGATACCGAAGCGCTGGAAACCAATATCACTCTCCTGGAAACGGACACCGCCCTCGAAACCGGCGCTGATGCCTCCACCCGGACCAATGTCCCCTCCGCCGCCGGCCGGTCCGGCAGGGTCAGCTTCGAGCAGATCGACAAGGAAATCGTGCAGAAAGCAACGGAGTGGATGGGCACCGCACTCAAAGCCACGGGCACCTGGTTCGTCAACCAATTGGGGCGCCTCACCGGTTTGTTCGGCGTCGTGGCCGGACTCGCGCTCATTCCCATCTACCTGTTCTACCTGCTCCTGGAAAAACGGTTCATCGCGCGGAAATGGACGGATTATCTGCCGGTAACCGATTCGAAGTTCAAAGAGGAACTGGTGTTCGTCCTGAGCTCGATCAATGACTACCTGATCGCGTTCTTCCGCGGCCAGGTGCTCGTCGCCATCTGCGACGGCGTGCTGTACGGCGTCGGCTTCGCCCTCATCGGCCTGCCCTATGCCTTCCTCATCGGGTTCGTCGCCATCTTCCTGACGATCATTCCCTTCCTGGGCGCGATCGTCACATGCACGACGGCGTTGTTGCTCGCGGTGATCTGGTTCGGCGACTGGCAACATCCGCTCGGCGTCGCCATCGTCTTCGCCATCGTCCAGGGCATCGAAGGCTATGTGCTTCAGCCCAAGATCCTGGGCGATCGCGTCGGGCTGCATCCGATGATCATCATCATTTCGGTGATGACCGGCACGACGCTGCTCGGGGGTCTGCTCGGTGGCATCCTGGCGATTCCGTTGGCGGCGGCGCTGAAGGTGATCATGTTCCGCTACGTGTGGACGACGCGCCGGCCGGCGCACCCAGGAGGCACGTAGCATTCACGCCGTTTCGGTGGGGCGAGCAGCCTGCCACGCCGAAGCTGAGCGAAGGCGGTCCTCGCCCCACCATGAAAGCCCCTTCGTTGGATGTTCCATGTTTCCGGGCTCACGCGCCGTTCCTGCCACCGCTGGGAACGCGGATCAGCTCCCGCACATCCACGGCTTCCATCCCCGCCGCCCGAATCGCCTGCAAGCCCAGATCCGTATCCTCGTAGGCCCGGCAGCATTCCGGCGGCACGCCGATCCGCCGCGCGGCTTCAAGGAAAATGTCCGGCGCCGGCTTCTGGTTCCGCACCATCTCGCTCGTCACTACCGCCGCGAACAAATGCCGGATCTTCAGATGCTCCAGCACCTGGTTGATGATCTTGTTCGTTCCGCCGGAAGCGACCGCCATCGGGAGCTTGCCCGCGTTCGCATGCACGATGTCCACCACGGCGTGGATCGGTTCCACCATTCCCAGCATCGGCAGGTATGCTTCCTCCTTCTCGTGCGCCACCGCTATATGGTCAAGCGACCGGTCCTGCTCCTCCGCCAGCATCTTGATGATGTCGCGCGACGGCACCCCGCCCAGCGCGTAGAAGCGGTCCTCGGGAAAATACAGGCCGTGCCGACGCGTCACCATCTGCCACGCGCGCCAGTGCAGCGGCATCGTGTCCGCCAGCGTTCCGTCACAGTCGAAAATCAATCCCTTGATGATCCGGCTCATATCAGTGCTCGAAAACGGGTCGCGCGGCGTTCACAAGGCCATCGCCGCGAGTTTCTCCTCCAGGTCATGCTGCATCAGCGGCTCAATCACCGAATCGATGTCCCCGTCAATGAACGCCGGAAGATTGTAGAGCGTCAGCTCGATGCGGTGATCGGTGACGCGGTTTTGCGGGAAATTATAGGTGCGAATCCGTTCGTTGCGCTCGCCGGTGCCGACCTGTTCCCTGCGCTGGGCGGCGTATTTCGCGTTTTCCTCGGCAACCTTCCGCTCGAGCAGGCGCGAGCGCAGCACCATCAGCGCCTTGGCCTTATTCTTCTGCTGCGACCGTTCGTCCGCGCATCGCACGATCAGGCCGCTGGGCTTGTGCTGAATCTGCACCGCCGAATCCGTGGTGTTCACGCCCTGGCCGCCTTTGCCCGAGGCCCGGCACACATTGATTTCGAGGTCCTCGGGTTTGATTTCGATATCGACCTCCTGCGCTTCCGGGAGCACGGCGACGGTGCAGGTGCTGGTGTGAATGCGCCCCTGGGCTTCGGTGGCCGGGACGCGCTGCACCCGATGCACCCCGCTCTCGTACTTCAACCGCTTGTACACGTCCGTCCCGCTCACCTGGAAGATGATCTCCTTGTAGCCGCCCAGATCCGACGGGCTGGAGTCGAGGTTCTCGATTTTCCACCCGCGGGACTCGGCGTAGCGGGTATACATGCGATACAGGTCCGCGGCGAACAGGGCGGATTCCTGGCCGCCGGCGCCGGCGCGGATCTCGATGATGGTGTTGCGCGAATCGGCGGGATCGGGCGGCAGAATGCCGAACTGAATCTGGCGCACCAGCCGTTGTTGCTCCTTCTCCAGCCGGGCGATCTCCTCGCGCGCCATCTGCGCCAGCTCCGAATCGGCGGGCTCGCTGTCGAGCAACGCGCGGTTCTGCGCCAGATCGTCCAGCACGCGGACATACGCCTCCCCGTCCGCCACCAGCTCTTTGAGCCGGGCGTATTCTCTGGTCAGTTCCTGCGCGCGCTGCGGATTGTCGAACAGCTTCGAATCACTCAAAGCCGCCTCCACCTCCGCGAACCGGCGCGAGAACCGCTCGATGTGGGGACGCAGATCCACCGGACGATTTACGATTTCGATTTGCGATTTACGATTGACGCGGTATCCGGCTCATCGACCACCCGGATCGACAGCACGACGCGCATTCTTCCAGGTTGCAGCACGGCGCCACTTTCGTGGCGTCAATCGTCAATCGTAAATCGTAAATGAGAACGCCCGCGAAGTCGCGCGACTCCTGCGGGCGTTTCTCGAAAAGACGCTATTTCTTCTTCTTGCGGGTCGCGGCAGCGGCCTGCGCGGCCTGCGTCTTGGCCAGGCGCTGCTGGAACTTGTCCACGCGTCCGGCCGTGTCCACGAACTTCTGCTGCCCGGTATAGAACGGGTGGCACATGTTGCAGATTCCCACAATGATGACCGGCCTGGTCGAGCGGGTCTTGATCACGTTGCCGCACGCGCAACGGATCTCGGAATCCACATACTTCGGATGTATGTCAGCTTTCATAAAAAGGCCGCAAAAATTAACACCTGAGCGCCGGAAAACAAGCCGAATCTGGGCATCGGGTGGGCATCGGGGCCCGGCAAACGGACGCCGGAACCTTTCAGTGATGAAAATGAAACCGGTCCTGGATTGGCAGCGCCAAATTCCTTCTCATCACTTGTGCGGGACAGCCGGCCTATTCAACAGCCTTCCATCGGCTGCCGTCGAATTCGTATTGCTTCCCGCCCCTTGACGCCGACGGGGTCCCACTTCCCATCCAGGTTCAGGTCGAAGAGTCCGAAAACTTCCGCTCTTTGTCTTCGGAGAAGAAATACAACGCATAAGCTTCGTCCTCCGTGTCTGGCGAAGCAGAGAGACAGAGGTGGAAAGATTTGCATCAATGGTCGCCGTCTTAATCTGCCCGTTCGCGCCTTCAGTTCGAAAATGCGGGTGCAATTGCGGGCCGATATAGATCTCGCAACTCAAGTCCCTGGGAAAGGTTTCAGCGCCGACCACTCTCACCGATTCTTTTCGACCACGACGCGAGACTGGAAGTTTTGTCCGAAAACCACGAAAGCAACCAGCACCCCAAAAACCAAAGCAGAGATGATTTTTCCTGTGCGCATATAGACTCCTAACCACACCTGGGCGCGGCAGTTCAACGCCCTGGCTTCATTCGTCGGCATCACTCGGCGCGGAGCTTCCGCCCTGCTCCCGCCGCCCGTGTTGTTCGCGCCATTTCGCATAGCGCTCCAACACTTCCAACGGGCTGTCCACATACCAGGCATAGCCGATGCGCCGTTCGCGCGAGATCTCGTTCACGTCGTCGTGAATGGTCTTGTCCCGGTCGCCGAACAACGGGCGGTCGGTGCCGATCTCATAGTAGCGCGCCCACAACGGGCCCGCGCCCGGCGCGTCCACGCGCTTCGGCCCTTCGTTCCCAACATTCCGATAGGCAATGTCGAAGATCCGGGTCTTCTCAAACCATGCAACAGCATCGCGCACCGCCGCGACCACCGCCGGGCTCGGGTCGGGCAATTGCATCAGGAACAACGTGATGCTCGCGCTCTCGGCCGCCGCGATGGACGGCATTTCGTAGTTCCGCGCCGACGTCGGCTGCAGGGTCAGGGCATCGTACTGTTGCGCCCACGCGGTGCGCTTTCCGTTCACCACCACCTGCGTCTTCAGCAGGCATTCCAGTCCGCGCTCGAAGCTCTTGCGCGCGAGCTCCCGGTATTCGGCGGGCACGAAGTCGAACGGCTTCGCCGCGGACGCCACCGAGTGCAGCAGGGCCAGCACATTGTTCATCGCATGATCGTTGTAGGTAACAGCATCGTGATAGCTGCCTGCGAGCGGCCAGACCTGCGGCCAGCCGCCGTTCGGATATTGCGCGGCAAAGAGATAATCCAATCCTCGAAGAAATGCCTCTCGCCACCGCCGCGTGTCCGTCTCCTCGCCGGCGGCAATCACCCTGGCAAGAAACTCAAGCTGCATTGTCGTGCCGCCATTGTCCAGCGTGCCAACGTAATTCCAGCTCGCGTCGGAGCTCAGATCGAAGTCGCCCTCGCCGGCGAACCGCGAGCTGTTTTCCGGGGCGAAGTGCATACCCGGCGCGCGCGGCTTGCTCATCATGTTAAGGTTCTTGCTCCATCCGCCGGAAGGCGTTTGGAACGACAGCACGATATCGGCGATTCGCCTTGCCTCGTCGCCGGCGTACCATTCGGACGGACGATGCAGGGGCAGTGTGCGGCCGCCCCGGCCGGCGGAAGGAGGAATCGAGATGTGCTTGAGATTGTGCTTTCGGAGTTCCTCCGCGAGGGCGGCCTGATCGGCCTTCCGGCGGGCCGCCGAGCGCGCGAGGTACTCCTTCCATGCCGCGGCTTCGTCCGCAGGCAATGCGGCCACCCTGGCTTCCGTCAATCGCGGCGCGGGGGTGTTCGTCCCGACAATGGCGGCGGAGCATGAGAACGCGGCGAAACAAACCACCGGAACAATCCGACGGAAAAACCTCGGCACGCAAGGAAGGCTCATATCGCTATGAGACTGTCCTGCTTCGCCGGCAGTTACAAGCAAGAGAAGGGCGCAGGGGCGGGGACGGCCTCGTCCCCGCGAAACGACGGGACAACACAACAACTTCAGGGACGAGCCGTCCCCTATCCCGAGCTCGTACTGGATGAACGACAGTTCCAAGCAGTAGCATCGTCCTTGCGGCGATACCGAGCGCTGCTCCACTGCCATTCTTCGGGTGCTCTGACCAGTCCGGCTTTCACCGGATTGTTCTCAATGTATTTTACAACGCGACGCATGTGCTCCTGGTCCGCTCTGCAGCCGTCAGTGGCTCCGTCCACGCGCGTTTGGCCTGAATGAGTTTTCTGAGTTCGTCCGGTTTCATAGGGGCGGGGACGGCCTCGTCCCCGCGAAACGACGGGACAACACAACAGCTTCAGGGGACGAGCCGTCCCCTCTCCCGAATGCCGAGCCTGAGCTATTCGGCTTTGCTCTTCGCGGCTTTCTCGGACCTGCCGCGTCCGGACCGTTTCTCGCTCCGGGCTTCCTGTTCGGCGGGCGCAGCCTGTTCGGTTTCAGGCAAAGGCGTGGTGCTCTCGACCCGGATCTTCAGCGTGGCCGTCACTTCCTGGTGGAGCTTCAGCGTCACTTCGTGCTCGCCCAGGGTGCGGATCGGTTGGTCCATGTGGATCTTGCGCTTGTCCAGCGTGATATCGAACTGGTTCTTCAGTTCGTCCGCAATCATGCCTGTCGTCACGGTGCCGAACATCTTGCCGTCCTCGCCGGTCTTGACCTTGATGATGCAGATGAGTTTGGCGACGCTCCGGGCGAGTTCGGTCATGGTATTGAACTCGTGGGCTTCGCGTTCGGCGCGGCGCTTGCGCAGGGCCTCGAGGTGGCGCTTGTTGGCCTGTGTCAGCGGGATGGCCAGCTTCTGGGGAAACAGGTAGTTGCGCGCATACCCGGCCGCCACCTTCACCTGATCGGACTCAGCTCCCAGGCCGACGATGTTGCTCGTGAGAATGACTTCGGTCTTTGCCATAAAAATCTGTTCGGTTTCTCCGTTCCATCCACAGGACGGGCCGGACAACCTAGACGAACGCCCCGGGGATGACAATGAATAAAAACAGGCAAACGGACAGGCCGAGGAGCGCCTCAGGGCGACCGGTCCCCCCAGCCCGACAGGTCAAACGCCTGCAACTGGTAAGCCGGCCTGACCCGATGCCGCCTGTTCAGCCAGCGCATTCCGGCATTGATGGTGTCCCACCAATACGTGTAGTTGGGGCCGCTCCCCGGGGTGGTCCAATGCCCCAGCAGAACGAGATTGGTGCCGACGACAGCGCAAATGGGATGCCCGCTCGTTCCCGGGCCGACGATCTTGCTCCAACTGTCGTCGGTGACCCAGGTCGAGCTCGGCACGGCCGTAACAACAGGCCCGTATTTTTGAGTGCTGACGCGTGGAAACCACTCCTTGAACTTGTCCATCGCCACGATCTGCAGCGGTTTGCCACCCATCCACTCGGGAAGGCGCCCGGGAACCGACGCGGGATGAAACAGCTTGAACGGATGGATGGATGGCGGCAGATCCGAGTCCAGAAGAGCGATGCTCAGGTCGTTCTTCATGTTGTACATGTTCGTGCCGCCCACAACCTTTCGCGTGACCGGCATTCCCTGATCGTCGATGAACAGCAGGGTCGCGCCGGTCGCGTGGGCCGCATGCGCCGACATCATGACGTGGCGCGGCGAAATGGCGGCGCCGCCGCCATCCCGCCAGAGATTGGTGTAGCCGGCGCCGATGAGGACAGCGGTGATCTCCGGGCAATCCTTCAGCCAGAACCGGGGATTCCTCACGAAATTGGTGCGGGCAAAGTCCTGCTGAAGGAACATCGCCCTATCGTTGGTTCCGTGGCGAAGCGTTCGCATGACGACATTCGTCATCATGTGGTAAGCCAATGAGCTTTCCTCCATCGCGGCAGGTTCCGAAGCTTCCACGGCAGCGCCCGCCAAACCAGGCCCGCCGGCAAGCGCAAGAATTCCCGCGGCCAGGCTGCCTGCGCATTTCAGATGTTGAAGGACACTCACGGCGAAAAGCGCAACCCGGCGGCAGACCGGATGAAAACCTGAAGTGTGACTCCCGACTCCCGGGTCAAAACGGAACGTCGTCCTCTTCGGGAGCGGGCATGTCCGGCTCGGGACCGCTGGCCGCCGCCGCCGGAGCGGGCCGGCGGGGCGCCTCGCCCCCGCCCGAATCGGAGCGGTTCGAATCGATGAACGCGAAGCTCTCGAGCACGACCTTGAGCTTGCTCTGTTTCTGGTGGGTATTCTTGTCTTCCCAGGTGTCCTGCTTGAGGCGGCCTTCGACAAGCAGAGGCCGGCCCTTCTTCATGTACTGCGAGATAATCTCGCCCTGCCGGCCCCACGCATCGATGTCGATAAAACTGACCTCCTCCTTGCGGGTACCGTCTTCGGAGGTGAAGACGCGATTGACGGCGAGGGTGAACCGCGCGACGGCGGTTCCCTTGGGCGTGTAACGCAACTCCGGATCGCGGGTGAGGTTGCCCGCGAGGATCACCTTGTTGAAACTGGCCATGACGGCCTCCTGTGTTGAGGGTTAGGTTGCAACAGCTTTCAACGCCGGGAGCTTCGTAAACATCACTCGGAAAACATCGTCGTTCATCGCAAAGCGCTGCTTCAGCTTCAGAATCGCCGCCGGCTCGATCTCGAAGATGATGTTCACGTAAAAACCCGCGCTGTGCTTCTTGTCCGCCACGCGCGCGAAATTGCGTTTGTCCATCTTCTGCACCGTCTCGATCCTCCCGCCCGCGCCCGTGATCTCGGCCGAGATGCGGTCGATCAGATCCTTGATGCCCTCTTCCTTGCCCGCGGTTTCCAGAATGAACAAGCCTTCGTATCGTTTCACTGCTCTTTTCTTTCGTTCACGGAATCGTCCACGACCCCGTTGAATTGGTTCATTGCCTTCTCAACGCCAAAGCTCAACCAGCATTCCGCCTGGTCGGCGGCCGTTGCGACAACCTTTTCCATCAGCGCCATTTCCGACGCGCTGAACCGGCCCAGAACATAATTCGTAATCTGCCGGGCTCCGTCCCGGCGCCCGATCCCGACCCGCAACCGCGCAAACTGCCGCGAACCCAGGTGCTGCTCGATCGATTCCAGCCCGTGATGGCCGCCACTGCTGCCGCCCGGCCTCAGCCGGATCGTCCCCGCCGGCAAATCGGCGTCGTCCACCACCACCAGCAACCGCGTCAGCGGCACGCGGTAAAAATCCAGCAACGGCCGCACCGCCTCGCCGCTCGCGTTCATGTACGTCTGCGGCTTGCACAGCAGCACCCGACCGCCATCGCGTTCCAGCCGCCCGACCATCGCGCGGAACTTCTTTTCCAGCGTCCACGCGACGCCCCTGCGCTCCGCAAGCTTGTCCACGACCAGGAAACCCGCATTGTGGCGCGTCCTGGCGTACTCTCCACCCGGGTTTCCCAACCCCACGATAACATGGAGAATGGGCTCCATGGGCGCGTCCGGCGCCGCGATCCCGGAACCGGGCCGCGGACGTTACTTCTTCTTTTCCGCCGCCTTTTCTCCGGCCTTCTCCCCTGCCGGCGCCTTCTCGGCCTTGGCCGCCGCCTTGGGCGCTTCCTCGCCCTCTTCCTTCTTCTCTTTGATCATTTCCACCTCGCCGGCCGCCACACCCGCCTCGGCTGCCGCAGCCTCTTCCTCCTCGGTCCGCGGCAGAGCCACCGACACCACCGGGATGTTCTTGTCGCCAAGAACCTCCACGTTTGGCGGCACGGGAATCTCGCCCAGGTGAATCGTCTTGCCCACCTCGAGGTTGGTGACGTCGATGACGATCTGTTCCGGCAGATCCCGCGGGAGAGCGCGCACCTTGACTTTGAACAGAACGTGCTCGAGCACGCCCCCGCCCGTCTTCACGCCAACGGCTTCGCCCGCGGTCTCCACGGGCACCATGATCGTGACCTTTTCGGTCTCGGACACCTCGTGGAAATCCACGTGCAGCACCTCCCCGTTCAACGGGTGGTGCTGGATCTCCTGCACGAGGGCGAGCCGCTTCGGCCGCTCAGCGTTCTGAACGGACAGGTCCACCAGCAGGTTCTCGGAAGCCGAGCGGTGGATCAGATCCTTGATCTCGGTCGCGTTCAGCTCCAGGTTCTCGGCCTTGTTCTGGCCGCCGTAAATCACGGCGGGAACGCGGCCCGAAGCCCGCAGCTTCTTCACCCCCGACCGACGCGCCAGCGTCCGGGGAAATGCTGTCAGCGGTACAGATTTCATGTTGCAAAAATGTTGCCGGCGAATCCCACCAGCTCAACTGGTGCGCCCGCCTTTGAATTCAAACAGCGAGTTGACCGACGAATTGTTGTGAATCCGTTTGATCGCTTCGCCCAAAAGCCCCGCGACCGACAACGTGGAAATATTGACGCCGTCAATTGCAGGGCGAAGGACAGTATCAGTTGTTATCAGTTCGTCAATCACCGATTTTCGGAGGCGTTCGATGCCGATGTCGTTCAAAATCGCGTGCGAAACGCAGGCAAGGATCTGCCGGGCCCCTTTCTTTTTCAATAGCCCGGCCGCCTCCGTCAGTGTCCCGGCCGTCTCGGTCAGATCGTCCACCAGCAGCACGTTCTTCCCCCGAATCTCCCCGATCACCGCCATCGATTCCACCTCGCTGGCGCTCTTGCGCCGCTTGGCCACGATCGCCAGCCCCGCCTCCAGCGTCTGCGCATACGCGTGGGCCATCTTCAACCCGCCCACGTCGGGACTGACCACGACCAGGTCCCTCAGCTTCTTTTTCTTCAGATACTCATACATCACCGGCGCCGCGTAAAGATGATCCACCGGGATGTCGAAGAACCCCTGGATCTGCTGGGCGTGCAGGTCCATGGTCAGAATCCGGTTCACCCCGGACGCCACCAGCAGGTTGGCGATCAGCTTCGCGGTAATCGGCACGCGCGGCTGGTCCTTGCGATCCTGCCGGGCGTAACCGTAGAACGGCAGCACCGCCGTGATCCGCGCCGCGCTCGCCCGGCGCAACGCGTCGATCATGATGAACAGCTCCATCAGGTTGTGATTCGTGGGCGGCGACGTCGGCTGAACCACAAACACATCCTCCCCGCGAACGTTCTCCTCAATCTTGACGAATGTTTCACCGTCCGGGAAGGGCTTGATGGTGCACTTCCCGAGCTCGAGTCCGATCGAGGCGCAAATCGCCCGGGCCAGGGGTTGATTGGCCGTTCCGCTGAAAATTTTCACAGTCAGTAAACCGGAGTTGAAAAAACAAAACCACCGCGCGGGTGGCAAGCGGTGCGACTGTACCAGCGGAACCCCTCCGTGCAAGAACGAAAATGCCCTCTGGATCTGCGAGGGACGACAGCGGATCAGCGCGAGGTTTCGCCCCCCGCTTTGCTATGCCGGCTCGGGAAGAGAAGCCCCCGATCGCCACAGCATCAACCCGCCCGCAAAAATCAACACAAACCCCGAAACCATGGCCGCCAACGCCGTCCGCCCGCCCGATACAGGCCGCTCCGGAACCGCCGCGGTATCCGTGATGGTCACATCCGGCGGGCGCGGCAACTGAAGCTCTCTCTCGGCCGATGCCATCTTCGCGACCACCTCGGCCTGCGCCTTTTCCAGGGCAGCCGCCTCTTTCATGGCTTCCTCATATGCATGATACTGTTCGGCCCTTCCGACATTCATCTGCCGGCGCAACGCCTCAATCCGGTGTGTCGTCGTTTCCAATCGGGTCTGCAAACCCAACAACACGCCTTCCACCCGTTGATTGACCTTCTCTTCCAGATCCGTGACGGTGCGCATCGCGTGGAGCATCAGGGGATGGTCGGACGAGTAATCACGCGATACCTCGCGCGCAGCCTGCTCCGCGGCGTGGAGATCTCTCAGCAGCCCGGCCAGCCGCTCATCGGGCCCGACGATGCTGTCGAGCGCTTCACGCAATTCTTCGCGGTCCAATTGAACGAGGTGCGCCAACTGGCTCGCCAACTGAACCTTCGAATCCTCCAACAACGCGATCTGGTTCTGCATTGTCCGCATCACCTCTTCCGAAACCATGCCGTCCTTGAAATGCTCCGCCCGTTCCCGGATTCTCCGAATGCGCTCGGCGTATTCCGCTGAAGTCGCCCGCAGGGCATCGAACCTCTGCGTGCCCATCTCCGCCCAGCGCCTGAACCGGAACTCTTTGTAAACGTTGGCCGTCTCGTTCGCGATCGCTGCAGCCAGCTCCGGTTCCTCAACGCGCACGCGGATTTCAACGATCGCCGAACTGCGCACCTGCGCCACCCTCATCGCCCGCCTCAGCCGATCCAGTGCGCGGGCGGCGTCCGCAGGCTGCCCCTCCACTCCCCACTTCTTCTCCAGACCGAGATTCTCGATCACCCCTCGTAAAATCACTTCCGATCCAATCACCGCAATCTCGGTCTGAATGTAATCGGGATCATAGCCTCCTTTGGCATCTTCCGTTTGCGACGGATACGGTCGCTCGAGTTTCAATCGCGCCCTGCCTTCATAGAGAGGAGCAGACAATTTGAGGAACACACCCCAGCTCACCAGCACCACGCCCGCCAGCAGCAGCACCGAGCCGCCCGCCCGCCCAACTCCGGCTGGACGATCATCCGGCGCTCCCAACAACCGCCGCACCCGCCGCAGCAGCGGACCCTCGGCGGCCGCCAAAGCCACCGGCACCCCGTCCAGACGCAGTGCCTCCAGATCCGCCAGCGCCCGGGCGTAACTCACCCGGTCACCACAAACACGCACCACCAGATCATCACAGCAGTTCTCCCGTTCCTCCCGGACACAGCGCGAAATCCACCACACCGCCGGATGATAAAACAGCAGCGTTTCAATCACGCACTGGAACGCGTTGACGAGATAATCCCGCCGCCGCACATGCGCCAGTTCGTGCGCCAGGATCGCCTCCAGTTGAGCCGGCGACAACCCCGTCACCGTCGCCGCCGGCAATAGAATCACCGTCCGCACCCAGCCCACCAGCGTCGGCACTTGCACCAGCGTCGGCACTTGCACCAGCGCCGATTTCACCAGGCGCACCGGCCGGCTCACTCCCAGCCGCGCGCGCAGCGCGTTCAGCGTCCGCACCAGCACCGGCTCGACCCGCTCGCAGTCCCGAGTCCGGATCCGGCCCGCCCACCACCAGCTCCTCAGCAACCGTAAAGAGAACAGGGCGACACCCACCGCCCATGCCACCGCCAGCCATGGCGCCAACAGCGAAAGAAAGGCTCCGTCCTGACCGAGGAAGACAAAGATCCCGGAGGAAGCGTGGTAGTGCAGATCAACAGGCGCATGAAACGTCGCAACCTCGCCCGCCGCGGGAATGGAACCGATCGCGTGATCCTGGACCAGCAGTGTGATGATCGGGACAACGGGCAGCAGCACCATCGCGCAGCATCCCGCCCCGTAGCGCGCTGCTGCCGAGTGCCGCCACAATGACAACCGCACGATCTCGAACAGCACGGCAATCGCTGCGCCCTGCCACAAAAAGTGAGTCAGCACCCAGCCCACGCGACTGGCAAGGGGGCTCCCGGTCAGCCCCGTGAGAAGATCGTTCATGAGTTCGACTCCTCCATCTGGTCCAGCAGTTTCCGGATCTCGGCCAGTTCGGCCCGGCTGGCCTTTCGGGCCGAAAGCGCCTGCATCACGAGCTTCTGGGTGGAACCGCCGAACAGCCGATCCAGCAAGTGACTCAAGGCCTGCCGCTGGATCTGTCCCTCGCTGCGCACGGCATGATATACGTGCGAACGCTGCGTCTCGTCGCGCCGCACCAGCCCCTTGCCCGCCATGATCTGCATGATCTTGAGCACCGTCGTGTAACCCGTCGGCTGCGTCCGGCTCAGTTCCTCCCACACCTCCCGCACCGTGCTCGGCCCCCGCTTCCAGAGCACGCGCAACACACCCAGTTCCGCATCCGTCGGCCTGCGCGGCGTTTTCTTCGAGGAAGACATGGCCCGACACTTACGAAGCCATCGTACTTGTCAACGAAAAATTTCGTACATGTGAGGCCGAAGTCGGATGAAAGGAACCGGGCGGTTCGCCCCGATCCCGGCCGCCCGGCCTCAATCCGCAAGACCGGCATTGCGCATCGAACGGATTTCCGCAAGGGTCGCCGCATCGGAAGATGGATCCCGATGAAATCTTCGTTGGCCTTGTAGGCCTGGTGCTGGCGGAAATCGGGCTGGCCCGGACTTCCACCGCGCGGTTTCCCCGGCTCTACCACTGCGCCGCGTTGAGCGATCCTGAACTGCGGCCGCTCGAGCTTCGCGCCGAACCGGCCCTGGAACCGTTCCGAAGCGCGCGCTATCAGCGCTCGGCGGCAGGCGGCTTCGGCCGGTTGATCCCGGAGCAATCCAGCAGCGAACAAGCGCTCGGCGAAGTGCCTCGGAGATTGCGCGCCGCTCCCGCACCGGGCTCCCGGCAGCTTGACTCAAGAAAGCGCGTACCTAGACTCCACACGATGTCACTTGCAACCCACCGCGACAGCGGCTTTGTGCCCGGCCGTTTGGCATGAACAGGCGACCTTCGGTTTTCGTCGTCCTCCTGACGGTCTTCATCGATCTGATCGGGTTCGGCATCGTGGTTCCGCTGGTGCCGCTTTACAGCCGGCATTACGAGGCCGGGGGGTTCATGATCGGTGTGATCATCGCTTCGTTCTCGGCGATGCAGTTTCTGTTCGCGCCGGTGTGGGGACGGCTTTCAGATCGCTGGGGCCGGCGGCCCATTCTCCTGATCAGCACCGCCGGCGCGGCCGCTTCCTACGTGCTCTTCGCGGTAAGCTCGGCGATTGAAAGTCATTCCGTCGCGCTGTGGACGCTCCTGATCTCGCGCGTGTTCGCCGGCATCTGCGGCGGCAACATCACCGTCGCCCAGGCCTACATCGCGGATGTCACCGCCCCGCACGAGCGTTCCAAAAAAATGGGACTCGTCGGGATGGCGTTCGGCCTCGGCTTCATTTTCGGACCGGCGCTCGGCGGGATCAGCCTTCATTACTTCGGCGCCACCGGACCCGGATGGACGGCCGCCGCATTGTGCGGCGCGAACTTCATCCTGGCATCGCTCATCCTGGTGGAAAGCCTGCGGCCGGGATCCGAGCCGATCCCGCAACGCCCGCATCTGAAACAATGGGTGCACACCATGACGCAGCCCCAGGTCGGGCTCCTGATCATCGTCTTCTTCCTCGCCACATTCGCCTTCAGTTGTTTCGAAAGCACTCTGCCGCTGCTCGTGAATGACAACTTCGATCTCGGCCTCGATACGGATCAGACCCGCTCGGCAAAAACGGTGGTTTACCTGTTTATCTTCTGCGGAACGATCGGCGCGTTGGTCCAGGGCGGCGCCATCGGCAGACTCGTGCAAAAGTACGGCGAACCCAGATTGATCTCGGTGAGCCTCCTCCTGACCGCGGTGAGCCTCGCCCTCCTTCCGTTCATTCGCGGCGACGGGGAATTGTCCTGGACACGGGTGTTCCAGGGACACGACTGGCCGTGGGTAAAGATGTTGATCGTGCTCGCACTGCTTTCGGTTGGATCCAGCCTCACGCGGCCACCGGTCTTCGGGCTTCTCTCCAATCTCACACCCGCCGCCGAGCAGGGCGCGACCATCGGTGTCGCGCAAGGAGCCGGAAGTCTTGCGCGCGTTCTTGGGCCCCTCTTTGCCGCGACACTGTATGACCACGTGCAGGCTCTCCCTTATGTTCTCTGCGCGGCAGTGTCCGCCCTGGCCGGTGTGCTGGCATTTCAACGGTTGCGCACACTTGGGACACCGGAAAAAACCAGCTCCCTGCCTCCTGCCTGAGCGCCCCGGAAAACTCTCGCCCCACGCTCCACCCCCTCTCACAACCCGTTCAACTCGAACCGATTGCAACCTTTTGTTGCATATGCAACAAAAGGTTGCATCAGGTGGCCGAAGTGAGCAGGCGCCGGCGTGCGTTCCGAAGCAGGCGGCGCAAACGGGCCGGCAACGCACTGGTCATTCGCTCGTATTTCGGCATGCAACGGGCCGCGTGCACGAGCAAATCCACCATGCCGCAAGCGTCCTTGACGCTCACGAATTCCGGCGCGATGCGGTTGCGCGGCGCGCAATTGTGATAGTTGCCGAGAGCCACGCAAACCGCCGCAGTCTGGAAACCGAACTCCTGGTACACCGTGCCCTCGCAGGTTCCGCCGCTCATGAGCGCCCGTTGAAACTGAAAGCTCCTGTTCCGCCTTTGCAGGTCGAGGGCGACTTCGCTCAGGAACCGGCCGGCCTTCGGATCGAAAACCAACGCCCGGTCGCCCACACGAAGAATCACGCCGCTATCCATTCGAACCCCGGGCAGTTCCCGGCTCGTCTCCAGTGAAATCACCAGAGACGTACGCGGAAGAGCGCCGCTGTCAGCGACCGCCAAAGCGCCGCGAAAGCCGATTTCCTCAGCACGCGAGAGGACGCCGATGACATTCACCCGCGCGCGCTTTCGCTTGAGCTCGATCAGCGTGGCGAGAATGGCAGCGACACCGATCAGATCATCGCAGGCGCGCCCGTGAATGCGCCCGTTCCGGACCGAAAAATCCTCCATTTCCCATACCGCAAAGGCATCCGCGGAATCGACCGGTTGTCGCGGGATGAGTTCGAAGGTCTTGTCTTTTCCGACACGAGGCCCCAGTGCGGCACGCGCGCCCGAAGGCATCAGACGCAGCGGGAGCCCGGGCCTGAACCAGGAATCTCCAACCCCGCCCTGGAATCGCACCCGGCAGGCGGCGCCGCGTCGCCTGACGATTTCGAAGCCGGGATGATCCATGTGCGCGGCGAGCACCAGCGGACGAACGCGGGCGGTGTGCAGGCGGACCAGAACGTTTCCGAAGCGGTCGCGACGAAAGGCGAGGCCGTGTTCGCGGCAAAGCCGTTCCACTTCCTCCCGCACGGCGTGCTCGTGGAACGGGGCCGCCGGACGGCGCATGAGCCGCCCGGCAATACGACAGAATTCACGGGAAGTCATTCAGTGCGGCGGGTTTAACTTCACCGAAGAAACATCTCGGCAGCGGTATCGGCAAATCGAAGGCCCTGCCGCGTGAGCTTGAACCGGCTCTCGTTGCGATCGCCCCAGCCACGGGCGACCAGCCTGTCCATTTCGGCGGACCATTCCGACCGGAGGTCGTGGCCGGTGACACGCTGAAACTCTTCGAAAGGCCACCCGCGCACCATTCGCAGTCCGAACGCGGCCGTCTCGCCGGCGCGAGCAAGTGGAGACAGCGTTTCGGTGCTCTCGATCGCGCGCGAACCCTTTTCGAGCTGTTCACAATACAGATCGGTATTGGACCAGTTCTTCATTCGAACTCCCCGCACGTAGCTGGTGGCGCTGGGGCCCAGTCCATAGAACGATCCGCCGCGCCAATAGTTCACGTTGTGCCTGCACGCAAACGCAGGCAGATCTCCCGCGCCCTCACCGGGCGCGCCGTCCGGGCGAACCGGAGACGCATCCCGGGAATCGCATCTCTCGTCCCGCGCGAAGTTGGCGATTTCGTACTGTCGCAACCCGGCGGCCGTCGCCCGGTCCACCAGTTCCTCATACATCGCGCAGGCCAGATCCTCGTCCACGTCGAACTCACCCGCCTTCAGTTGCGCAAACAAAGGCGTGTCGTCCTCGTAGATCACCTCGTACGTGGAGAGATGCTCGGTGCCCAGGGCGATGGCTTCCGCCAATGTCGCCCGCCACACCTCCAGCGTCTGGCCGGGAATGGCGAACATCAAATCGATGTTGATGTTCTCGAACCCGGCCGCCCGCAGGATGTCATAGGAACGAAACACCATGTCCCTGCTGTGAACACGACCAAGGCGATCCAGCAGGGCGTCGTCGAGCGACTGAACGCCCATCGAAACGCGATTGACCCCGTAATCTCTCAGCAACCGGGCCTTGTCGGCGGAAACCGTTGCCGGATTGCATTCCACCGTCCACTCGTCCGCGCCTAACAGATCGAGCCGCTCCATCGCCGCAAAAATGCGCTTCCACTGCCGGAGGTTCAGCAGCGACGGCGTGCCGCCGCCGAAGAACACCATCCGGGGTGAAATATCCTGCGCGACCAGTTCCAGCTCTCGAACCAGGGCGTCCACGTAACGATTCACCGTGTCCCCGGATGCAGCCTGGGAAAAGAACGCGCAGTACGCGCACTTCTGCGCGCAAAACGGAACGTGAATGTACAGGCTTTGAACGCGATCCAACAAACCCGGCATGCCTGGCAACATAGCAGCCGCAACAACAAAGACCGAATTTAAAGCCTGAAACTCAGGCAGGAGAGTCAGGAAGCCTGAGCCCGATGAACGTTCTGCGCTTTGAGTCCCTTCTCGCTGGTGACGACTTCGAAGATGACTTCCTCGCCTTCCATCAAGGTCTTATAGCCCGTCCCCTGAATTGAACTGAAATGGACAAACACATCCTGTCCGCTTTCCTGGGCAATGAAGCCAAACCCCTTCTTGTTGTCGAACCATTTCACTTTGCCGCTGGCCATAATTGACTCCTGGCGTTGAGCGCACAGAAAAGAGCATGCCGACGCAATTGTCCGCGCAACTGCACGTGAATGCACCTGACCTGTGTACGCCTCAACCTGGCGCCGACAATAAAATCTCGTTCCTAACCGGTCAAGCGTTTGTTTCGCGTTTCTTTATCGGCCAAAAAGAACTCCTACTCCACTTCCAACGCCTTATCCAGAAACTGCGCCAAATGACTCACAATCCCGGCTTCAGTTACTACCAAAGTCGCTCCCGCATCCAACGCTGCCTCGCGCAAATCCTCTCTGCCTTCATCCGGACCAAACGCTATCACAGGGATGTGCTTTGTCTCCTGAGTCTGCCTCAAACGCCGGATCGCACTCACAACATCTCCATTCGAGCAAACCAGATCCGCGACGATCAGCATCGGTCTTTCCTGTTGAGCACAAGGCACTAAGGTCGCCGGGTCATTGACAGGAAGAACCCGATACTTCAAATCCTGCAAGCGATTCACCAACTGGGAGCCCGGCATGAGCTTCTCATAGAGAACAAGAGCCAGTGGTTCAATCATGGCGGAAGAGAATGAAACGCACTCCGCTGCTTGCAAAGGAAAATCCATTTCCTCGAGTCATCCTGACCCGAAAACTCTCCACCCAGGCACTCGTGCGCCCGCTGCGTCTCCCCAAATTTCGTAAGCGCCGTCCACCGCCCCAGAATGGAGGCTTGACGTGCCATTGCGAAAAAACTAGTGTTTGGGCGAACGGTAAAGATTTGCTGGTCCACCAGCGCGCCAAAGTCGGAAGATCAAACCTTGCCGACTTTTTTGTTCCCCTAGTGGGATTCCGTTCAAAGAGAGTCTATGAACGCCGACTTTTTAGCCGTCCTGGAGTATTGGGAAAAGGAAAAGGGCATCAGCCGTGATGTCCTCATGTCGGCTGTACAGGAAGCCCTCTTGTCTGCTGCAAAGAAAGCCGTCGGCCCAGCCAGAGAGCTTCGTGTCCACATCGAACCCAAAACAGGCGATATCAAGGCTTTCGCCAAACTGATTGTCGCTGAACGCGTTGTCTCCAAACACGACCAGATGTCGCTGTTCGACGCCCGCCGCGTGAAACCCGACGCCCAGGTCGGGGACGAGGTCGAAGTGGAGGTCACCCCCACCGGCTTCGGCCGCATTGCCGCCCAATACGCCAAGCAGGCGCTGATGCAGCAAATCCGCCGCGCCGAGAAGGCGCTGATCTATACAGAATTCAAGGACCGGGTAGGCGACATCATCAGTGGGACAGTCCGGCGCTTTGACCGATCCGACGTCATTGTGGACCTCGGCAAGTATGAAGCCCTGCTGCCGAACCGGGAGAGAGTGCCCACGGAGGAATATCAACCGGGCGAACGCATCCGGTGCTACGTCAAAGCTGTCGAACAGGGACCTCACGGGCCCGAAATCATCCTGTCGCGGGCCGACCCGCGTTTCGTTATCAAACTGTTCCAACTGGAGGTATCCGAAATCAGCGACGGAACCATCGAAATCAAGGGAATTGCGCGGGAGCCCGGCTTTCGAACGAAGCTGGCCGTCTGGACGCGGGACGAGAAGGTGGACCCGGTGGGAGCGTGCGTGGGCCTTCGCGGACAACGGGTCAAGAACATCGTGCGCGAGCTGAATAACGAGAAGGTGGACATCATTCGCTGGGACCCGAACATCCGGGTATTCATTACCAATGCGCTCAATCCCGCGAAATTGAAGAGCTTTGAGATCGATGAAGAGCACAAGCGCGTGAAGATCATCACCAGCGAGGATCAGTTGTCGTTGGCGATCGGGAAACGCGGGCAGAACGCGCGTCTCACATCCAAGCTGACCGGCTGGCAGGTGGATATCGAAGCCGAGCAGGTTGTGACCAAGGGATTTGAAGAGAAGGTGGCAGAGGCCGTTGAAGCGCTCGCCGCGATCCCCGGTATCACACGGGAGCAGGCCGACGTGCTGGTGCATCACGGGTTGACGCGGCTCGAAGACCTGCTCCAGGCGGAAGAAAGCGACCTCGCCGGTATAGAACAGATTGGCGACCAGGCCGCGGCAATACTGGAAGCCGCGCGTTCCGAGGCCGCCCGGCGCACGTTGAAAGTGGGCGAGACCCCCGTCTCAGGTTGATATGTCTGGCATGTGCGGACAAAGCCTTGTAGGGTGAAGCCCATGACGGCTGTAAGCGACAACTTGCGTATGCAGTTTCGGCCGGTAGCGATTAAGATTTATGCCCGTTCGTATCTACGACATCTCAAAGAAACTTGGTCTGGAGAACAAAGAAGTGCTCTCCAAGGCCAGGGAACTGGGCATAACAGCCGCCCGCGTCGCTTCCAGCTCGCTGGATAAGATCACAGCCGAGTACCTCGAAGAACAACTCCGCAAGGACCACCCGGAGCTCGCCGCACCCAAACCGCCACCGGCGCCGCCTCCCCCTCCTGCCCCGGTCGAGCCAATCATCGTTGTTTCAGCGCCGCCGGAACCGCCTCCGGTTGAAACTCCCCCGGCCCCCGCACCGCCTCCGGTTGCGGAAACGCCTCCGTCCGAGCCCGCCAAAGAAGCGCCGCAGGCTCCGGCAGCCGAGGAATCCCGGCCGGCACCTGAACCCGTGGCAGAACCGGCTCCTCCGCCGCCGCCACCACCACAACCAGCTGCTCCTCCGCCGCCCCCGCCCGGCCCGAAGCTCGGCGAAAAAATCGGTTTTATTCAGCTCCCGCAGCGTCCCGCCCCAAGAAGTCCCGCCTCGGATCGAGGCGGCCAAAAGGGATCCGCTCGAAAGCCCGAGCCCGCAAGGATGGAACCTCCAAGGCGAGGCGACCTCCGGACCATCCGCGGCGTGCAACCGCCAGCGGCACCCCAGAAACCCGCTCTGCCCAAAACCGGCTCCGCCCGGCCGGAGCCGGCGCCTCGGATCACTCTCCCCGCCGACGCGCAGGTCATCACCATCAAACCACCCATCGTGGTGCGCGAACTGGCGGATCAACTCAAACAGAAGCCGTTCAAAATCATTGCCGACCTGATGGAATTGGGCGTCTTCGCCAACGTCAACCAGGCGATCGACGAGGCCACCGCCCAGAAGGTCTGCGCCAAATACGGATTCCGCTTCGAGGTCGAAAAACGCGAACGCGGCGCCGGCGTCGTCCATGCCCCCGTCCGCAAGGTCGAGCTCGACCAGGAAGACAAACCGGAGGATCTGAAGCCACGCGCCCCCGTCGTCACCATCATGGGGCACGTGGACCATGGCAAGACCACGCTGCTGGACGTCATTCGCAAGTCCGACGTCGCCGCCGGCGAAGCCGGGGGCATCACCCAGCACATCGGCGCCTACACCATTTCCTTCCCTCATCCCGAGCGGAAGAACGAACTCGCCCAGGTCACTTTCCTGGACACGCCCGGCCATGCTGCTTTCAGCTCGATGCGGGCTCGCGGGGCGAACGTCACCGACATTGTCGTGCTGGTGGTCGCCGCCAATGACGGCGTCATGCCGCAGACGATCGAAGCTCTGAACCACGCCAGAGCCGCCAAAGTGCCCATCATCGTTGCCGTCAACAAGATGGATCACCCGAACGCGAACGCCCTCAAGGTTCGCCAGCAACTCCAGGACAAGGGGCTGGTTCCCGACGACTGGGGCGGCGACACGATTTTCGTCGAGGTGTCGGCGCTCACCCGGCAGGGTGTGGACAAGCTCATCGAAATGATCCTGCTCCAGGCGGACCTGCTCGAGTTGAAAGCCAACCCGAACCGGCGCGCCAAGGGCAACGTCATCGAATCCGGCCTGGAACCGGGAGGGCCGACGGCGACGGTGCTGGTGCGCAAGGGAACCTTGCGCGTGGGCGACGTGATCATCTGCGGCCACTTCTATGGCCGCGTGCGTGCCCTCATCAACGAGGAAGCCAAACGCCTCAAGGAGGCAGGCCCGTCGGTCGCCGTTAAGGTCCTCGGCCTCAACGGAGTGCCCGAGGCCGGCCTGGAGTTCGCCGTGGTCGAAGACGAAAGATCCGCGCGCCAATTGAGCGAGGAACGGAAGGAGCAGGCCCGGCTCCAGGGCCAGGAAACGGCGCGCAAGGTGACTCTCGAAAACCTCTTCGCCACCCTCGAATCACAGCAGAGCAAGGTGCTCAAGGTCGTCGTCAAGGCCGACACCCAGGGCTCCGTCGAGGCCATCGTCGATGCCCTCAAGAAGATCGAGTCCGACAAAGTCACTCTGGAGATCATCCACAGCGCGGTCGGCACGATCACGGAATCCGACGTGGCGCTGGCTTCCGCCTCGAACGCCGTCATTCTCGGTTTCCATACGCGCGTTGACAGCGGCGTGGCCGACAGGGCCAAGCACGAGGGCGTTCAGATCAAGCTCTACGCGATCATCTACGAGCTGATCGACGAGGTGAAGGAGAGCATGGCCGGCCTGCTGGAACCAATCCTCAAAGAAGTCGTCTTCGGCTCGGCCGAAGTGCGCAAAATCTTCGAGCTTTCCAAAGGCGTCCCGGTGGCGGGCTGCGTCGTCAGCAGCGGCCGCATCGCCAAAGGCAAGGTCCGCGTGCGGCGCCGCAAGGAAATCATTTACGAAGGCCTCATCATGTCCCTCCGCCGGTTTCAGGACGAAGTCACCGAGGTGCGCGCCGGACTCGAATGCGGCATCCGCATTGAAGGCTTCAGCCAATACCAGGTCGGGGATATCATTGAGTGCTATACTGTGGAAAAAGTTGCGCAAAAACTCTGATTCAAATGCGAACCGATCATGCCCTCTTTGAGAATCCAACGAGTGAACGAATTGTTGAAGCGAGCCATCGGCGAAGCGATCCGCCAGGAACTGCCCGTTGACGAGGCCGGCCTGGTCACCGTCAACAGCGTCGATGTCGCAGGCGACCTGAAATCGGCGACCGTTTACACGAGCATTCTCGGCGATGCCGAGCAGCAAAAACGCGGCTTCGCCCTGCTCGACCGGCATCGCCCCAGGATCCAGGACATGATGGCGCGATCCGTGGTGCTGAAATACACCCCGAAGCTCCGCTTCGTTCTGGATGACTCCGTCGTGCGCGGTAACCGCGTGCTCCAGATCATCGACGAACTCGAGAAGGACTCGCACACAACAACGGAGTAGGCGGCCCGTGCATCCCCTCTCCACGCTCCCTGTCCTTCACCCATGAAGTCTCACCCGAAGATCATCGACCGGATCGTCGAGTGCCTCCGCCAAAACGAAACGTTTTGCGTGGCGGGCCATGTCCGCCCGGACGGCGATTGCGTCGGTTCCCAGCTCGGCCTCGCCCTCGCCCTCAAAGCCGAAGGCAAAAAGGTCGTCTGCTGGAACGAAGACGAGATCCCCCCCAAGTACGCGTTCCTCGATCCGGACCACCTGTTCGAAAAACCAAAGCCCGGCCGGAAGTTCGATTGCGTCATCGCCACCGATTGCGCCAGCTTCGAACGGCTCGGCGCCGTCGGCGCGTGCATCACCGACCGGAAGGTCTTTATCAACATCGACCATCATGCGAGCAACACGCGTTACGCCGACCTGAACTGGGTTTCGCCGCGCGAACCCTCGACGGGCGAACTCATTTACAGGCTGCTCAAGGTGGCCAAGTGGCCGATCACCCGGCGCATCTCGGATTGCCTGTTCACCGCCATCTCCACCGACACCGGCTCCTTCCAGTACGCCACCACGCGCCCAGGCACCTTCCATGTCAGCGCCGAACTCGTCACGCGCGGAGCGAACCTCGCGAAAATCTGCGACGAGGTCTATCAGTCCTACCCGCTTTCCCGTGCGCGGCTGCTCAAGCACGTTTACAGCAACTTCCGCCTCACGCACCGCAACCAGATCGCCTACTTCTGGCTCAAGAAGGCGGACTTCGCCCGCGCCGGATCGGAAGGCGACGACACCGAAGGCCTGATCGACCACATCCGCGCCATTGAACCCGTGGTCGTGGCGTGCGTGTTCGAGGAAATCGAACCGGAACTGACGCGCGTCAGCCTGCGTTCCAAGAGCGACAAGGTGAACGTGAGCGAAATCGCCGCGCAATTCGGCGGCGGCGGCCACCCCGCGGCAGCCGGCGCGCGCATCCCCGGCCCGGCCAGCTCCGTCCAGCGCAAAGTCCTCACCGCCGTCAAGAAGGCGCTCGATTCCGCCAAGTAGCCATGCAAGAGTTTTCCCCGCTCGATGGCGCCCTGCTCATCGACAAGCCCGCCGGCCCCACGTCTCACGACGTCGTCGATGCCGTGCGCCGGCGTTTCGGAATCAAAAAGGTCGGCCACTGCGGCACGCTCGACCCGGGAGCCACCGGCCTCCTGATCCTCGTCCTCGGCAAGGCAACGCGCCTCTCCGAAAAGCTGATGGCCGACGACAAGGTTTACGAAGGCACCATCAAGTTCGGTGAAAGCACCGACAGCCACGACACCGACGGCGAGCTGGTCGCCTCGTTGCCGGTGCCTCCGCTGACGCTGGAACAACTGAACGAAGCCGCCGCCACATTCGTGGGCGACCTGATGCAAACGCCGCCAATGGTTTCCGCGGTCAAGAAGGCGGGCGTTCCCCTCTACAAACTCGCGCGCAAGGGCGTGGAAGTGCCGCGCGAACCCCGGCTCGTTCATATCTACACCTTCCGTTTCAGTGCCTACCAGGAGCCTGTCGGAACGTTCAAGATGGCCTGCACCAAGGGCACCTACGTCCGCACCATCGCCCACGAACTCGGGCAGAAAATCGGCTGCGGCGCGCACCTGGCCACCCTGCGCCGAACGGCCTCCGGCAGGTTCGACGTGAAAGACGCCACCCCGTTGCAGAAGATTCTCGAGCTCTCCGCGTCGGACCTGGAATCCAGGGTGATCCCCTTCCTCCGACTCGCCGCGTCGAGCTGATGAGAATCCTCCGGGCACCTCGCGAACTCCAGACCGGCGGCAGGAAAGTCTGCCTCGCCATCGGCTTCTTCGACGGGGTTCACGTCGGCCACCAGCAGATCATCCGGCAGACGCTCGTCGATGCGCGACAGCAGGATGCCATCGCCGCGGTCATCACCTTCGATCGCCACCCCGCAACCGTCGTCGCGCCGGAGCGCGCTCCCGCCCTCATCTATTCTCTGTCGCAAAAGCTGCGCACCATCGAAAGCCTCGGAGTCGACACGCTCCTCCTCATCCATTTCGACGAAACGTTCAGCCGTCAACCCGGCGAACAATTCGTCCGTTCCCTCCACCGCGAGATCGGCGGCATCCACAGCCTCTGCGTCGGCGCCAACTTCAAATTCGGCCACAACCGCGGCGGCAACGTCGCGTTGCTCGAATCCCTCGGCACCGAGCTCCACTTCCGCGTCCACGCCATGGCTGCCGTCGCGCTCGACGGCGTGGTGGTCAGCAGCACGCGCGTCCGGGAAGCCATTCGAAAGGGCGATTTCGACGTTGCTGGCCAGATGCTGGGCCGCGCTTACTCGCTCTCCGGCCGTGTCATTGAAGGGGACCGGCTGGGGCACCAGCTCGGATTTCCCACCGCGAACCTCGACGTCGCCGGGCTGGTGCTTCCGCCCAACGGCGTTTACACCGCGCGCGCGCTCGTGAAAAACCGCCAGCACGCCGCCGTGCTCAACATCGGCCACCGCCCCACCATCCGGCCGTCCACGCCGGAACGCCGCGTCGAAGTCCACCTGTTGGATTTCCAGGGCGACCTCTACGGCGAAGAAATGGAAGTGCTGTTCGTCGAGAAACTCCGCGACGAGCAACGATTCGGCTCGCTCGACGAGTTGAAAGCCCGGATCGGGCGCGACATCGCCTCCGCACGCGAAAGGCTCTGAACAATCGGACCATTGGCTATCCTCCGGCGGAGCCGGCGTCCTTGCGACTGCCGAGCCGCAAGCCATGGCGAAGGCCGGAGTCGTCGTGCGACATCGCTGATCTCCCGGATCCATCGCCAACACCCGCCCCGGCACTCTTCCAGCACATCGACCATTCGCCGAATCCATCAGTCATCCACCCTCCGCTATCCACACTCATCAACTTTTCGCTTGAACAGCCGCCGGCTTTTTCCTGTCCATTTTGGGCAATCTTTGCATGAACACTGGAATCAGCGCCATCAATGAAGCCGTGCAGGAAGCCGCCGCGTTCGTGCGGCCCCTGTTCAACGAACTCGGCAAGGTCATCGTCGGGCAAAACTACCTCGTCGAGCGCCTCGTCATCGGCCTGCTCGCCAACGGGCATGTCCTCCTCGAAGGCGTGCCCGGCCTTGCGAAAACGCTCTCCGTCAAGTCCCTGGCGAACTGCCTCAACGTCAAATTCTCCCGCCTCCAGTTCACGCCCGACATGCTCCCTGCCGACGTGATCGGCACGCAGATCTACAACCCGCAGTCGGGCGGCTTCACCACGCGCCGCGGGCCCATCTTCGCCAACCTCGTGCTCGCCGACGAGATCAACCGCGCCCCGGCGAAAGTCCAGAGCGCCTTGCTCGAAGCAATGCAGGAGAAGCAGGTCACCATCGGCGAGCAGACGTTCGCGCTCGAAGAGCCGTTCCTGGTGCTCGCCACGCAAAACCCCATCGAGCAGGAAGGCACCTATCCGCTTCCCGAAGCGCAGGTCGATCGCTTCATGCTCAAGCTCAAGATCGGCTATCCCACGCGCGCCGAGGAGCGCCAGATCCTGGACCTCATGGCCCGCACCTCCGGCATTCCCGCCGCCACGCCCGTCGTCAGCCCCGAGCACGTGCTCCGCGCGCGCCAGGTCATCAACGACATCTACGTCGATGACAAGGTGAAGGATTACATCGTAGATCTGGTCTGCGCGACGCGCGATCCGGAGGCCTACCGGATCCCGGTGAAGGATTTCATCCAGTTAGGCGCTTCGCCCCGGGCAACCATCTCGCTGACGCTCGCGGCCAGGGCCCATGCGTTCCTCCGCGGACGGGGCTACGTCACCCCGCAGGACGTCAAGAGCATCGGCATGGACGTGCTGCGCCATCGCGTCACCGTCACCTACGAAGCCGAAGCCGAGGACAAGACCAGCGAAACGATCATTCAGAAGATCTTCGACGAACTGCCGGTGCCATGATTCAAGGATGATCCCTCGAGAGATTCTCAAGAAGATCCGCCAGATCGAGCTGCGCACCAGCCGGCTCGTGAGCGAGACCCTCGCCGGCGCCTACCACAGCGTGTTCAAGGGCCAGGGCATGAACTTCGAGGAAGTCCGCGAATACCAGCCCGGCGACGAAGTCCGCACCATCGACTGGAACGTCACGGCCCGCATGAACCATCCGTTCGTCAAGAAGTTCGTCGAGGAGCGCGAACTCACCCTCATGCTGGTCGTGGACGTCAGCGGCTCCGGGCTGTTCGGATCGCGCACCCGGTCCAAACGCGAGCTGGCCGCCGAAATCGCCTCCATCCTCGCCTTCTCCGCCATTCGCAACAACGACAAGGTCGGGCTCATCCTCTTCACCGACACGGTCGAGAAGTTCATTCCGCCCCGCAAAGGCCGCAAGCACGTCCTTCGCGTCATTCGCGAAGTGCTGTTCTTCGAACCGCGACGGCGCGGCACCGACCTGAACCAGGCGCTGGAGTTTCTCCTGCACGTCACCACGCGCAAGGCCATCACCGTCGTCATCTCCGATTTCATCGGCTCGCCCGCCCTCCAGAGCGGCAAAGGGCGCCTCCGCCCGCAACTCATGCTGCTCGAATCCCTCGCCCACGCCTCCTTCAACCTGTTGCGCCAGGCCAACCGCCGGCACGACGTTGTCGCCGTACAAATCATGGATCCGTTCGAACTCGAACTGCCGGCGCTCGGACGCATTGTCCTCGAGGACGCCGAAACGGGCGAAACCGTCGAGGTGAGCACCGGCGACGCGCGCAAGCGCAAGGCCTTTGCCGAACGCCAGGCCCGCGCGCAGGCCGACCTCGGCCGCCTGTTCCGGGCCGCGGGCATCGACGCCATTCACCTGCGGACCGACCAGCCGTACACAATGGCTCTGGCGAAGTTTTTCGAAACGAGGGAACGCCGCCGCACCCGCGGTTGATTTGCCATGACCAAAGCGCCAACCAATGCCGTCACCGAGACGCTGCGGGATATCCGGCCCCCGGTCGAGATCCCGAACCCGTGGCTTTGGGTCCTGTGGATTCTGGCGGCGCTGCTCGTGGCGGGATTGATCGCGCTCTGCGTGTTCCTGCTCAAACGCAGGAAATCGCAGGCGACCCTGTCGGTGCCCACCGTTCCGCCGCACATTCGCGCGCGACAACGCCTTCAGGATGCCCTCGCCCTGCTCGCACAGCCCAAACCCTTCTGCACCGAAGTGTCCGACACCATCCGCTTCTACCTCGAAGAGCGCTTCAACTTTCATGCGCCCGAGCGCACCACCGAAGAGTTCCTTCATGAATTGAAAGGAACCAACCTCCTGTCGCCCGCCCAGAAGGAAAGCCTTGGCGAATTCCTCAAGCGCTGCGACCTCGTGAAGTTCGCCCGGTACGAACCGGCCCAGCCCGAGCTGCGCGACCTCCACGCGTCGGCACTCCGCCTTGTCGAGGAAACCGAACCGCAACCCGAACCCGCCGCCGGAGCTGCCCAACCCGCTCCCGTCGAAGCGCGTCCATGATCACCTTCGGCCAGCCTTACTTCCTCCTGCTGCTGATCCTCCTGCCGCTGCTTGCATGGCTCAAGGGAAAACGCGGCCACCCGCCCGCCTTCATCTATTCGTCCGTCCAGCTCGTGCGCGCGGTGCTCAATGTCAGCCGGTCGCGCTCCGGCAGATTCCTCGCCTTCTGGCGCTGGCTGACGCTCGCGCTCCTCATCATCGGCCTCGCCCAGCCCCGCCTCACCAACAGCCAGACCCGCGTCAGCGCCAGCGGCATCGACATCGCCGTCGCCATCGACCTCTCCGGCAGCATGGCGTCCGAGGATTTCGAACAGAAAGGCCGGCGCGTGAACCGCCTCACCATGGCCAAAACCGTTCTCGACGAGTTCATTCGCAAACGCCCGAACGATCGCATCGGACTGGTCGCGTTCGCCTCTGAAGCCTACATCGCCGCTCCGCTCACGCTGGATCACGACTTCCTCCTGCGCCACGTCGAACGCCTCCAGATCGGCTCCATCAACGCCGACACGACCGCCATTGGCGACGCATTGAGCACCGCCGTCAATCGCCTCCGACGGCTCCAGTCCAAAAGCAAGATCGTCATCCTGATGACCGACGGACAAAACAATGCGGGCCGGCTCGCGCCGCTCGTCGTCGCCGAAGCCGCGAAAGCCCTCGGCGTCAAGGTCTATACCATCGGCGTCGGACAGCGGGGCATGGCGCCCATGCCGGCAACCGACCTGTTCGGCCGGCGCGTTTACCAGATGGTCCCGGTGGATATCGACGAGGACACGCTCAAGAAGATCGCGGACATGACCGGCGGCAAATACTACCGCGCCGACAACGCCGAGCGGTTCCAGCAGATCTACGCGGAAATTGACCGCCTGGAAAAGTCAGAAGCCGAGATCAGCAAGTTCACCCGGCATCGGGAGCTGTTCCCGTGGCTGGTCGGGACGGGCCTTGGATTCTTCCTCGCCGAACTCGCCCTTCGCAACACGCTGTTGAGGAGGTTGCCATGACCTTTCTGCATCCACAGTTGCTCTGGCTGCTCGCAATCCTCCCTCCGGCCCTGCTCCTTTTCTTCTGGTGGTCGTGGCGCGCGCGCAAAAAGCTCAGCGCGCAATTCATCGACGCGCGCCTGCTGCCCGGGCTGGTCAGCGGCATCTCGCCCGCTCGCGAACGGCTGCGCGCCAGCCTCTTCACCCTGGCCGCCGCCTTTCTCGTCGTCGCTCTCGCCCGGCCCCAGTGGGGCTATGAAACCCAGGAGGTCTCCCAGCGCGGCATCGACATCATCGTCGCCATCGACACGTCCAAAAGCATGCTGGCCGAGGACATCGCGCCCAACCGCCTCGCCCGCGCGAAACTCGCCGCGCTGGATCTCCTCAGACAGGCCCGGTCCGACCGCCTCGGTCTCGTCGCCTTCTCCGGCGCTGCCTTCCTCTATTGTCCGCTCACCGTTGACGAGGTCGCGTTCCGTCAGAGCCTCGATGCCCTCGATGTGAACACCTTGCCCTACGGCGGCACCGCCATCGGCGAAGCCATCGAAACGGCGGTTCGGGCGTTCGACGAGAACGCCAACCACAAGATCATCGTGCTGTTCACCGACGGCGAGGATCACGATTCCCGCGCGCTCAATGCCGCACGGCAGGCCGCCGACCGCGGCGCCCGCATTTTCACGGTGGGCATCGGCTCCGCCGAAGGCAGCCAACTGCCAGTCCGCAATCAGTTCAACCAGACCGATTACATCCGCGACCGCAACGGCAACGTCGTCGTGTCGCGGTTGAACGAGAACCTGCTGCGGGAAATCGCCGAGACCGCCGGCGGTTTCTATGTTCCCCTGCGCGGCGCCAACGCAATCGAGCTGCTCTACCGAAAGGGCGTGGCGCCCCTGCCGAAGTCGGACTTCGAGGAACGCTGGATCCGTCGGCCGCGCGAGCGGTATCACTGGCCGCTGGCCATCGCCATCCTCCTGCTGATGACCGAAGTCCTCGTGCCCGAGCGCACCGCGCCGAAACGCCGGCGAAGTTCCCGCAAACCGTCGCAACCGCTCTCGAACAAAAACCGGCGGACGGCCACCGTCACTGCCCTTCTAATGGCTGCCGCCATGCTCCCGTGCGGGCTCCACGCGTCCACAGCAGAAGCGTTCAGGCATTATCAGGCCGGCAGATACCAGGAAGCTCTCGAGGAATACGAACGCGCCCTCGAGAAAGACGAAAACGACCCGCGCCTCCACTTCAATGCAGGCGCGTCAGCCTATCGCACCCGGCAGTTCGACAAGGCCGCCGAGTACTTTGATCGCGCCCTGCTCTCTCCCGACCTTCAGATGCAGGCGAAGGCGTATTACAACCTGGGCAACACGCAGTATCGCCAGGGAGAGCAGGCGTCGAATCCAGGCGAAAAGACCGAGTTCTGGAACAAGGCCGTCAAGAGCTTCGAAAGCGCATTGAAGCTGAACCCGGATGACGCCGATGCCAGGGCCAACCGCGATTTCGTCCTTCGCAAGCTGGAAGAGCTCAAACAGCAGCAGCAACCGCAGCAACAGCAGGGGGATCAACAGAACGATCAACCGCAGCAACAGCAGGAACAACAGGACAGCCAGCAGAATCAGGAATCACAGCAGGAACAGCAGCAGCAGGGCGACGAACAACAGCAACAGCAACCACAACCGTCCTCCGGCGGAAGCGATCGCAGACAGGACGAACAAACCGCGCGTCAGATCGGTCGCCCCGGCGAAATGACGCCCGAGGAGGCTGAACGGCTTCTCGAAGGGCACGAAGGCGAGGAACGCCTGCTGCCCGTTCGCCCCGACCGCCCGGCCAGTCGCAGCCGCCCCGAAAAAGACTGGTAGGCCTCACACCTTCCCGATCCACTTCCGGTCTTCCCAAACGGCCTTCAATGACGTGAGGTTCCGCCGGTCGAACACGTGGCCGGCCGCCTTGAGCAAGCGGCCCCGCTTGAGCGCGTTCCACGCGTCGCTCGCGCTGATCGCCACAAACTGCAGCACGCTCGGGTCCCGGTAACAATCAATCATGCACCGCGTGCAACCGTCCCGGATCAGTTTCGTCTCGTCGAACTCGTAGATGTTGCACATCGGCGTCTCCCAGTAGTGGCACCGGTAAAGATTCAAATGCCAGTCCAGGTAGAAATACTTGTGCCCGCCCAGGCAGCCGAACCGCTCCCGCTCGCCCTTCAAATGCCGCTGCATCTCGCGCAGCGATTCCATCGGGTTCACCACCGGATACCCGCTCCGCCGCTTCATCTGCTTGATCTTCTCAAACACCTCAATCAGCTCGTCGCGCGTGTAACTCACCAGGCCGCTGTCGCTGAAACTCAGGTAACTGCTCGCCAGCGACGTCAGCGGATAACTGAATGTGCAACTGCGGAACCCCAGCCACTCAAGGAATGCCGGCAGCTTGTCGTAATCCTCAATCAACCGGCTCGCCGTGATGCTCGCCGTCGTCTGGATGCCGGCCGAGTGAAAGAATTCGTTCGCGCGCCGGATCTTGCGGCAGACGTCCGGCAGCCCCCGGTTCTTCTCGTGCTTCGCCACGTCGTGCGCGTCGATCGACATGATCACGCTGCTCAGGCCGTCGTCCGCCAGCCCGCGCATGTTTTCCTCCGTCCACAACCCCCCGTTCGTGCAGATCATCGGATGCAACCCGCGCTCGGCCGCATACCGCGTCATGGCCCGCAGGTCGCGATGCACCATCGGCTCACCCCCGACGAACAGCAGGTAGCCGATGTGGTTCCGCACGCAGATGTCAATAACGTCTCTGGCTTCCTGCAGGGTGACGCTCCGACGCGCTTTCGGATCGAACTTCGACCGCGCGAACCCGCAAAAGTCGCAGTCCGCATTGCAGATGTTCGTGATCGCAAACTGCAGGTAGCCGGGCCCTCCGTGGTCGAGCACTTCGCGAAAGAGCTGAAACCCGCTCCTCCGCGGACGCACTACCGGCCCGGACGCTGCCGCAGCAGTGTCGGGCGCGGAAGCGGGGGCGGCAACGGAGTTCAACGGGGCGCTGTCCATGCGGTAATCCCGCGCATTCTGAGACGAAATGCAAGGGGCAGCAAAACATTTCTTCGCCGCACCTGTGCGCCCTTGACTTCCGCGATCCTGGTGTATTGTTCCATCCATATGGCAATTCAAGCACCTGATTTGACAAAGCAACCGCCGCGCAGCCCGCGCGTGCGGCTCGGAGGATTCGTCATTCTGCCGCGCTGCCTGGACAAAGGCCGTGCGACCATCGCCGGAACCAACGGCGAATATCACTTCAACTGCCCCGTCGATCAGCGGTTCCTCAACTTCGTCGGCATCGGCGCCGACGCGTTGAAGAACGTGCTGGCGCAGGGCAAGGGCGACTGGGAAGTGCTGGAATGGATTCGCGCCAACGCCCGCCACCAGCGCACCGACGCGGAGATTGCGGCGTGGTCCGCGCTGCAGGAGCAGCGGGCCCCGGACAACCCCGATTCGCGCGAGTTCTTCAATAACGAGCACAAGAGGATCGCCCCCCAGCGAACGGACATCACCACGTGGTTCGACCTGCTGGACCTGGACGACTACGTGACGTTCGGCGGCAAAGCCTAGCTGCCTCAGGAGCGGGGACAGCTCCGTCCCCGCGAGAGACCCTCAACAGCGCAGATTCCCTCTCCTCCCTCAACGGAGGAGAGGGAACTGATCGGAAGCCAGTTCAACCCCTGCGAAGGCACCGTCCGCAAGCGACTTGGCTTAGTCGCCTGCAATGCCCTCACGCTGTGATGCTCCAGACACGGCCGGCTATGTTCGCCGCACAGTGAAAATTGAAATGGGTGCGCGGGCTGACCACTGGCCCTGCGAGACGAAGACTGTCACACCCTATATCGCGGAAGAGTTCCCGCGGGGATTCCGTGAGCCAGCCTGCGCGGTAAAGGTGCTATCGGTGGAGCGGACTTTCTGGGAAAAGCACGCAGAATTCCACCGTCCGCCGGACAAGACGATGCCGGAGCGATTCTCGCGGCATTATTGCGACTTCCACGAAACGATCCGCTAAGGAGTGGCGGGCCCTGGCAGTGGCAAAGCCGGATTTGTTAGCGCGTGTGGCCACCCACAAGGCGCTGTTTTTCAGATCGTCCTGGGCCAGGTACACTGATGCGACGAAAGGCACACCTTGCGCATTGCTCGGCCTGATCACCGCCTGAAAGCGTTGCGGGATGATTACGCCAGGATGAAGAAGGAATTATTCTTTGGTGAGCCGCCAACTTTCGACGAAATCCTTGCAGGGCTGAAAAATTGGGAATCGGAGTTTAATCAGAAGTAAAGATGAGTCTGGTTCAACCACCCTCCTTCCTCCCGCCCACTGAGGAGGGCGGGAGGCGCTGAAAATTTTTGGTTTCTCCACCCGCCTTTCTGCGGCATTGTTTGACCATGGGAAAACGACGTGAGGCGCGGGAACGCGCGGTTCAGTTTCTGTTTCAATACGACCTCAATCCCCCCGACGATCTCGAGGTCGCGCTGGAGCAGTTCTGGAATTCCCAGCGTGCTGCGGCAATCGCGGGCGAAAAAGGCGCCGCCACCTGGGGGCAGGAAATGGAATTGCCGCCGCCCACGGCCGACGAAACGGCCGTCCGGTTGTTCGCCGATCCCCTCATCCGCGGCACCATCCAACACCGCGACATCATCGACGAGCACATCCGCCGCCACGCGAAGAACTGGGAATTGCACCGGATCGCCACCGTGGACCGCAATATCCTGCGATTGGCCATTTACGAAATGCTGTATCGCGAGGACATTCCCCCCGTAGTGAGCATCAACGAAGCCGTCGATATCGCGAAGAAGTTTTCCACCCAGGACAGCGGCAAGTTCGTCAATGGCATCCTGGACAAGATCAAGAGCGAGTTGCTGCGCCCCGCTCGCCTGGCCAAGGAATGAACATGGTTGCCGACCTTCATCTGCACTCGAACTTTTCCGACGGCACCTACACGCCGGAAGAGATCGTGTCGCACGCCGCCCGGCACCGCCTGTCCGCCATCGCGCTGACCGACCACGACACGGTTGAAGGCTGCGACGCCGCGGCGCGGGCCTGCCACGCCGCCGGCATCGAGTTCATCCCAGGCACGGAGCTCACCGCCCAACACGGCGACGATGAAATCCACATCCTCGCCTACTTCTGCGACACCAGGAACGAGAAGCTGCTGGCCGAGATCGGGAAGTTTCAGGCCGTCCGGCAGAATCGCATTCGCGAGATGGTGGCGCGCCTGAACAGGATGGACGTGCCTCTCCGGGTCGAGTCCGTGTTCGAACTGGCCAACTGCCGTTCCCCCGGCCGACCGCACGTCGCCCGCGCCCTCGTCAAGGCCGGGCTCGTGGGCAGCCTGGACGAGGCGTTCGAACGCTATCTCAAGAAAAGCCGCGGCGCGTGGGTGCCGAAGGCAAAGATGTCCGCACTGGCCGCAATCGAGTTGATCCACCAGGCGCAAGGCCTCGCCGTCATGGCGCATCCCGGATTGAACCGGACCGACCAGGTGATTCCCAAGCTGGTGGAGGCAGGCCTTGACGGCATCGAATGCTTTCACAGCAAGCATTCCGCAGCCACGGCCCGTCATTATCTCGATATCGCCGCGCGGTTCGGCCTGCTCGTCACCGGCGGCTCCGACTGCCACGGCGTCAGCAAGGGCAAGCCGCTCATCGGCACGGTTCGCCTCCCCTACGAGCATGTGACCCGCCTCCGCGACAAAGCCGAGCGCCTCCGGGTCTCCACATCCTCAGGGCCGTGCATCCCTCGGACATGACACCCGCAGCGCACCCCCAACCGCGGCACCACGGCACACGCCGCGAACTTGCTTCCTGAAACCATGGGATTGTTTGACAAAATCAAAGCCGGCCTCGAAAAGACGCACGGCAAACTCGTCCACGAAATCAAACGCATCGTCACGCGCTCACCGCGTCTCACCGGCGAGTCGCTCGAAGAACTCGAAGCCGCCCTCATCGGCGCCGACCTCGGAATGCCGATGGTCACCCAAATCGTGGACGCCGTCCGCAAGGCGTACGAAACGCAGGGCTCCGCCGGGCTGGACATCTTCGCCATCGCGCAACGCGAAGTCGAACGCAACCTTTCCTCCACCAACACCGCCCTGCGCCGGGCTCCAAACGGGCCGACCGTGGTGTCCATTGTGGGCGTCAACGGCACCGGCAAGACCACCACGGCGGCCAAGCTGGCCGGCTTCGTGGCCGGCGAGAGGAAAAAGGCGCTGCTGGCGGCCTGCGACACCTTCCGCGCCGCCGCCATCGAACAACTGAAGCTCTGGGGCCAGCGGCTCAACGTCGATGTGATCGCCAGCACATACGGCTCGGACGCGGCGGCGGTCGCACACGACGCCGTCGTCGCGGCGCAGGCCCGCGGCGCCGATTACCTGTTCGTGGACACCGCCGGGCGATTGCACACGAAGCACAATCTGATGCAGGAACTGCAGAAACTGCATCGCGTGATGGGCAGACAACTGCCGGGAGCCCCGCACGAAGTGCTGCTCGTGCTGGATGCCACCACCGGCATGAACGCCTTGAACCAGGCCCGCGAATTCAACAAGGCCGTTCAACTCACCGGGCTCGTCGTCACGAAGCTGGACGGCACCAGCAAGGGCGGCATGGTCGTCGCCATCCAGAAAGAACTCGGCTTGCCCATCAAGTTCATCGGCGTCGGCGAACAGGCGGATGACCTCCAGCCGTTCGATGCCAGACAGTTCGCCCAGGCGCTGTTCGCCGACTGACTCTCTGCCGACTGAAGGTTCAGACTCCAGCATGCAATCCGGCCGCCACACCGCAAGCGACGAAACCTTCATGCGCCGCGCCCTGATCCTCGCACGACGCGGCCTCGGGTGCACCTCTCCAAATCCGATGGTCGGGGCCGTGCTGGCCCGCAACAACAGGATTATCGGACAGGGCTGGCACCGCGCCGCCGGACAACCGCATGCGGAGGTGGAGGCAATCCACGACGCGCAGCGGCGCGGACAGAAAGTGCGCGGCGCCACTCTTTACGTCACTTTGGAGCCCTGCTGCACCCACGGCCGCACACCGCCCTGCACGGAGACAATCATCCGGGCGGGCATCCGCAAAGTCGTTGTCGCCGCAACGGATCCCAATCCGGCGCACAACGGCAGAGCGTTCAAGGTCCTCCGCCGGGCGGGCATCCGTGTGATCACCGCCGTTCTCGCCGCAGAAGCAACGGAACTCAACGCCGCGTTTAATCACTGGATTGTCCACCGGACACCGTTCGTCACCGTCAAAGCCGCAATGACCCTGGACGGAAAGATCGCGACACGCGACGGCGAATCCAAATGGATCACAAGTCCCGAAGCGCGCGCGTTTGCCATGGAGCTCCGGCGCGCCGCCGATGCCATCCTCGTCGGAGTCAACACGGTGCTCCAGGACGACCCGGCATTGACCTTCCGCGGAACGCGAAACGCGCGTAATGCCAAACCTCCGCTTCGGAGGATCGTTCTGGATTCAATGGCGCGAACGCCTCTGCGTTCCAGGGTGCTCACAGACGAGCACAGCGCCTTCACCACCATTGTTGTCGGCCCGCAAGCGCCGGCGCGGCGCATCGCACGACTCTCCAGGCGCGCCACCGTTCTCGTCGCACCGGGAAGTTCCAGACGGCAACATTCCGGCATTGATCTGCGCTGGCTGCTGCGCCGGCTGGGACGCGAGAACGTCACCCATCTGCTTGTCGAAGGCGGAGGAGAAGTCAACGCTTCCTTTCTCTTCGGCGGGTTCGCCCATCGCATCGTGTTCTTCTACGCGCCGAAGGTCCTTGGCGGCCGCGACGCGCGGCGCGCTGTGGCCGGCACAGGGATCTCCCAGTGGCCGGAAGCGCGGATGCTCAAAAACCTCCAGTGGAGCCGCATCGGTCCCGACCTGCTTCTGCAAGCCAGTGTCCTTTGACCTTCGGTGGGGCGAGCGTCCTCGCGAGCCGTCAACCGGCCACCTGAATCGCCAAATCGAATAGCGCCTGCGCCAAACCCAACACCGTCATGCGAATTCCCAATTCCATTCCTGAAACCGAAAAACACCGCAGCATCATCATCCCCCTGAACAGGGGCGCGACATTCACTTCAGCGTTGCCTGAAAGGTCGCGTTCCGAAAAATTCGCGCAATTCGCGTCACGCCGTTACCGCCGCCGGCACGGTAAGCACCCGCCCACCCCTGGTAAACGACCGACCGCTTCGCACCCCGCGTCAATCGTTAATCGTAATTCACAAATCCCCACATCACCCGTCTTTCCAGTAGAAACTCAGAACCTGGATATCCCGCGGCGTCATCCGCCCAAGGATCGCATGGAAGGTCCGATGCGAACCCGAGATGCTTACCTCCACCTCGAACGTCCGGCTGCGCACGTCGCAAAGCTGCTGCAGCATTGGAATCAATTGCGGTCCCATGCAATTCACCAGCTCGCCCACCGCCCGGAACGGCAGGTCATCCTCGGTCCCGTCCACCCCGTCGGGACCGGCGCGCTGACGCACGATGCACGCGGCGATATTGGCATCGATCCCGGGCAGCATTTGCAGCACCAGCGGCGAGGCCGTGTTGATGTTCACGCGACCGCTGGACAACGCGGTGAACACCTGCTTGAGCCCGATGGAAAACGGCGGCAGATCCACCGGTCGTCCCATCGAATCCACCACCGCGAAGGACGCGGCCGTGGGTTCCGCCCCGCCGGTGCCTTCATACATCTCGGGTGTGATACCGCGAATGAACATCAGCTCGGAAAGATCATCCAGGGGCCCGTTCTTCGCCAAATACGGCGGGTTCATCGATTGATATTCATCGCTCTCGGCCCCGTTCGGACGAACCGCGTCATCGGGGTCAATCCAATCCAGGATGGCGCTGGTGATCGCCTGAACCTGGCCGGCTTCGACGCCGATCATCGTCAATGCCTGTCGCAACACCTCTTCATTGGCTGTGTTGATATTCAGGCGCCGCTCAAGGTCGGTGATCTTCACCGTAATGGTGGACTTGCCGACCGGAAAATTCTCGAGGCTGATGTCCTCCAGCGGCGTGTTGGAAATGTTCATGGTGCCGGGGCCGCCGGCCCACTTCTGATTCAGGGCGTCATAGGGCTCGCCCATGACCGACGCCTGGAGCGCCAGGACGTACCTGGCCAGCTCGACCCCGGAGCGCCCCAGCCAGAGCAACTCGGCCTCGCGGTTCGCGTTCATGGCCAGCCGCGCCTCCACTTTCATCGCATAGGCAAACGCGCCCACCAGAACGGACAGCACGAAGATGGCCACCATGACCACCAGCAGCGCGATACCCCGATCCACTCGATGAAGCCGCACGTTCATGGTCTCACCGCCGGGGGCCGAGCGGGCCCGCGGCCGCCGTTCTGCCAGATGGGCGGCACCGTGATGGATGGCAGCGCGACCACCGTGCTGATCTCATCGCGAACTCGCGCCCGGTTATCGTGATCGAATTGAAGCGTGACCTTCACCAGCGGCGGCAGCGCGTTCGTCTCCATCCATTCATTCACCCAATTGTTCTCGCGCCGGTCCCAGAATTCCATCTCAAAGGCGCGCACGTTGCGCGCCAGCACAATCGGATGTTCCTCCTCGTCAATGTCCATTTCCATCAGCAAGGGCGTCTGCCGCAAAACGAGGTTGTTCCCCCGGGCAGCGGGCTCGAGGGAAAACGTCAACCGGCGGACATCAAAGGGCTCGAATCGCCCGCTCCGCGGGAACGACGACGGCAGTTTCGCAACAAAGCTCAGGTAGGCGTCGCTGCCGTTCCGGGCTTCGAAACCGTAATTCTCGATGTCAGCCGCGAAGGAACGGGCGGCGGACAGGGCCTGCTCCATAACCGCGATGGCAATGCGCGAGCGCTGCACGTCCGCCGCGGCTTTCCTGCCGGTGGCCGCGCCCCGCATGATCGCAAGCCAGCTCGAGTACACCGCCGCCACCACCATGGCGAACAGGAACATCGCCACCAGAATCTCCAGCAGCGTAAACCCCCGCGAACCTCTGGACGCCATGGCTTTCATCGTGTCCGCGACCCAAAACCGGTCTGGCTCGCCGGATCGTACACCAGCCGCATCAGGCTGGATTCAATCTGCCCCGTGGACTTGCGCCGGACGGCGTAGCTCTCGAGCCACAGGCCGTTCGTGCCGATTTCCTCCGATTGCCGCAGCCATTCCAGATCCTTGTAGCGATCGCCGAAATCGCCGATCTCGTCGAAATCCCCCCTCTCCAGCCCGTCGGCGGGCAGGTTGGTAATCGAAAAATACGCGGCCACCACCCCGGCATCGACGCGGGTCGTCTGGAGCGCGCGCGCGGTGCGCAACGTCCGGCCCAGCAGGCCCAGGATGGCAAACAGGCAGAAGAACAGGATCCCCGCGGCAATCGTCACCTCAATCAGGGTGAATGCCCAAGACTTGCGGCATGTCGCGCGTGCACTCACAGCTCGTCGAATTTCAAAGGGTCGGTTTGCAGCGAAGCCAGACCCGTGGTGACTTCCAGGGAAATCTTGCGCCACTCGTTCCTGCTCGAACGCAGAATCAGCGTCATCTCATCGCTCGTCCCGTTCGGGAAGAACCGCACCCGCACAGACTCGAGCGCCTTGCACTCCGTCAGGTTCACGTCGAGCATCTCAATCGTAACGTTGTCCCCGAACACCGCGCGGCTGGCGAGGCCGCCCCCGGAACCGCCGCCCACAATGTGGCACGTGCCCTCCAGCGGCCGGAATTCCACCTCGCGCATCTGCCCCTGAAGGATGGCCTGCGCCCGGGCGTTCTCGCAAACCTCCATCACGTCCACCACCACCTTGCGAAAGCCTTCCCGCTTCAGAACGCGATACAGCGTCGGCGCACCCGCCGCCATAATCACCCCGATGATTGCCGCGACAATCAGAATCTCGATGAGCGTGAAGCCCGATCCGGACGCCGTCCCTCGCGTCGCATGGGCATTGCCTGGCACCGGTCGTTCCGTCATTGCGCGTTGATGCTTGAGATCAGCTTGAAGAGTGGCAACAGCACGCTGGCGAGCAGAAAGCCCACCACCACGGCCATGATAATGATCAGTAAGGGTTCGATCAGACTGGTCATGGCCCGCAACTGAATCTGCAATTCGCCTTCGTACGTGTCCGCCACGTTCGCCAGCGCGCCGGGCACATCGCCCGTCTCCTCGCCAATCTTCACCAGGTCCACCATCAATTGGGGGAAAACCCTGCTCCGGGCCAGCGGCTGCGCCAGCGTCTTGCCGTCCGTGACGTCCTCGCGCGCCTTCGCCAGCGCCTCCTTCAAAATCCGGTTCGGCATGACCTGCTCCGTGATCTTCAGCGCCGTCAGCACCGGAACGCCGTTCTGAAGCAGCGTGGACAGCGTCCGCGCGAACTGCGCGAACAGGTTCAATCGAATGACCTTCCCGAAGATCGGCAGCTTCAGTTTCCATTCGTCGATCCGGCGGCGCCCGCGGGGGCTCTTGCAGAACTTGCCGACCAGGATCGCCACCACCGCAATGCCAAGCACGATGCCGATCAGAGCCCAGATGTTGCCAAGCATCGAGCTCACCCCGATCAGCACGCGCGTGGGCCACGGCAGCGTGACGTTGAACCCTTTGAACATCTCCGTGAAGCGCGGCAGCATGAAGAAGATGAAGAACAGCACCATCACAAATCCCACCAGACAGACCATGGCCGGGTAAACCATGGCCGACTTGAATCGGGATTGCACCTCCGCGAACTGCTGGAAATGCGCGGCCATGCGCCGGAGAACATCGACGAGCGCGCCGCTGGATTCGCCCGCGCGCACCATGTTGATGTACAGATCCGAGAAAATGTGCGACTGCTTCGCCATCGAATCCGAGAGGCTGCGGCCTTCCATCACTTCCTGCCGGAGCTGCTTGCTGACGTCCGATGGAATTCCCCTGGACTCCAGATGGCTCATGCTCTGGAGCGCCACCGTCAGCGGCATGCCCGAGTGAAGGAGGTTGGCCAACTGCTGCGTAAACGTGGCCAGCTCCTGAAGCCGCGGCCTGCGCTTGCGCGTCAGCGATTCCCGGACGGAAGCCGGAAGAAGCGAAACCAGGTTGATCTTCGTCCCGGTCCTGCGTTCCGCAGCCGCCGTTGCCCCGCCCTTGGCCGCTTCCACAGTCACCGGAAACAACCCCAGGCGCTCGATCTGCATCAGAGCAGCGCCCCGGTCAGCCACGTCCAGCATGCCTTCCACCACCTCGCCGGTGCGACGGCGGGCCTTGTACAGAAACTGCGGCATATACGTTGCCTATATTAAAACCATCGAAATCAGGAAGTTTCAAACAACAATGCTCAACGGCGGCCCTTTCGCCTCCCGATACATGTGGCGCCGGCTGCGCTCTCCCGGCTCGCCACAAACCGCCGACGTCCGCGCCCCCGTTCAGCTCGCCGGCGCTTCGACAGCGGCTACACCGCCCTCGTTCAGGCTGCCGCGCCGGTAACCCTGCAGATCGAGAGTGACGTGCGCATAGCCGATCTTCCGCAGCGCTTCGGCCACTCTCGCCGACGCGCCATTCTCGAGAAACCGTCGCAACTCCGAGGGGCCGACCTCGATTCGGGCCAGCGCCTGCCCGCCGGCCTGCCCGGCCCCCGATTCATGGTGCCGGACCCGCACGTCGTAAAAGCCCAGATCGCGCAACACGTTCTCCGCGGCCTCGATCATGCGCAGCTTCTCCGGCGTCACCGCTTCCCCATACGGAACGCGCGAGCTCAAACACGCCATCTGCGGCTTGTCCGCCGTGGGCAAACCCAGTTGCGCCGACAATTCCCGGATTTCCGCCTTGGTCAAACCCGCTTCCTTCAAAGGCGCCCGCACCTGGAACTCCTTCGCCGCCTGCGCGCCCGGGCGAAAATCCCCCACGTCGCTGGCGTTCTCGCCATAGGCAATGACCGCGAAGTTCCCCGATCGCGCAAGGGGCTCCAGCTCGCTGAAAAGCTCGTGCTTGCAGAAATAACAGCGGTTTACCGGATTGGACGTGTAACTCGGGTTGTCGAACTCCGCGGTGCGCACCACGCGAACCGGGAACCCGAACCGCCGCCCCAGCTCCAGCGCCTCGGACAACTCACGCCGCGGCAGGCTCGGCGAATCCGCGATCACCGCCAGCACCCGCTCCCCCAGCACCTCGTGCGCGATCCGCGCCAGAAACACCGAGTCCACGCCGCCTGAGTAGGCAACCAGACACGATCCGTACGAGCGCAGCAAAGCGCGCAGTTGCTCGAGCTTTTGCACGCGAAAACAATGGCATCAGCCGACCGCGTTGTCCATCCGCGAGTCCGGACGCCGCAATCGTTTCTCCCCGCGTTCTTCGCGGAACAGAAACGACCGCGCTGCTGTCTTGGTGCTTGACGCATGAACCGGATGTGATTGCATGGCGTTCATGAAAACAGGATTTTTCGCAGCTCTTCTCGGACTGGCCCTCGTCGCCGCCGGTTGCGTCGATACGGTCTCCGGGCGGCGCACTGCCGGGTTCCCCCTCGTCAAGGACCGCATTCCTTCCCAATACGAGCGGCCGGCAGATGAAGTGTACCAGGCCGCGCGCGAAGTCATTGCCTACAACGGGACGCTCATCAACGAAAGCATCCTGCATGGCCAGACCAATACGCTCAACAACACCGTCCGAACCATCGAAGGCAAGGTCAACCAACGCACCGTCTGGGTCCGCATCGAACAGCTCGAACCGCGCTTGACCTCCACCGTCGTGCAGGTCCGCACTTCCGGAGGCGGCTCGGACATCGAACTCGCCGCCGAGATCGACAAGCAGATCGCATTACGGCTTGTGCGGTAGCCCGCGTTTCAGCCCGATGTCCTGCTCGTACTCGCCGAGCCGGACCGATCGGACGGCGTCCCGGCGTTTCAACTCGAGCTTCAGCAGATCGATCCGGTTGCGCGCCACCTGCGCCGCCGCGCTTCCCGGATACAAATCGATGATCCGCTGCAGCGTCTGCCGGGCCGCGTCATAACCGGCCCCATGCCGGATCTGCAGGTCGGCCAGCAGGTTGAGCCAGTGGACCACCCGCTTCGGCGGCTGATGCGGATCCGATATCAACTGCTCGAGCTCGTCCGCGGCCAGATTCAATCGCCCGTAGTGATCCGCGTACAACAGCGCCAGCTTCTCACGCACCTCGGTGTCCATCGGATGCGCCTGCAGATGCCGAACATACTCCGTCGCCAGTCGCGCCGGATCCACCTCCGGCGCCTTCGGCTGCTGGTCCTCGGGAAGAAGCCCCACGTTCTCGATCCCCGGTTTGATCGCGATCGGCCGGATGTCGTGCCTTGAAAGAAGGTGTTCCGCCTTCGCCAGGTGCGCGATCCGCTGCGCGGCCAGCGCGGAATACTCCGACTCGGGCAGCAGCTCGATGATCTTCTCCAGCGCTCGCCGCGCCCCTTCAGGATCCTGCGCCAACTTCAAATGCCAGTCCGCAAGTGAATTCAACGCCGCCGCGGTGTTTCGCGGCAACAGGCCCGGCCGCTGGCAAAGACGACGAATCGTCAGCTCCGCGCCCTCCAGGTCGTTCAGGTTCTCCGCCTGGATCTCCGCCAGCAACAACTGGCCTTCCACGTCGTCAGGAAACCGATCGAGTTGCTTGCGCACCTCCGCCACGGCCTCGGCATACAGACCCCGCATCCTCTTCGCGTGAGCGATGGAATAAAACGGGCCTTGTTCCGGCTCTTCATCGCCGCCGTCATACAGGCTGCTGAGCGGCTTTGCCGCAATCGCCGAAATGCTGCGCGCCCAGATGATGGCCAGGACCATCCCGCACACCGCCGTCAACGGAATACCGATTAAGGCCGCGGCCAGCCCTCCGGACGCCACAATGGGCGCCACCTTCCGGATGAGAATCCAGAGCATTCCCGCCGTGAGAACCCACTTGAAGACAAGACGCGGCGGATCCTCGCTGCGCCTGAGCGCGCGGATCATCAGCCACGCGGCGAAGGCCCCCGACACCAGCAACACCACCAAACCGCGCATAAGTCGCCACGTCAGATCGGATGTCGCTTGCGGATCCATCACAATATCAAACGCTCCACCCTTTGAACGGCTGCCGAATGGTCATGCAGCCAGAGTCCGCCATTCGGCCTGCTGCAACTTTACAATCAGACCGGCCCCCCGTGAATCCCTCACGCCTCCGGATTTACGATTGACGATTGGTGATTGACGCAACTCCCATGCAACGCCGCAAAAACGCCATTCCCCGCTTGGCCTTCCTTGAACGTTGAACGTTGGATGTTGGATGTTCCCTTCTACTGCTCCGCCACCGTCACCACCACGTAATTCTTCTTCCCCTTACGCAGCAAAAGATGTTTTCCGAACAACAGGTCCCGCGTTGTCACCAACCGCTGCGCCCTGCTCTCGCGCACGTTGTTGATGTTCACCCCGCCGCCCTCAATGTCCCGCCGCGCCTGTCCTTTCGAAGACGAGAGCCCCGCGTGCACCAGCAGCTCCACCAGCGGCATGCCCGCCCCTTCGAGTTGCGACGGCGCCAGGCTCCGCGTCGGCACTTCCCCAATGATCTCGTTGAACGTGCTCTCGGCGATGCCCTCCAGGTTCCCGCCAAAGAGAATCTCACTGGCGCGGATCGCCTCCTGTGTCGCCTGTTCCCCGTGAATCATGGAGGTGACAGCCCGGGCCAGCGCGCGATGCGCCTCCCGCGCGCCCGGGTTCTGCGCGTGCTGCTGTTCCAGCGCGTCGATCTCCTCACGGGTGAGAAACGTGAAGAACTTCAAATAACGGATCACGTCGCGGTCATCCGTGTTGATCCAGAACTGGTAGAAGCGATACACACTCGTGCGCCCCGCATCCAGCCAGACGGCCCCGCCCTCCGTCTTGCCGAACTTGGCGCCGTCCGCCCGCGTGATCAGCGGCAGCGTCAACCCGTAGCCCTGCCGCCCGAGCTTCTTCCGGATCAGATCGATGCCGGCCGTGATGTTGCCCCATTGATCGCTGCCGCCGATCTGCAGCTCGCAATCGAAGTCGCGGCACAACACGTAAAAATCAAATGCCTGCAGCAGCATGTAGCTGAATTCCGTGTAACTGATCCCGACCTCGCGATCCTCCATCCGCGCCCGAACGCTTTCCTTCGCAACCATCTGGTTGACCGAAAAATGCTTTCCGACGTCGCGCAGAAAATCCAGGTAACTCACCCCTGCGGTCCAGTCGGCGTTATCCAGCAGCCGGGCGGGGTTGGTTCGCGTTTCGAAATCCAGCAGCCGCGCGAGTTGCGGCCGAACGGCGGCGACGTTCGCCGCGATCTGCTCTTTCGTCAGCAACTGACGCTCCTGAGTCTTCCCGCTCGGATCGCCGATGCTGCCGGTGGCTCCGCCGGCAACCGCGATGGGCCTGTGGCCGAAGTTCTGGAACCGGCGCAACGCCAGCAACGGCACCAGGTGCCCCACATGCAGGCTGTCGGCCGTGGGATCGAACCCGCAATACAGCGTCACCGGCCCGGCCGCCACGCGCTTCGCCAGTTCCTCCCGGGCCGTGCAGTCTGCGATCAACCCCCGCCACTCCAGCTCATCCAGAATGTTCATGGCGCAAGAGACTAAATGCCGGCCACAGGGATGCCAATTGGATTTCCGATTGACGATTGACTGCCACACCGAGGCTCAGCGAAGGCGGGCTGCACAAGTCCTGATTTGGAACTCGTCAGTTCGACAAAGTGGATCCAATGCTGAACCCTTTTCCCTGGACACCGCTTGCTTCTCGTGAGGACTTGCGTTGGGAGATGTGAGTTACCAGACGACGGCTCGCGAGGACGCCCGCCCACCGACCCTGGATGTTCGATGTGGGATGTTCAGATTCCCTCTTGTATTGCAACGTCGTTCCGCGCAGTTTATCGGGCCGTTTCCCGGACCACCGGAAACCCTGACTATGTTGAGAGCCGGAATTGTCGGATTGCCCAACGTCGGCAAATCCACCTTGTTCAACGCCGTCACCCGCACCAGAAAGGCGGAAGCGGCAAACTATCCGTTCTGCACCATCGATCCCAACGTCGGGATCGTGACGGTGCCGGATCCCCGCCTCGAGCCGCTGGCGAAAATCGCCGGCACCTCCACCATCATCCCCGCCGCCATCGAATTCGTGGACATCGCCGGCCTCGTCCGCGGCGCCTCCCAGGGCGAGGGCCTCGGCAACAAGTTCCTCAGCCACATCCGCGAAGTGGATGCCATCGTCCAGGTGGTGCGCTGCTTCGAAGACGCGGACGTGCACCACGTCACCGGCAGCGTGGATCCGATCCGGGACATCGAGATCATCAACACCGAACTCGTGCTGGCCGATCTCGAAGCGGTGAAGAAGCGCCGCGAGCGGATCAGCAAGGACGTGAAGCGCGGCGACAAGAACGCGGCAGCCGAGGACGCCGTGCTGGCGAAGATCGAACCGGTGTTGAATGCGGGCAAACCGGCGTTGACGACGGACCTCGCACCGGAAGACAAAGCCGCTTCAAAGTCCTTCTTCCTGCTCACGCAGAAGCCGACGCTGTTCGCGTGCAACGTCAAGGAATCCGAACTGGCAACCGCCGATTCGAATCCCTTCGTCCGCAAAGTGCAGGAGTACGTCACGACGCATCTCGCCTGCGAAGCCGTGGTGATCAGCGCGCAGCTTGAAAGCGACCTGGTGGATCTGTCTCCCGCGGAAGCAGCCGAGTTCCTGAAGGAACTCGGCGTCGAAGAAAGCGGCGTGGGCCGCCTGATCCGCGCCACCTACCACCTGCTCGGGTTGAGGACGTTCTTCACGGCGGGCGAGAAGGAAGCACGGGCATGGACAATCCACGCAGGGGACACGGCGCCCAGGGCTGCAGGTGTCATCCACAGCGATTTCGAACGCGGGTTCATCAAGGCGGAAACCGTGGCTTACGACGACCTGATCCGCTGCGGATCCATTGCCGCGGCGCGCGAGAAAGGGCTGTACCGGATGGAAGGAAAAGACTACGTCGTTCAGGACGGAGACGTCATCCTGTTCAAGTTCAACGTGTGAACCCGATGCCTGCGGGGTGGCGGGAAGCCCGGATCAGTACCACCACGTCACGCCTCGGCTGGGCTCGGTGTATCGCGGTTTCATTGTGCGGTACCGGATCCACTCGGAATGCATATCGAGGAACAACACATTGCCGCCCGACTGGTTGTTCCGAATCATGTGAGCCGAACGGTGTCTCCCGGTCGAGGTGGTCACATTCTCGCTGTTCAGCGCGGTCGAGTTGGGATCATATTGCGGTCCCGGCCCCGAAATCACATTATCGACGATCAACTGGGCAGCCGAGGCATTGTTCGTGTCGCTGAGCCGGGCCAGGAAGCGACCGCCATTGCCAGGAATCATTCCGGCCTCCATCTGCTGATCCCACTGCGTGAAGTTGCCGCGCCGGATCAGCACCCCATAACCGACAACCCGTCGCCCGCTCCCGAAATTCCACCATCCGCCCGAGAGAACATCGCTCCTGAAAATCTCATACTCGGGAATGCCGGCGGTAAAGCCGGGACAATAAAAGACCTGCGGCCTGGCGCCCGCTGTCACGATGCGGTCCGCCATCGGTATCGGAAGATCCCAAAGGAACCGTCCACCCGTCACCGGTTCCACCGGCAACCGGTCTCTGTTGTCGCTCGCGTACATGGTCAGCGCAATACCCAGCTGCCGCAGATTGCTGATGCATTTCGTCCGCCGCGCCCTTTCCTTCGCCAGCGCCAGTGCCGGCAGAAGCAGCGCCGCAAGAATCGCGATGATCGCAATGACCACCAGCAGCTCGATGAGAGTAAAGCCTTTTCGCACCGAGAGGCCGCGCGACGCACAGGGACCGTGTATTGCTTTCATGCTTTCTTCAGACCAGCGGTACACCGGCCCCACACCATGTCGCAGTGAGGGCCAGCGGATCTCGTCGGTTATGGCGCCACTTGTAGCACACACTCTGCCGGGAAGCACCTGACAATTTCTGCAAAGCCCTTTGAAAATAGGCACCCCACCCGCCTCTCAAACCCGCCCGGCCTCCCGACCCGCAGCCAGCTTCCGCGCCGTCGCCAGCGTATCAATGTCCTGCGGCGACTTGTCGCTCCGAATCCGGACAATCCGCGGGAACCGCATCGCGAGCCCGCTGCTGTGACGCCGGCTGGCCTGCAACCGATCAAAGGCAATCTCCAGCACCGTGTCCGGCCGAACCTCCAAATACCGACCGTACCGACGGACCGCCATGGACAGGAAGTGCCGCGTCAGTCCCTCGATCTCCGCGTCCGTCAACCCGCTGTAGGCCTTGCCAATGGTCTTGAGCTCGCCCGTTTGCTCGTCCCGCACGGCAAACGTGTAATCGCTTAACACCTTGTGCCGCTTCCCATGCCCGTATTCGGCCCCGACCACCACGCAATCCAGCGTCGCCAGCGCCTTCTTCAGCTTCAACCACGCCAGACCTCTCCGGCCCGGCAGATAACCGCTCTCCGGATCCTTGATCATCAATCCCTCGTTCCCCCTCGCCCGCGCCGCTTCAAACGCCCGGTCAATATCCGCCACCGACCGCGCTTCACTGATGCGCGCCAGTTCAAACGGCTCCGACAACCTCAACTCCTCCAACCGCCGGCGCCGCTCGCGAAGCCGTTCCCGCAGCCAACTCCGCCCCTCCAGCCACAAAAGATCAAATGCCACAAACCGGATCGGCACCTCCTCCCGCATGAATAAATCATGCTCCCGCCGCCCCAGCCTCCGCTGAAGCTCCGCAAACGGCAGGATCTCTTCTCCCCTCATGGCAACCAGTTCCCCGTCCAGCACAACCTCCGGCAACACCTTCCGCGCCGCGTCGGCAATCTCGATAAACGTCGCCGTCACATCCTTGAGATCGCGCGAATAAAGGGCAACCCGATTGCCCGCCCTGTGCAACTGGCAGCGGATCCCGTCATACTTGTCTTCCAGCCACAACGCAGAGGCCGACTCGTCCGGCCCCGGTTCTCCCGCGCCGGAATCACGCATGCGTTCCCGGACATCCGCCGCTGTTTCCTCGGGCGACGCCAGCATGAACCGGATCGGACGGAACGGCACGAGCGATGCCTCGCACAACCGGCCCGCAGCAGCGTGGCGCGCCGTTTCACCAATATCGCCAAGCAGCAGGTGCGCCTGCCGCACTTCGTCAGGCGAAACGTCGAACGCCATCCCGATCCCCTCCTCCACCAGCCCTTCCTTCAACCCGATGCGAAGGTCGCCTGTGACGATCTTCACGAGATACTTCGCCTCCAGAGCGGAACACCGCGCCAGAGCCGACGCCAGCAACGGCCGCCTCGCCAGCGGACCCCGCGCAACATGAAGCTCATGAAACAGCCGATCCACGTCGTCCACCGACAAAGCCGGTTCGCCTTCCCGGCCCTGGAGAATTTCAAACGCCGTCTCGCCAAGGTCGCTGTGCCGGAGGTACGCCTGGTGGAACGACGCCGCGTCCACACCGGCCACTTCGCAAAGCGCATCGCGCAAGGCCGCCCACCCGACCTTCAACACCTTCCCGTCCGCAGCCGGGAACGGCCGCCCCGAAAACCATGTCGCTGCAATCGCGACCGGATGCCGCCGCGTGCCGGGCCCGGTGTCTTGCGGCGCCGCCCCGGCAACGGAGCCTTCGTCCACCTGTGATCCGTTCCACAGTTCGCGCAGGTAATCACTCAGCAACCGGGCCTTCTCGATCTTGCTGGCAGTTTGGGCGATGCTCGCGCTGACCTCCGCAAATCGTGCAAACGGTAACGCCGCCCTGCCCGTTTCCAGACGGCCGCTCGCTGTTGCCCGAAACTCCCGCGGACGGATCTTCCGGGCCGCGGCAGGCTGGTCCTCAAGCTTCAGAACAAACTGCTCCTGCTCGCTCAACGCCTGCGCATCGACGCCAAGATCCCGAAGCGTTCGCGCAAAGTCCGCCGCAAACCCGTGCAGCGTCCATACCTTGCGGGGCCGTACGCGCCGGACGAACTCGATCAACTCGTTGTAGTCCGCATGATCGCTCAACGGGAATGCCGCGTCGCACTGGTATCGGTACCGGCAGTTCGGGTCCACCGCCCAACCCGTCAGAATGGCCGAGCGCACCGTGCCCAGATTGCGCAGCATCGCCGTGTTCGCAACGTTCGGCGGACAGAGCAGCACTTTCCCTCGCGCCGATCCGGCTTCATACCGCTCGTACTTCGGGAAGCATCGTCCGAACTCTTCGTAGATCTGCGTCAACCGGTGAACCGCTCCGTGGAGCATCAAAGGAAACCCCGCGTCGCTCAGCCCGCACAGCAATTCCTGGCTCTTGCCCAGCGTGTAACCGAGCAATACAGCGGTCTCGTCGTTGTCCAACGCTTCCCGGCAAAACCGGATCACGCTTTGCAGCACCTGTTCAGTCGGCGGAAACACATATTCGGGCCGCCCGTAGGTCGTTTCCATCACCAGCACATCGGCTCGACGCGGCTCGCACGGCTCGGCCGACAGACCGCGCCGCAGTTTGAAATCACCCGTGTAAAGAAGGCTTCCTCCATCCGCCTCGATCAACGACATCGCACTCCCGAAAATATGCCCCGCCGGAAGCAGCGTGATCCGGAACTCGCGCTCCTCGTGCACGAATACCGCCGGGTTGCCGAAATCCAGCACCCGTTCCACCCGCTCACCCTCCATACGCGCTCGCATCAACCGGGCCGTTGGCGCGCTCAGGATAACTTCGCGATGCGCCTCCATATGATCCGAGTGGGCATGGCTGACAAACACCCGCTCGGGGCCGGTCTGCGGTTCGGACGCATCGAGCCACAACCCCAGCTCAGGCAAATGCACACCGCCGCGGTGAAATTCCATTCGAAACAGCACGGATCCAACGTAACAACCGGAACATCCAACATCCAACATCCGTGAATGGGACATTCAACGTTCAATACCCCACGATCGCCTTACTCTCCCATTTGTTGGGCGTTGAATGTTGGATGTGAATGCCTCGGTGGGGCGAGCGTCCTCGCGAGCCGTCGTACGACGTAGCTGATCCCTCCGAGATCCATCACCAACACCCGGCCTGCGCACTCTTTATCGACCATTCCCCAATCGCTGGGCGTTGGATGTTCGATGTTGGATGTTGGATGTTTCCCTTACTTCCAATGCTCCCGCACCGGGCCGCGCCTCCCATAGATCGGGTCCGCGGTCGGCAGCGCAACACGCGCAATGTTCTCGTCCGCCTGCGGCCGCTCCTGCGGGCGACCGTAGTTCATGTCCCATTCCTGCCCCGCCGGATACGCCCCCACCACGCCAAAATCGCTGCTCGCGCCCATGTTCTTGTGGGCCACCCCCGCCGGAATCAGGATCACGTCTCCCGCCACCACCTTCTGCTTGATCCCGCGCTCGCCGCCGAATTGCACCGTCGCCGAGCCGCGATACACCCCCAGCACCTCGTGCGCCGTGCTGTGATAATGGTGATACGTGTAAATGCCGTCGCGCCACAAACCGCCCCATTCGTTGAACTCGAACAACTCCTCGAACGCCGACGCCGGATCCGCCGCAGGCAGCTGCACCGCCGCATGATAGATCAACAGAGGGAATCGACTGTTGGGAATCGCACCGTCGTCAGCCAACTGAAAGACGCTGACCTCGGGCGGATTCGTTTTCACTGAAGGCGGGCGCGCAGTCCTGGTTTTCATTCTTCGCATACATCCTCTCACGATCCCCCTGTTGCGCCAGAGCGGTTTTCGCCCCATAAACAGTTGCCGGAATCGCGCACGCCGTTAATCTGACGGGCGGCTGCTATTGAAAGGAAAACCATGCTCGTCGTCCACGTCCACGTTCACGTCAAACCGGAATACGTCAACGCCTTCATCGAAGCCACGCTCGCCAACGCCCGCGAAAGCCTCCGCGAACCCGGCGTCGCCCGCTTCGACGTGATCCAGCAGCAGGACGACCCGACGCGCTTCGTCCTTGTCGAGGCATACCGCACACCCGAAGCGCCCGCAGCTCACAAGGAAACCGGGCACTACGCCGCCTGGCGGGACGCGGTCGCGCCAATGATGGCCGAACCGCGCTCAAGCGCAAAGTTCACCAATCTCTTCCCCGACGATTCCCGCTGGTAACATGCGCTTCGAATTCGCCACCGCATCCAGAATCCTCTTCGGCCCGGGCTCGCTCCGCGACCTCGGCGGCCTGGTCCGCGACCTCGGCCGGCGAGCGCTGGTCGTGACCGGACGCCAGCCCGCGCGCGCCGAACCGCTCCTCAACGAACTGCGACGAAACGCCATTGAATGCGCTGTGTTCAGCTTCGGCGGCGAACCGCAGGTGTCCACCGTGATCGCCGGCATCGACCGCGCACGCAAAGAGCATTGCAGTCTCGTCATCGGCTTCGGCGGCGGCAGCGCCATCGACGCCGCCAAGGCAATCGCCGGAATGCTCGCCAATGAAGGCGAATTGCTCGATTACCTCGAAATCATCGGGCGCGGCAAGGCGCTCGCCAAACCTTCCGCACCATTCATAGCCATACCCACCACGTCCGGCTCCGGCGCCGAAGTGACACGCAACGCCGTTCTCGCTTCCCCGGAACACCAGGTCAAAGTCAGCCTGCGCAGCCCGTTTCTCCTGGCCCGCGCGGCGGTGATCGACCCGGAGCTCACGCTGTCGCTCTCGCCTTCCGTCACCGCAGCAACGGGCCTCGATGCTCTCACGCAGCTCATCGAACCGTACGTCTGCACGCGCGCCAACCCGGTCACCGACGCCCTGTGTGTCGAGGCACTGCCCCGCGTCGCGCGGTCGCTGCGCACGGCGTGTTCGAACGGAAACGACATCGCGGCGCGCGAAGACATGTGCGTGGCAAGTCTGTTCGGCGGCCTGGCGCTCGCCAACGCGGGTTTGGGCGCAGTCCACGGGTTCGCCGCGCCGATTGGAGGCGCGTTCACCGCGCCGCACGGAGCCGTCTGCGCCGCCCTGCTGCCGCACGTGATGCGAATGAACGTGCGAGCGCTCCGCGCGCAAACGCCGGACGCCGTGGCGCTCAACCGCTATCGCACAATCGCGCGCTTGCTCACCGGCAATCCGGCCGCAGAACCCGACGACGCCGTGAACTGGGTGCAGGACCTCGTGCGCGACCTGAACATCCCGCCCCTTGGATCATACGGGATCAAAACCTCGGACATACCTGGCCTCGTTCAAAAAGCCTCCCGGGCCAGCAGCATGAAACCGAACCCGGTGAAACTCACAGACCAACAACTGACCGATATTCTCACCGCAGCGCTCTGACCGCATCCGGAGACGCAGCAACCGATTCAGCCCCTCCTTCGCCCCCCTTCGTCCTCCTGCCCGCGCATGCAACCTTTTGTTGCATATGCAACAAAAGTTCGTTGTGGTTCTGAACACGAGACTTACACAAAACCCACACCTGCAGCGGCACCCCCAAACCGTTGCAGGCCAATCACTTGTCCCTCCAGTGCAACCTTTTGTTGCATATGCAACAAAAGTTCGTCACCCCTTGGAGCCAACACAACCACCACATTTTCAATTGGTTGCAACCTTTTGTTGCATATACAACAAAAAGTTCGTCGGGGTGCGGGCACGAGGACGCTGTCATGAGCGTCTATCCATCCGTTCAGGAATTCATGTTGTTAGGACGCTGACCTGCCGCTTCGGCCTGGAGATTGGCCTGGAACCTCCAACGCCTCTTCTTTAAATATCTCGCCATGAACCACGTCGTTTCGCGTCTCGCGCTTCTGCTGCTGGTCACCGCAAGCGCGTCGGCCCAATCTCTGCCGGAAGGCGCGCGCGCCCTGCGCAATCTCGCCTACGTCGCCAACGGTCATGAGCGCCACAAACTGGATCTGTATCTGCCGGCGAATACCAATTCTCCGGTGCCGCTCATCATCTGGGTTCACGGCGGCGCGTGGAGCGCCGGCAGCAAGGAACGCCCGCCGGGCCTTCGATTCCTCTCACGCGGCTATGCGGTGGCGAGCATCAATTATCGCTTGAGCCAGCACGCCGTTTTCCCCGCGCAGATCGAGGATTGCAAGGCGGCGGTGCGCTGGCTTCGTACACATGCCAGCGAGTATGGCCTGGATCCGGGCCGCTTCGGCGCCTGGGGCGCTTCTGCGGGTGGCCACCTTGTCGCGCTGCTGGGCACCGCCGGCGATGTGAAAGAGTTCGACACGGGCGAACACCTCGAAGTGTCCAGTCGGGTGCAGGCGGTTGTGGATTTCTTCGGGCCAACGGACCTGTTGCGCATGGACGAGCAACTCGGCGACAAAGGCACGTTCAAGCATGACGCGCCGGATTCACCGGAGTCACGGCTGCTGGGCGGTCCATTGCAGGAGAACAAGGAAAAGGCCCGCCGGGCGAACCCGATCCCGTACGTCAGCGCGGGGGATTGTCCGATGCTGATCGTGCACGGCGATGCCGATCCGCTGGTGCCGTGGCAGCAGAGCGAACTGCTGCACGAAGCGCTGAAGAAGGCGGGCGTGCGGAGCACGTTGCACCTGGTCAAAGGCGGCGGCCACGGCACCGGGTTCGGCCCCGACGTCGACAAATTGGTGGACGAGTTTTTCGAACAGGAACTGCGCCAAACGCGTGACTGAGCAGGCGACTGCCGCACCGTCACGTGAGGCGTCGCGTCGGGAGATATGCGCTGAGCCCATTCGTGCGCACGCCTGCAGAACCTGGCGCCGCACACTCCGTCCATCTGCTGCGACTGATCCCGCTCTGCGGGACACAGTCGCGCTCGGAAAACTGCCCGTTTCCATTCAACATTGCCGGTCAAGTCCTGATTTAAATTTGTCACTTTCGCGCAGCGGAAGTGACCCATCTTCATTTTGTCCGCGTAGCGGCTCGACGGGCTGGTCGGCCACTGGGGTAGCGCCGACATGAGCTGCTCTT
>Ga0116168_1000209_pt1 | contig 61416 bp, 30 predicted proteins | sample AD_UKC129_MetaG_FD_89795 | JGI IMG/M metagenome (GOLD analysis project Ga0116168, IMG submission 89795) | Active sludge microbial communities of municipal wastewater-treating anaerobic digesters from Canada - AD_UKC129_MetaG | ecosystem: Engineered > Bioreactor > Anaerobic > Digestate | place... | reverse complement strand
ATCCCTCTGCATTCGCTCAAATAAATAACCAAGAAGGGCTTAAGGATAATATTGTGGATTTACCACCTAAACAAAAAATGATTTCTACTATAGGTGTTGCATTTAATATTGCAATTTAAAAATCATTTATAAACACCTGTCAAAAGAAACTGTGCGAAAATGCCAACACAGCTTCTTCACCGGCTTCTAAAGAAATCTTAATCCTTTTTTGCTTATAAACAACATCAGTTTGAATTTTATGTTTGGCCTTAATAATACACTTTGTCAATTCACAGTCCTGCCAATGAAGAGATATCTCTGCACCACCGCGAACACATAAGCCCTTTATACTTCCATTCTTCCATACTTTGGGCAAAGCAGGCAGCAAAACAATTCGCTGTTCGGTACTCTGTACCAGCATTTCTGCTATAGCAGCCGTACCGCCAAAGTTACCGTCTATTTGAAAAGGAGGATGATTGCAGAACATATTCGGTAATGTTGATTTTGAGATTAACTGTTCCAAATTTTTATAAGCCTCCTCACCATCCCATAGTTTGGCATAAAGATTAATAATCCAGGCTCGACTCCAGCCTGTATGCCCCCCTCCATGTGCTAGTCTTAGTTCAAGGGTTCGTCTTGCTGCCTCTGCCAATTCAGGAGTGCCATCCACTGTTATCTGAGTCGATGGATGAAGTCCATATAAATGGGATATATGCCTGTGTCCCGGCTCAGCTTCATCATAATCTTCTGTCCATTCCATAATATTTCCCCGTGATCCGATCCGTGTCGGTTCCAATTTCTTCAATGTCTCTTCAATATCCCGATTCATTTGATCACAAACTCTCAATATTTCTGCTGCCTTTATACATTGACTGAATAAATCTCTGAGTATTTGGTTGTCCATGGTAGCACCTATGGTAACTGACCCCTGTACTCCATTCGGAAGAATATAAGTGTTTTCCGGCGATACCGAAGGACAAGTCTTTAGATAACCTTTATCTTCAATTAAAAAATCAAGGAAAAACAAGACCGCTTCTCGCATAATCGGAAATGCCTCTTTTAAGAAATCCTTATCCTGAGTGTACTCATAATGCATCCATAGATGGGTACATAGCCAGGCCGCACCCATAACCCAGTAAGAGGCCGGAATCCAATGGTCCTGAACCGCTGTATCTCCCCATATATCGGTATTGTGATGGGCAACAAATCCGCGGCAATTATACATAGTCCTTGCTGTTTTTTTGCCCGTTTGGCACCATCCTTTTAATCAAATCAAACAGAGGTTTATGGCACTCCGACAGGTTACACACTTCTGCCGGCCAATAATTCATCTGAGTATTTATATTAATGGTATATTTTGAATCCCAGGCCGGATTCATGTCTTTATTCCACACACCCTGTAAATTGGCAGGAAGACTTCCCTCTCTGCTGCATGAAATAAGAAGATAGCGTCCGAAATCAAAGTATAATTTTGCCAAACCTTTATCAACTTCTCCTTCTTTCGCTTTCTTCAACCGTTCTTCAGTGGTAAGCTCCTCATATTTTTCTGTTCCGTTAAGTTCAAAACTTACTCTGTTATATAAGCTCATGTAATCTTCTACATGACGTTTTCTCAGGTCATCATAGGATCGATTTGCTGCATCATTTAAAATCTTTTTCAATTGCTCTTTTAGATTTTGAAAACGGAAAGTAGTACCTGCCGTAAACAATAAAGTAACTGCGTCTGCATCATTAACGATAAGGTGCTCCCCAACCACATCGCAGCTTCCTCCCTCTGCCACAGCCTTTAGCATCATGACAAAATCAAGTCCTCCCTTGCCTAAGTTACCGTCTAGCATAACGGCATCTTGTCCGACTTTTATAACCCTATCATAAAATCTTTCCCTTGTAAGCAGAGCAGAAAAGGAAATCTTTTTATCTCCATCAGATGTAATGCGCATAACCAAAACATCATCTGCTGCCGATAAAAACGTTTCTCTTTTATAAGTATTTTCCGCTACTTTTACTTTCACAGTATGAATTGCATCATCAAGAGACAAGCATCGTATATAGCCGCTTTTATCTCCTTCCATACCTTTGAATCTTATCGTCAGGTCTCCTAGAGATTGATACGGCCTCTGGCTCTGAGGAATTCCCGATAAAGCATATACCATAAGCTCCTCTGCTTCAGGAATCTGTCCTTTTATAATTAATTCCCTTATCTTAGGCAGATTTTTTAAAGCATCGGGATTGTTTCTATCGACAAAAGCCCCATACCAGACACTATCTTCGTTTAGTTGAATGTGCTCAGTTTCTATTGAGCCAAATATCATGGCACCCATGCGCCCGTTCCCGATAGGCAGTGCCTCTTCCCAACAGCCTGCCGGCTTAGTATACCATAACTTGCTCATAGACCTCTTCCCTTCCACTCATAGTCAAATAAGAGAAAAAGCAAATCATCTACGTATAAACTATGTAAATTCTTGCTTATTCTTTAAATATATTTTCACATATAGGTCATAACTTTCTATACGATAAACAAAGGGATGAAATACCCAACTCATCCCTTTTTCTTCTATAAACCATCTATTTACCCATCATCTGTATTCTTTCATATATTCACCATGAGCTAAAATCATCTCATCACACATTTTAACAATATCATCAATGGACAATTCAGCTGCCGTATGAGAATCCAAAATAGCTGCCTGATATATAGCCTCCCTTCTCTTTGTACAAGCTGCTTCTATGGTCAGCAGATGAACATTTATATTTGTCATATTCATGGCCGCCAGTTGAACGGGTAACTTTCCTACATGGCACGGCGAAATCCCATTGCCGTCTACCAGACAGGGAACTTCAACACAAGCATCATAGGGCAGATTTTCAATCAATCCGGTATTTAAAACATTTCCGCCAATTTTAAAAGGCTTATTGGTAATTATGGCTTCCATAATATATGATGCATATTCATTGGTTCTTTCATGGGTTATTTTCCCATCCCGCAGAATATTGTTTTTCTCGTTCTCCCATCCTTCAATCTGGCTGATACATCTTCTGGGATACTCATCTAACGGAATATTGTATTTTTCAATTAATTCCGGGTACTTTGATTTTATAAAAAACGGATTGTATTCGGCATTATGCTCACTGGATTCGGTGCAGTAATAACCGAAATACTTGATATATTCATATCGAACCATATCATTATGCTTTTCGTTGCTGTTCTTTAAGAGGGCACGTCTTCTAATCTCAGGATATAAATCGTTTCCCTCTTTATCCCTTATATCTAAGAGCCATGCCATATGATTAATACCGGCAATAAAATCACTGCGTCCATCCAGTTTGTCCTCCATACCAAGGTCTTTAAGCAGATAGTATGAACAGATTTGAACGCTGTGGCATAAACCGACGGTACGTATTTTTGTATACCTTTGCATATAACCGGTCAAGATGGACATGGGATTAGTGTAGTTAAGAAAAAGAGCCTTGGGACAAACCTCTTCCATATCTCTTGCAATATCTCTCATAACAGGGATTGTTCTAAGGCCGCGCATAATTCCCCCGATTCCCAAAGTATCGCCTATGGTCTGTCTCAAACCGTATTTCTTTGGAATTTCAAAGTCTATAATAGTACAGGGATCATATCCGCCAACCTGAATTGCATTGATTACAAAATCCGAATCTCTTAAAGCATCTTTTCTTTGTTTTTCACCTAAATATGTATAAATCTTGGCTCTGGAGGAATTAACGTTTTTGTTGATAGCCTTGAGAATAATTTCCGACTCCTCAAGTCGCTTAGGGTCTATATCATATAGGGCAATTTCTGCATCTTTAAGACATGGCGTACACATACAGTCACCAAGCACATTTCTTGCAAACACCGTACTCCCAGCACCTAAAAACGCTATTTTAACCATTATATTCCATCTCCTTATTTAATATAACGCAGGACTATATTGCTCTCAAATTACCGTCAGTTCCGATAGATCCCTGCGAAAACCATGTTCATTATTTTTCTACCCTTGCTGTTTTATTCAATGCTGATAATTTCTCAATATAAATTTATCAATTACCCATTATCATTATTATATTTTAATATTGGGCATGAAACAATGATAAAAATGGTATATTAATTTATCTCTATCGCAATTCAGTTTTTATATCATATTGAAAGGACAAAAGAATTTTGAAACTTGAAAAATATCAGAATTTTCGAACACAGGCAACCTAAGGTCACCGTGTTCTTGCCGAAAGACATGAAAATATCGCTGATTGGATTCTTTCCCTAAAATTATAGAATATCCGAACAATTAAAAGTATTATAAACTTTAATTGCTTAAGTATGTATCTATATCTATCTGAACAGTTTCTCTAAGCTTTCCTATCTCATCATAAGTAACTACTATATTCTTTCCGATTTCCTTTGCATAATACAATGCTTTATCGGCACAATTTATAGCCTCTTTTATATCTTTAGAATGAGTCGGATACTGGGCTATCCCACAACTTACAGTAACCTTGCACTTTGTATTTTCATCTCCTATATTAAAGTTTTGCTTCTCAAGCTGACTTCTGATTCTATCCCCTATCCCCTTTACAGTTGATATATCCAAATCACTGATAAGCAATATAAACTCCTCTCCTCCGTAACGGAAGGGAATATCAGTTTTTCGAATATTTTGCATGACTATTTCACCAAATATGGATAGAAGTTTATCTCCCCACATATGGCCGTATGTATCGTTGAACTTCTTAAAATTATCAATGTCAAACATCAAAATGTTGAGAGGCTTTCCGGTATAGTCGGAATAAAGTGCTTCTTCTTCAAACTTTTGATCAAAGTAATGCCTGTTTGCCAGGCCGGTAAGTTTATCGGTTCTTGCTAGCTTAAACTCCCTTTTGTGCATTTCATCATACTTTTTGACTTCGGTAATGAGCAATGAAATTCCATAGGCAGTAATAAGCATGAATAAATTTCTGCTTATCAGTTTCCAATAGTGGAATTCATTTAATCTGCTCCTTTCAGCCCCTAAGGTAAATAAGGAATACATGGAAATGGTGAAGATGGTTATATTTACGATACTTGCTATATCCCTGCTCATACCGTAATAGGCAATTATAAAAAACAGCACTATGAAAATATCCGACTCAATTCCTCCAAGGATATATGAAATAAAGCAAACCAACAGAACATCCGTATAGAAAACAAAACCAACATCTTTTTTAATTTTTTCGGGTTTTTTAAAGGCAATTAGAAGAGATATAATCGAATTGTACAATATGGTCAGCAATAATGTCAGATACACAAAATTTTTGGAAACAGGAAATTCTGAATCAAATAAAAATGCAGGAATAGTAAATACAAGTATAGTCCATCTGAAATACAGCATATTTCGCTTAAACTTAAGCAACTTCTGCTTCTTTTCCTTTATAGACTCATTTATGATTTCATTAACCATAGCTCCCATATTCCTTTTTCATTATTTTTTATTGCTTTTTTCCTTGCACATGTTTTTACTATATTTCTTACCTTTACAGCCCAATTAAGGAAATAATCAAACTATTGTTTTGCTTTTTTTATTTATCGGTATATTAATAGAAATTAATAAGACATTTTTACACCTCCCACTACAAAAAAATATTATACTAAAAAGCGCAGGTGTATTTTTACATATTTAATTTACAATATTTCCCGGAAATTGTAAAAGTTTTTATTGAAGATTTTTACTGTTTTTAGGTGTTTCTTTGTTCCAATAAAGTACCAGGGTTATGCCGAAAATAATTAGTATTGTACCCATAACAAAACCGGAAGTTATCCTTTCACCTAAAATAACCATCGAAAATATTGACGCCAAAACTGGCTTTAAGAAAAATACAAGGGAACCTTTACCGGCACCGGTTTGTGCCAATCCCATAAAATATGTGAGATATGCAATACCTGTTACAAACAAAGACAAATATAATATCTGAAAAGATACTGAATAGTCAAACTTTATAACCGGAACTTTAAATATTATCAAAAACGGCAGCAATGTTAAACTTCCGAGCAAAAAGGAATAGGAATTCATTTTAAGACTGCCTATTTTCTTAGACACTTTTCCACCCAAAACGGTATACAAGCCATATAGCAATGCTGACAATAAAGCCAGCACCGGGCTTTTTAAGTTGACATGGTCAATTTTAATTCCATCGAGCGATATCAAAATCACACCCAAAACCCCAAACAACAGTCCAAAAATCTTGTTTAAATTGATTTTTTCGCCAGTAATAAATGCTGCAAAAAATGTTACAAAAATAGGATTGCTGCTAAATATCACTGCTGCAATTGAGGCTTTAGAATCCGGCATGTTCAGACTAAGTTGAAGCAGATTCATACTTAAAACTACATTAATTATTCCCACTATCATTACTTTTCCAAGATCTTTGGATTCTATCGAGATATCGCCTTTGGCTAATAGTACAATAAAAAGTAAAATACCGCCGATAAAAAATCTTAAGAAATTGACTTGAAAAGGGTTAACTCTATTTACTAAAGTCTTGCTTACAACTTCATAGGTACTGAAAAAAATGATAGTAATTAAAATATATAAATAACCTAATTTGCCTGGCTTCAAAATGCTTATCCTTTCCAGTTTTTACTTACAACAATATTATATTGTATTGTTTTAAATTTTACATAGGCCTATTTTCCTATGTTCGATCCTATTAAATTAAGCCTACAAATTTAAGTCTCCGTATTCATTAACATAAAACTACAAAAATTGTATAATAATATTGTACAATAATATTATAGTAATCCATTGGTCAAATGTCAAAGGCAAGGTGGTATTTTTACGGATGTTATTTGTTGCGAACAATGCGGTAAACTATTTAATTCAATGGGTTTCTTCAGACTATGTCCCGTTTGCACCGAAAGAGATGAAAAAGATTTTTCCATGATAAAAGAATACCTTTCGGAACATCCCCTTGCAAAGATTTTCGATGTTGCTAATGACTTAAGCATTCCTATAAAACAGATTAAACGCTATCTTAAAGAAAGCAGACTTGAAATAATTGAGCAAAATAATAGATTTCTTTTATGCGAAGATTGCGGCAAACCTATCAGAACAGGAAGATACTGTGATGAATGCTATAGAAAACATCATCGATATTTAAATACATATTATGTTGGCAATACAAGCAAAAAATATCCTTCCAGAATAAACTTTACTTCAAATAACAAAGAAACAATAGCTTCCCCCCGATAAAATACCCCGATAACATAGATAACCTGCATTAAAGCTATAAAAGAATAGCTTTAATACAGGTTATCTATGTTTATGACTCTTTTTATAAAAATAAAATATTGTTACTTCATAAATTGATTTAAAATGCTATATTTCCTTTCGATACAGTTTTTCATAAATTATGCGATAATTATTAACTTTTTTTACGTAATTTTCAGTTTCCTTAAAAGGTATCCTTTCCAACGATTTTCCAGAGCTGCTATATTGTTTGTCTTTCAGCCATTTTTGTACATTACCTATTCCTCCGTTATAAGCGGCTAAAACAAGATCATTGTTGATTTCTCCACTGCATTTATAAATTTCATTTCTCAGGTTTCTTAAATACCAGCATCCTATTTTAATGTTTATTTCAGGGTCATACAAAGATTCTACTTTAAATCCCTCAATGCCCATCTTTTCAGCTGCCCAAATGCCCGTATCGTCAATTATCTGCATCAAGCCCCTCGCATTTTTATGAGATGTTGCATTCGGATTAAAATTACTCTCGGCCTTTATTACCGAAAACACCAAAAGCGGGTCTAAATCGTTTTCTCTTGCATATTTTATAACCAAATTTTTATATCTTAAAGGAAACATGCTTTTCCCGATACTGTCGAGCAAAAATAAAATTGCTGCAAAAGCAATAATAACTACTATTACATTCTTTAAACTTCTTATTCTCAGCATTCCTAATACCTGCCTCATCAATGTTGCTATAGTTTTTTACACTACTTATTTTCAGTCTTTTAAAATTTACACACATCAGCTCTTATTAACACAAATTATATTATATGGAACTAATAAAAAAATATTTTTCAACCTGCAGTCTCAATTCCTCAATAGAACCATTATTGACTATTACTCTGTCAGAAATACTCAAGTAAAATTCATCACTTAACTGGGAATTAATTCTGTCCTCTACTTCATTGTATGTCAGACCGCTTCGTTCCATAACTCTTTTTATTCTAACTTCTTTGTCCGCAATAACAGTCCAAATCTCTTCTACTACATCAATAAATCCATGCTCTATGGGAATTGGTGCATCAACAACGACTGTTTCGTCTTCTTTTATTTTTTTTATCTCTTCAATAATCTTTTCTGCAATATAATTATGAGTTATCCTGTTTAACGCTTCCAGCTTCTTTTTATCTTTAAACACTATGCCGGAAAGCTTCTTTCTGTCTAAATTTCCTTCCGAATCCAAAACAGCCTCACCGAAATAGTTTACTATTTCCTCCAGTGCTTTCTGTCCCTTTTGCACTATTTGCCTTGCCAACACATCGGCATCAATAACCTGTGCTCCAAAAGAGGCAAGGATTTTAGATACCGTACTTTTACCGCTTCCAATTCCTCCGGTTACTCCAATTATTCTCATTATAACTCCATCCTATTCCTATCACTTAGTGATATATCATTTATGATAGTTACAAGAGGTATACATCAAAATACGCATTTAATTACATTAAAATTCAAAACAGCTTGAGAATCTTAACTAAATTTAAGCTATTTTGTCTCATACCAATTAGAACCTGATTTTACTTCCACACTTAAAGGAACACTCAATTTAACTGCATTTTCCATGCTCTCTTTCAAAATGGTTGTCACTTCTTCCACTTCACTAACATGCGCTTCAATAATGAGTTCGTCGTGAACCTGCAGAATCAGCCTTGATTTAAGTTTTCTTGCCTTTAGCTCTTTATATACTTTAACCATTGCAATTTTGATAATATCGGCAGCACTTCCTTGAATAGGTGTATTCATAGCTATTCTTTCGCCAAAAGACCTGATATTGAAATTGCTGGATTTAAGCTCGGGCAAATATCTTCTCCTGCCAAACAATGTAGTGACAAAGCCAAATTCCTTTCCCTGAACTACAATGTCATGCATATACTTTTTTACATTGGCATACTTCTCAAGATACCCGTCAATATACGCCCTAGCCTCTTTTCTTGTTATGCCAAGGTCTTTTGAAAGACTGAAATCTCCAATTCCATATACTATTCCAAAGTTTACCGCCTTTGCTTTGGACCTCAACAGAGGAGTCACTTCGTTAATTGGCACTCCAAATACCTTTGAAGCCGTTGAAGCATGAATATCTTCATTTTTATTGAAGGCTTCAATCATGTTGACATCGCCGGTTATATGCGCCAATACTCTGAGCTCTATCTGGGAGTAGTCGGCATCCACCAACCTGTAATTTTCATCACTTGATACAAAAGCCTTCCTTATATTCCTTCCCATTTCAAGTTTAATGGGAATATTCTGAAGATTAGGCTCTGTACTGCTTATTCTGCCTGTTACGGTAACAGTCTGGTTAAAACTGGAATGTATTTTCCCGGTAACAGGATTTATAACCGACATCAAGCCATCGATATAAGTAGACTTCAGTTTTATCAACTGACGATACTCAAGGATTTTAGGTATAATTTCATGTTTGTCAGCAAGCTCTTCCAAAACTTCCGCATCGGTGGAATATCCTGTCTTAGTCTTTTTTATAACAGGCAGTTCCATCTTTTCAAACAGTATTACACCCAATTGCTTGGTAGAGTTAATATTAAACTCTTCCCCCGCAAGTTCGTATATTTTCACGGTAAGTTCCTGGATTTTTTCATCCAACTGCCTTGAAATGGACATAAGTTCATTAACATTGACCTTAAACCCGTAATATTCCATATCTGCAAGAACCTCAACCAATGGGAGCTCAATTTCATAGTAAAGTTTTATCTGATCGTTTTCTCCAAGTTTTTCTTCAATTTTGCTCTTGCATTTAAATATTACTTCCGGATACAGGCCTGCAACATTTTTAAGTTCTTCCTCATCCATAGCATCAAAAGGTACAAAATTCCTTCCCTTGCCCGCCATCTCTTCTACCGACTTTACACTTAAGCCCAGATAATCGTTTGCCAATTCCGAGATGGTATAAGTATCGCGGGAAGGATTTATGATATATGCCCCTATCATGGTATCAAAGGCAATTCCGTTTAACTCAATCCCTCTGTTCTTTAAATATACAATAAAATTCTTTAGATCATGTCCGTATTTCTTGATTTCGGAATCTTCAAAAATACTTTTGAATTCTTCCAAAAATTCCTTCTCATTATAATCTTCATTAAATGCCAGATAATACGAGCTTCCCTCTTTAGCCGATATGGAAATACCCGAAAGTTTGTTTGTAAACTTATCAATTTTTTCTATCAAATAATAAAAGGACATCTCTTTTTCTTCGAAAATCTCGTTTTTTAAATCCAAAATTCCTTGTTTTTCTTTAATTCTCTTTATATTAACTATAAAAGATTCCTGATTCTGACTGTCTTTCAATCCGAACTTTTCAATAAAACTCTTAAACTCCAAACGCTTAAAAAGTTCATAGAGTCTTGGTTTATCAAACTCAACTCTTGCAAGTTCTTCAATATTGCACAAAAAGGGCATATTCCTTTCAATTCTGGCCAGTTCCTTGCTCATAAAAGCCTGTTCCTTATAGGTTATAAGCTTCTCTTTAAGCGCTTTTTTTGTAATATTGTCAACATTCTCATACAAATTTTCGATGGTGCCGTAATTTTGAATAAGATCTAAAGCAGTCTTTTCACCTATTCCCGGAACACCGGGTATATTGTCGGATGTATCTCCCATCAGAGCTTTGACATCAATAAACTGAACAGGCTCAATTTTATATTTTCCATGTATTGTCTCAAGATTATACTCTTCTGTCTCGGTTTTACCACCCTTAGTTTTAGGTATCTTAATCCTTATATCCTTGTCTGCAAGCTGTAGTGCATCTCTGTCACCGGTAATGATTATTACCTCCATACCTTTTTGCTGTGCACACAAGGATATGGACCCAAGTATGTCGTCAGCTTCATAGCCTTCCATCTCAAGTCTTTTTATACGCATTGCATCAAGTACTTCCTTGATAACCGGCACCTGAACCCTCAATTCATCAGGCATTCCCTTTCTATTTGCCTTGTAACCGTCAAATTGCTTATGTCTGAATGTAGGTGCCTTCAAATCGAAAGCAACACAGATGTACTGTGGATTCTCCTCTTCAATATACTTATTCATTATGTTTATAAATCCATAAACAGCATTAGTATACAATCCATCCGATGTTGCCAAAAGATTAGGGCCTTGCAGACCATAAAAAGCCCTGTTCAATATACTATTTCCATCAATAACCATTAATTTTTTCTTATTCATTGGCATCCTCTCATATCACAAGTTCATTACTAATATTTCTCAATATCCGATTTTTATCCATTATTTTCAACGTTTCCGTTAAGTAACAAAGTTATATTTTCACCTTCAAAATATCTATTATCAGAATCATCGGCGGGAATACAAATTTCCATTTCATAGTCCTCAGATTTTAAAATGGCATAGCCGTTCTCGATTCTGTCAACAACCGCTTTGATTTCCATCAGTACCATCACCTTTTTATGTATAATTATTATTCAGTGCATACAAAACCATTTTACACAAAAACAAAACAGCAGTAAACTGCTGTTTTGGATATTTTTTAATATATTTCTGTAGCTAACTCCAACAATAAAAGATTAATACCGTACCTGTTCAAAAAAACATAATTTCAAATTCTTTTACAGTGCAATTTATATGTTTTCCATCTATCAATTATCCACTATAGTGATATTGACTCTTATTTTACTGCTTGAGTTTATACTATTCAACTGATTAAGTATATTTTCTTTTTCCTGCATAAGAGATTTATATTCATCGGTATTGGCCTTCTTACTGTTTTCAAGCTCGATAATCCGGCCTTCCACATCTTTGAGTCTTTTGTTTAATTCCTCTTCATTATTGACAATATAATACTTGCCTTTATATTTATCCTTAATCTCTTTTATAAATTTGTCATAATTTAATTTATCCATACTATAGCTTACAACATAATCTGCCTTATTAGTCAAGGTAAACTCCGGATTTCCTCCAACTAATAAATCTTTTGCCATATTTGAACCAGAGGCATTGGTATCATCCTCTTTAATTTTTGTACCGAATTTACCGGCAATCTCATTTATCTTCAATATATCCGTTTCAAAATCACTGGAATATGCAGTCAAACCAATAACAGGCACCTCCAGTTCTTCCCCGAATTGCATAGCCAGCGAGTAAGTGCCGTCACTGGTTTCAGTACCATCACTAAACTTAAACATAACCGTTTCATCCGGTGCATTTTTCTGGTCAGCAGTTGATGTCGCACCTGAAGCAGCCGAAACATTTTTATCAGATTCTACATTAAATTTATTCTCATTACTATTATTTTGAGAATCTGTCTCATCGGAATTATATAATTCCGCGCTACGTACTATCTCTTCACTCATTTCATACGTATACATCTGGGTCTCATCTGCGGCTTCAATACTTAAAACATCATCCTTTTCTTTATCAAATGCTTTTATGTCAGTATTATAAACCACATCACCGGTAGGTTCGATTTCTGTTCCCGATGAATTGGTATTTTTAGTAGTTATTCCTTTATACATAAATCCACGTACTGCAAATATTAATATAAAAATTGCAGCAACGGAAGCTACCGTTCTCATTAAACTGTTTCTCATATATATAATTTTCTTGTTTTCATTCATATTCTTTTGTTCTAACTTTAACTTTTCATGCAAAACTTCATTAAAATCTTCCGGCAATTCAACTTCATCCAGTTCATTGCACATTTTTATTATTTCACGCAGCTGTTCAAGCTCTGTTTTACATGAACTGCACAATTCAATATGTTTTTCGACAGCTTTAGCTGTTGCATCGTCCAACTCATTGTCAATATATAATGATAATAATTCTAAAATTTCTTCGCAATTTTTCACTTTTATCCCCTCCTTTCTATATCATTTGACGAATTCATCATCAAAAAGTTCCTTCTTTGCCTGAAGAATTTTTTTAGTGCCTGCCTGGCTCTATTTATCCTTGATTTTACCGTACCTTCGGGACAATTAACAATTTTTGAAATTTCATCATAGCTAAATCCCTGAATATCCCTGAGTATAATCATACTTTTATAATCGTCGGGCAATTGCTGAATGGATTCATTAACAATGCTCTTGACTTCGTTACTCTCGGCTTCCATATCCGGGGTGGGAGCATTATCAGGCATTTGCCGCTTTACATCCCCATCATTCAATTCAATATCCTGATCCAAAGATACTATCGTTCTATTTTTTCTCTTACGCAATTCATCGAGACAGACGTTTGCTGTAATTCTGTAAATCCATGTTGAAAACGATGAATCGCCCTTGAAATTTTTTATAGACCTGAAAGCTTTGATAAAAACCTCTTGAGCTAATTCATTTGCATCATCATAGTTACCTACCATTCTGAAGGCTATATTAAATACTTTTTTCTGACAGCCAATTATAAGTTGTTCAAAAGCTTCCAGATCTCCCGATTTTGCCCTTTCTACCAAATCCTTTTCATTGCTGATACTCATGCCGGCAGTCTCACCCCCTGCGCTTTTATATGTAAATTTTCATCTTTAAATTTTTTATCTAAAAAAACTCTTAGTCAAATTCCTTTTAACTATTACTTTTCCGTTTGAAAAAGCTGAATATTCCCCTTTGAAGGATGCATTTTACAAATATAGGCTTGAAGTCTTTGCACAGCGGAGCAACCAGCCTTAAGCACCCTCTTCAAATTAGAAAAAAACTCCCTTTTCCTTCCTCAATACAGAAATTATCACAAATGAGTCAAGTCTCCCTATATTACAATAATTTCAATGCCAAAATTAATTTTTTCCGGGACTTTAACCAAACCAGATTTGCACATTATGTATTCAAATGATATTATACCTTTTTTTCGTTCTCTTTGAAACTGCTAATGAAAATAAGTCATAAAATTTTAACATTCAGTCAAAAGTAAATTTACAATTTTATGACTTTTATAGAAATCTGAAAAGTCATCCCGTTATTTTATTAAATGAGAGGTAAATCCAAATTCGACCAGTTTATCAAAAGCCCTCCACACGTCCTGCGGAATATCCTGATATACCTGAAATCCTTTTTCTGCGTATATTTTTATGCGCTGTAAATCTCCGACCATTATACTTATTACTTCCTCACGGGTAATCTCACCGTCACAATAGGTATTCAAATACTCTTCAAAACCAATTTGAGGAGAAGTTACCATTATCTTTTTTACATCCCATAGTTTTTTGATGGTGGCATAACTTCTTCTTTCCATATAAGGTTTATGAACTGCAATAATAGAATTGACTTCTAATCCCCTATTATTTATCAAATCCCTTGAAAAAATTACATTTTCACCGGTATTTGAAGCCTTTGTTTCCAGTAGCACCTTATCCTCGGGTACACCCATACTTAATACAATCTCTGCAAACTTCTCAGCTTCTGTCTTGTTCCAGAGTTTTTTGGTAATTTTCCCAAATCCCCCGGATATAACCATAAAAGGAGCCAAACCCATAAGACAAAGCTCAGCTCCTCTTTTGGCAACACGAGTGTCATGGCTTCCCAAAACCAATATACAGTCAGCATAAGCCAACTCATGATTCATATGATGATAGTCCCAAATAATTTTTGCATAGTGTTCTACTTCTTTGTTCATATATTCTCCCTATGAAAATAACGCTTCAACAAACTCATCGGCGTTAAATCTCTGCAAGTCATCAATCTTTTCCCCGACTCCAATCAGCTTAACAGGGATATTAAGCTCTGAAGAAATGGCAATTACAATACCGCCTTTAGCTGTACCGTCCAGTTTTGTCAGAACAATACCCGACACCGGAGATACTTCTTTAAAAGTTTTAGCCTGAACAATGGCGTTTTGCCCTGTAGTTGCATCTAAGACCAAAAGCACTTCTTTCGATGCTTCCGGCAACTCTCTGTCAATTATACGGAATATCTTTTTCAATTCATCCATTAAATTCTTTTTATTATGAAGTCTTCCCGCTGTGTCACATATCAATACATCGCTTTTTCTTGCTTTTACTGCCTGTATAGCATCAAATACAACGGCAGCAGGGTCTGAGCCTTCAGAATGCTTTATCAGCTCTACCCCAACTCTATTAGCCCATATTTCCAATTGATCTATAGCGGCTGCTCTAAAAGTATCGGCTGCAGCCATTACAACTTTTTTACCCTTTTGCTTAAGCTGGTTCGCAATTTTTCCAATGGAAGTAGTCTTTCCGACACCATTGACCCCCACTACAACAATAACGCTGGGTGAAGCTTCCACATTTAATTCGGTACTGCCTATTGAAAGCAGTTCCTTTAATTCATCCTTAAGTAATTCCTTGACTTTTAAAGGATCGGTAATCTTGTTCTCTTTCACCTTTTTCTTAAGATCTTCAATAATCCTAAGAGTTGCTTCAGTACCTACATCCGAGGTGATAAGAATTTCTTCCAGTTCGTCAAACAACTCTTCGTCAATTTTCCCGAAGGAAACCAAAACCTGGTCTATTCTCTCGGTTATCGCATTTTTAGTTTTCTTAAGTCCCTCTTTCAGCTTATCAAAAAAACCCATAATTTATATCCTCCATTCAAAATTTCAACTAAAATGATTTTATATAAAATTTCTCATTTATCTTTTTCAACGGCAAATTCCATTAATAAGCCAGTGCCAAAGGCAATTTTTCTTTAACTTTCTAGCTAACCTTTTCGCCCAATTTCAATGACACTACCTTTGAAACACCATGTTCCTGCATGGTAACCCCATAAAGCGTATCACACACTTCCATTGTACCCTTTCTATGGGTAATAACCGCAAATTGCGTCAAGTGCGAATGCTTTTTCAGATACTGTGCAAACTTGTTAACATTGGCATCATCCAATGCTGCTTCAATCTCATCAAGCACACAGAAAGGAGTCGGGTTAAGTCTTAATATAGCAAATAAAAGAGCAATAGCGGTAAATGCCTTTTCTCCTCCAGAAAGCAGCATGAGATTCTGAAGCTTTTTGCCCGGAGGCTGTACTTCAATTTCAATTCCACTCTCTAATACATTTTCCTTGTCCAAAAGAATCAGTTCGGCATGACCTCCGTCAAAAAGCTCTCGAAATACCATATTGAAATTGTCATTTATAAGTTTAAACTGTTCTAAAAATTGGCGTTTCATAATTGATGTCATTTCGTCTATAACCTTTCGGAGCTTTTCCTCAGCCTGTTCCATATCGTTTCTCTGAGCTGTCATAAACTCAAACCGCTCTTTTGTCTTTATATAGTCATCAATTGCTGCTACGTTTACAGGTCCTAACTCCTTTATTTCGTTCCTTATCTCGTTAATCTGTTTTTGAGCCTGAGCAATGCTTCCAATATCCTTTTTAAAGACTAAAGCATTTGTATAGGTGAGTTCGTACTCATCCCACATCCTGTTTTGAATTGCTTCCATCTCTGACTCTATCTTTGCTTTTTTTACTTCTATGCGGTTGTGTTCTTCCTGAAGCAAAAGTATATTTTTGTTAATTTCAGCTATTTTATTCAATATATCTTGCGTTTCTTTTTCGAGTTCTTTCCTCTCTTCAACTATCCTATCTATTTCAAGAGTCTTACCCAGTTTTTCTTCTTCATAACCTTTTATCAAAAGCTTCAAGCCTTCATTTTTTTCATTTAACGATTTGACCTCTTCGAAATTTTTATTCTTTTCCAATCGTTTTCTTTCAATGCTTTTTGTAAGACTTTCCCGCTCAGAAGCAATCCTTTCAATTGCTTCATTGACTCCGGCAATACTGTCCAATATTGAATTGACCGAAATCTTGTAATCGGTAATATCTCTATGCAAAGCATCACGTGCAGACTGGCCTTCTTTATGTTTTTCCTGATATTCGGCCACAATCCTCTTAGCTTCTGCAATTTCATTCTCAATCTGATTCAACTCTTCCAAATATTTCGAAAGCTCCTGCTCGGTATTTTGTACCTGTCTTGACAGCTGTTCCTTCTCCTGCCTGAGCATCTCTATTCTAGCAATAATCCTCTTGATATTATCCTCAATCTGAGCCAAATGACTTTCATCCCTGATTACAATAAGTTCATTGTTTTTTAAACTGTCTTCTTCTATTGAAATATCGTTTATAACTGTTCCGAGTTCCCGGTTCAGTTCATTTATGCTCTCTTCCAAAGCTGTTTCTTCAGCTTTAAGCCGCACCAAGGCTTCTTCCAGTTCTTGTACTTCCCTGTTTCTGCTTAATATCCCCGATTCTCTATGCTCTTTGCTACCTCCTGACATAGATCCGGTAGTACTTAGGATATCCCCTTCAAGGGTAACGATTCTAAAGCTGTACCCGAACTTGCGAGCCATTTTAATACCCGAATCGAGATTGTCAACAATAACAACTTTACCTAAAAAACTCAGTATTATACCTTTATATTCGGGATTATAGGAAATCAAGTCGGAAGCAACACCGATAAAACCTTCCTGATTCCTTATATCTCTTAAAATATTGTCATCAAATGTCTTTCCGTTCACTGAAGAAATAGGCAGGAAAGTTGCTCTTCCCAGTCGGTTGTTTTTCAAATATTCAATTGCCCTTTTGGCATCTTCCTCCGTTGAAGTAACAATGTTTTGCAGTGCCCCTCCAAGAGTCATTTCTATTGCAGTCTCATATTTGCTTTCAACCTTGATCAGCTGTGCCAAAGCCCCATGAATGCCTTTCCCCAATTGCGGTGAATTCTGGCATGCCTGTAAAAGCAGTTTAACGCTCTTACTATATCCCTCAAGGTTTCTTTCCATATCTTTAAGCATTTTTTGTCTTGAGGTCTTAAACTGTATGTCCGATTTTACAGCATTCTGCTTCTTCCTCTCTGCCTCAAGGGCTTGTGCCAACTCCGCCTTTTTCCTGTTTAAAGTTTCCAATTTATCTTTTATACCTTTGATCAAATTTTTAGTCTTTGAAATGCTGTCACAAAGGTCTTCTTTTTTCATCGTCTCTCTGTCTTTTTCCAAAGCCAGTTGCCTAACTTCTTCATCAATACTCAGTTTTCTCTTATTTATAACCTCAATATGGTTTTTAACATTGTTAATCTGGGTCTTTTTATCCGACTGTAAATCCAATTTATCCATTATGTCGGACTTCAAATTTTCAATGTGTCGTTCATGTTCATCTAATGTAGATAATAAAGCCTGAAGATTTTTTTCGGCTTCCTCTAACTTACCGTTGTATTCGGCAAGTCTTTCATTCAAATACTTTATTTTTTCGTTCTTAGCAGTTTCTTCCTCAGAAATATTTGAAAGCTTCTTTTCTATCTCTTCTATTTCGCTGTCAAGCCTTGAAATATTAGAGGAAAGATTGTTCCTTCTCTCGTCATTAAGCTTGATTTCCGAATTGCATTTTTCCAGACTGTTTTCAATATTGTAAAACTCCTGTTTTGAGTTATCAAGCTTTATCTCCAGTTCTTTCAGCATTGAAAGTTTCTTTTGATTAAGCAAAGTAATATCTTCAAGCTTTTTATTCTCATTGTCAATATCTTCTTTGATAGAAATATAACTTTCCTCAAATTCCTTTATTTTCTCTTTGTATTTAGAAATATTTTCTATATAAACATTTATCTCCAGCTCTTTTAAGGTATCCCTAAGATTAAGATATCTTTTGGCAACATCCGATTGTTGTTTCAGCGGTTCTAGCTGTGTTTCCAACTCATTAATAATATCATTGATTCTGAGAAGATTCTGCTTTGTAAGCTCAAGTTTTTTTTCTGCTTCTATCTTTCTAACCTTATACTTCATAATTCCTGAAGCTTCTTCAAAAAGAGCTCTTCTCTCTTCCGATTTTGAACTTAATATTTCGTCAACTCTTCCCTGTCCTATGATAGAGTATCCGTCCTTACCTATACCCGTATCCAATAAAAGCTCATTGACATCTTTTAAGCGGCAGGGGCTTTTATTAATGAAATACTCACTCTCTCCGGAACGGTATACTCTTCTGGTTATAGTAACCTCACTGTAATCAATAGGTAAAGCGTGATCTTCGTTGTCAATTGTAAGGGATACTTCCGCAAACCCCAGCTGTTTCCTGTGTTCGGTACCGGCAAAGATAACATCCTCCATCTTGCCTCCTCTTAAAGTTTTAGCACTCTGCTCGCCTAAAACCCATCGGATGGCATCGGATATATTACTCTTACCGCTTCCGTTTGGACCTACAACGGCTGTAATTCCCGAATTGAACTCTATAGTTATTCTGTCGGCAAACGACTTAAATCCCTGCATCTCAAGCCTTTTTAAGTACATCGGAACACCCCGGAATCTATAATTATTCAAACAAATTTCTTATTAATTTTAACATATTTAATTAATTTATCAATAGTATGAAAAGTCAAAGAAGCCATATTAGGCCCATCCCAATAATTATAAAAATGCCTAATCTTGAGATGGGATTATTAGCTTCAAAGTGTCTTTATCTGTTTTTATAGTTATTGGAATATTTTGCGGCAGTCAGAATTGCCTCTAACATGCTTATATGACTTGCTCTTCCTGTTCCGGCAATATCAAAGGCCGTTCCGTGGTCAACCGATGTTCTTAAAAAAGGAAGTCCTATTGTTATAGATATTGTCCTTTCAAAATCCAGAGTTTTGGTGGCAATATGTCCCTGGTCATGATAAAGGGACAATACGGCATCATACTTTCCTTTATAGGCCAGATAAAATACAGAATCAGCACCAATGGGTCCTTCAACCTTATAGCCCATTTTAGTTGCTTCCTCAACTGCTTTCTCAATTTCTCTTTCTTCGTCTCCGAACAGGCCATTTTCACCGCAATGGGGATTAAGGCCTGCCACCGCAACGGTACCATCGGTTAAACCTAACATTCTCAATGCTTTTGACGACCTTATGATATAGTCTAAAACTCTTTCTTTTGTAACCATATCACAAGCTTTTCGCAGTGATACATGCCGGCTCAAAAAGAAAACCCTTAAATTCCCCACCTCAAACATGGTCAGGGGGTCATAGGTCCCTGTAAGACCTGCGAAAATCTCTGTATGCCCGACATAATCAACTCCTGCAGCTTTCAGCGACTCCTTGTTAATGGGAGTAGTAGCAACAGCATTAATTTTCCCCACCAAAGCCAAATCAATTGATTTTTTTATATAACTGTATGCCGCTTTTCCGGCCAAAGCTTGAACTTTACCGTATTCAATCTCACCGGTATTCACTGTTTCATCATCTATCAGATATAAGGTATCCGGACTTGGATTTCCATCAAATATATCACTCAATATAGTTAGTTCCGTTTTCAATCCGCACACGGACAAAGCTTTTAAAATTGAATCTTTACTTCCTATAACCACAGGATTGCATACCTCATATATCTTTTTTTCCTTTAAGGCTTTAACTACAATTTCAGGGCCTATCCCTGCAGGATCTCCCATGGGTATTCCAATAATTGGTTTACTCACCTATATTTCCTCCTATGGCTCTCTTTATATCTTTCTTTTTAACTTTCGCAGCAATAGTTCATCCTAAAACCAATCAATTTGAATTTGCCGATAGTATCGTTATAAAATATTTTTATCAATAATAATCCCTTATTAATAATTTTTCATCCTAAAGTTACTGTAAAAATTCAACTGTTTATTTAAATTCGACTTAGTCTATACTTATCTCCAAATTCACATTAAAATTAGGTTTTAAAAAACCATCATTGTCATCAATGTTGATTTCTACAAGGATTGTAGTCTCTCCATTTTTTTCTTTAGCTATATTTGAAATATATGTAACTTTACCGCTATATTCTTTAGACTTATCTGCCTGAGGAACTATTTTAACTTTTGAGTCAATTTTTACATCTTTTATAAACTCCTCAGGAACATCGGCTTCTACTATTACTGAGTCCAAATCAACTATACTTAACACCTTTTTTGTCGTATTTATATTTTCACCCTTAACATAATTTATATCATAAACTATAGCCTTCTCGATATCGGATATTATCGTATTGTCCTTTATGTAGCTTTTGTCGATCTTTCTCTTCATTAACTCAATTTTACTCTCAAGGCTTTTAATCTTATCTTGGCAAGTGGCTTTTGCATTCTCGTAACCATCCATTTTTACGGAATTTTGATTAATTGTGAGTTCCAAATTCTCAATTTCCTTCTGAAGATTATATTTAGTCTTCTCAATCGCTGTCTCTATATCATTTACAGACTTTCTGCTCTTCTCAGCATTTCTCTCGTACATCTCCAACTGCTCTTTTGACACTGTTCCCGCTTTAAAAAGTTCCTGCTGAGTCTTCAGATCTTTTAAAGAATCGTCATATGCTTTCCTGGCATTTTCCAAATCACTCATCAATAGTTTCAAATCCGGATGATTGTTATTTTTTAAGTAGTCCTGCAATTCCTTTAAATCCTTTTTTAATTTTTCCAATATCAGTTGACTGTTTTTCATCTCCAATTGATTGTTCTCAATCTCAAGTTTTAATGAATTTATTTCTGCTTCAGTTGAATTCATTTGACTTTTAAATTCGTCGTAATTCATTACCAAAAGCACATCACCTTTATTGACCTTCTGTCCGTCTTTAACCGGTATATCTTCAACAAAAGCGGGAAAATCCAGATAAATATCCTTTACATCCTTAGCTTTTACAATTCCAAAAGTATCTACTGTTACAGGTCTTTCAACAACATCCCCGGATGATACAGTGGAGTTTTCCTTTTTTTCACTGCAACCGGATATGAAAAGCAATGATGCAATCAATATCAATCCCATTATCTTTCTCATATTTCCTCAACTCTCCCATCTCTTACATGTATTATTCTGTTGCCGTATTCTGCTGCTTCCTTAGAATGAGTAACTTGTATTATTGTCTTTCCCTTTTCCTCGTTTATCCTCTTTAAAAGCAGCATGATTTCCGTTCCCGATTTACTGTCCAGGTTACCGATAGGTTCATCGGCCAAAATAACATCCGGCTCGTTTATTAACGCTCTGGCAATAGCTACCCTTTGCTGCTGTCCACCGGATAATTCTCTGGGCGTATGGTGGCGTCTATCGGACAGGCCGACAATCTCAAGAAGCCCATCCAATTTTTTTCTGTAATCTTTAATTCTTTTACCGTCTAAAAGAACAGGAAGCATAATATTTTCCTCTACATTTAAATTCGGTATAAGATTATAAAACTGGAATACAAATCCAATTTCTCTTCTTCTCATAATACTTTCTTCTTTGTCTTTCATGACAGCCAATTCTTTTCCTTTAATTTTTACACTGCCGGAAGTGGGCTTATCTAATCCCCCAATTAAGTATAAAAGCGTACTTTTGCCTGAACCGGACGGCCCCATAATGGAGACAAATTCACCACTCTGAATGGATAGATTAATGCCTTTTAGCACTTCAACATCTACAGTTCCAAGTTTATATGTTTTATAAAGATTTGTTATCTCAACTACTGCATTCAAAATCGATTATCCCCCCGTACCAAAATTTATAAAGGATTACTCATATTTTATAGCCTCAATGATATTCAGTTTTGATGTCTTCATCGCTGGTGCAACAGACGCCAAAACAGTAATTATTATACCTACAATAAAATAAATGAATAAATAATATCCGTTAATTTTTATTTCTATCGGCTGATTAATGGATTTCATTACATAGGGCATATCGGTTACCATTATAATTCCCGTAGCAACACCCATAATTCCTCCAATAATTCCGCCGCATAGAGATTCCAAAAACAACATCTTCAATATCTGTGACTTGCTCATGCCAATAGAGCGAAACATAGCAAAAGATCTCTTTCTCTCCAAAAAGCTCACAATAAGATTGTTAAATATACCCAGTACACCAATAAATAATGTAAATATTGAGAACATGTCCAAAATGGAAAATAATCTCCGATTACCGGATATTTCGGATTCTTTCAGAGCTTCAATTCTGCTGATTGTGGTTTTACGACTTATTAATTTTTCCCTTAAAGTTTTTTCAACCTCAACAGGATCTTTATAGGTTTTAATATATATTCTGCTGTAATACCTTGCCTGAAGGTCTGATTTAAGATATCTTTCGGATACCAATGCACAATTTCCGCTAAATATCCTTGTGTTATAGAACCCGATGATTTTAAATGTTCTGCTTACATTTCCCAGTTTTAAAGTTATTTCATCACCCTTTTTTACCCCCAAAGCATCTTTTAGCAAATTTGTAATCAGTATATTTCTTCCCTCATCAAGCCTGTCGATTTGTTTTTGCCTATCCCCTTCAATATCCATATCCCAATAATCAAGGTACTTGTTTTTATCAACTCCCTGAACGGCTCTGATTTTATAATTTAATCCTTCAACATCAACACTATAAGTCTCATATATACTGTACACATCTTTAACACCGTCAACTCGGCGAAGCAATTGTTCAAAATTTTTATCCGCTCTATTATCTTCCAACATAATATCGTAAAGCCTTGTCTTATAGTGGTCGACTATCTCTCGCACAACATCATGACTTACCGTATTCATGGTAAGTAAACTTGAAAGACCTATTGCCAGCAATGAAATATTGTTTAAAACACTTTTGTTGTCTTTTAAGTTTTTAGCTGCCAGTATACCTATATTTCCGAAAAGGACAACAAACAGTCTTTCAAAAATTTTAACAAACAATGAAACTACATAAGGAATAATCAACACCACTGCCAAAACGAGAATAATTGCAAGAATTATGTTAGTAATAAGAGCCAAATTTTTCGGAGTAATACGCGGCCCAACAACGGTAAGAATCAACATAGGAATAGCTATAAATAAATACCACTTCCTCGATCTGGGTTTTTTCTCAATATCATTTAAAACAATAGCCCTCAAAGGTATTTTTGAAACTCTGATTATAGGCAAAAGTGTACTTAGTAAAGTAATTAAGATTGCAAAAATAAATGCACTTATAATATGCTGCAGGGTAAACGGTAAAACAACAGTAGAATTGGGCAATAATATTAACTTCATCAGGTATAAAACGCCTATCCCCAGTATTATGCCGGTTATTCCACCTATTGTTCCGTACACTAAGCTTTCGGCAATAAGAATAAAATCGGTGGCTTTTCTTGTAGCCCCAATACTTCTAAAAGTTCCTATTACCTGCAGCCGCTCTAAGGTAATAACTTTAAAGGATGAATATATAATAAACATGGTGGTACACATTATTATTACAACTATCAGTGTAAAAGGTGTACTTATTGCATCTAAAGCCTGTTTTATCTCTTGCTCGGTAAAGGGTTCACTTACATAATATTGCTTATATGCCTTTGACAATTCTTTTATCAAGGCATTCTTTTTTGATATATCCTTAAGTTTTAAATAAATGGCAGAAACTCTCAGGTCTGCGTTAAAAAAGGAGGCTAACGTACTTTTTGGAACAATGGCGCTAATTATTTCCCTCTGCTGAAAAAAACCTTCATTTTCCGCAATACCGGATATAATAAAATTCCGCTTAATTCCGTCTATCTCAAGCTCAATACTGTCTCCTAAATTTAAGTTAAACCTTTGCGCTGTATCTGAATTTACTATAATCTTTTTTCCGCTGAACGGATAAAGGTTGCGTGTTTGGACATATGTAATCGGATTGAGTTTATCCTGATCCTCCAAATTTATTCCTCTTAAGTCAAACCTGACAAACTCATCCTCTTTAGACTTAAATACCGCATTTGTCCCAAGGGTGCCAACAATATGTTCAAACTCGTCCTTATACTCTTCTGTCCCTTTAGTATAAAGCAGCCATGAAGGCGAATCCTCATCAGCACTGATAATTATATCACAATCTCCATAATAGCTTTTCATGCTGTTTATGGATTCATTCAGCATTGTATCCATCAATGCTCTTGATGAAAGGAATAAAGCAGTGGAAATAGTTATTGAAAATACTATAAGGAAAGTTCTGAATTTTTTCTCTTTTATATTGGTAATTATAAATTTTACAATGATGCCCAATATTACACCCCCTGATGAACGCAAACAAATTTAATTATAAAATAATTAAAATAGTTCTATAAATTTGCTGATTCTGTATTCACACTTATTTTTTTATTTTCCGTAATCATAAAATTCAATAACAATTTGATTATCATACCGATACAGCCAATCAATACCGGATAAAACGCAAAGTCTATATCAAAAATAAATCCGTACAATTTGCTTCCAATTACTCCTCCTATTGCAATTAGCATCTCAAGCAAAGCATAAAACCTTCCTAAATATTCCGACATGACTTTTTTTGAACAAAAGAAGTATAAAATACCCCATACGTGGCAAAGGAAAAGTAAAACAAAAATCCTATTATTGATAAATATATAATCATTCCTAAAGTGCTTGTAGTTATAAAGTTAAAAAATCCTATAATATTTAAAGCAAAAAGTATTGATATTGATCCTAACATACCATACATTGTAATATTTAATGCTTTTAAGTCATTAAATCTTTTATTTAAGATTGGAACAGAAATAAAAGTAAGAAATGTTCCTATAGTACATATTGTTTGAATGGTACCAAAATTTATATCATTTCCTTTAAATATAGTTTTTACTAGATAAGGAAATCCTATACTAAATATTGGTATTATCAACATATGTGTCAGCATTGCATTTAAACTGATACTGAGTACCTCTTTGTCTTTATATAACCTGAATCCATCTGCAATACTGGTAAATATTTTCCTTTCATTTTTATCCTGTTTAGGTTTTATTTTAATAGATAAAATTATAAGTCCCATAACAATAAAACTTATTCCATCTACTAAACAAATTGCCTTAAGTCCAAAAAAAGTATATACATACGCTGCTGCAATCGGAGCCATAACATTACAAATCTGATCAAATATAGAATTCATCAAGTTTCCATGCACCAAATCTTTTTCTTCCAATATTGACGGTATTACAGTCATAGCAGCAGGTTGATAAAAACTAGTACAAATTCCAAAAATAAAAGATACTATATATATTTCCACTAAATTTGCTTTATTGAATAATAAATAAATAAAAGCAGCAATCATTATTGCCCCACGGAGCATATTATTGAGTATTAAGATAAATTTCCTATTAATTCTATCAATAATTGGTCCTGTTATTGGCGATAAAAATATAGTAGGAAGCATTGATATTGCCAAAACGGTTGCAAATTGACTGGCTGACCCTGTTAAACTAAGAACATACAGTGAAAGCCCTACCGCCAAGAAATCATCGCCAATTAATGAAATACCATTACCCAATATAAAAAATAAGAAGTTTCTATTTTTTAACAACCCCAAATTCAATTTAAATCCCCCTTAAAACAATTGTATTATTAATTAAATAATGACTCGTAAAATTAAACCTGCTATGAATATAAATAAACTTAAAACATACTTTTCTTTCTTTATATAAAGTTAACTTTTTTACAGTAGTCAATCATAATTTTTATATGTTCGTCATTTATCTCAGGCCACTCAAATCCCAATTTACTCAGTATTAAGCTGGTTTTATCACATCTTAAAATAATTTCCGTTCTACTCAATTCCTCATCGAAAATTCCCAAGTGCAGAAACATAACTTCAACCATTTTCTTTAAAGTTTTATTTTCATTATTTCTATAAACATCATATAGATAATCCAAATAATCAACCAATTGCATACTTTTTTTGTTATAACCCAGATGTGAAAATACTTCACTAAGGTTGTTAATATTCACCAAATTAGGATTATAAATATGATGTGTATGATTCATAATTCCTAACCTGTTAAATAATAACACAATCGCCTTACTTATGTAATCAATGAAAGAAATCTCCATATTATTATAATGCCAATTTGGTACATAATCTAATTTAATCAGCGAGCGTAATAAGGAATAAACTGCATTTTCCTCTATATTTAATTGAAATACTCCAGTTTTTGAATCACCAACAATATTTCCAATTCTAAATATATTTGCATTTAACCCATTTTCCCTTGCTTTGTAAACCATTTCTTCAGCAAGAAATTTAGTTTGAGCATATACATTGGTTAATTTCTGTCCAAAATCAAAGTCATATTCAGTAAAAAGTACACGTTCCCTTCCTTCAATATTGACAAATGCAATACCTGTTGTAGATATATGATTAAAATCTTTATCCCGACCTGTTTGGGAAAATTTTAATAATCTTTCTGTACCTTTAACATTTATTTCATAAAATTCACTGTAGATACCATAATGTTTTACTATAGCAGCAGAATGAATTATGCAATCAATTTTTCTTGACAACTTATCATATAATTCTATATCAAGACCAAAACGGTCATATCTCAAGTCTCCGTTTACAATAACTACTCTTTCATTATATTTAGCAATTAAATCTTCATCAAAATAGTAACTAAATTTGCTTTCACATTTCCTTTTTGCTTCTTCATAATCCTTACCCCGTATCAATATATAAATTACTGAATCCGTATTTATCAGCAAATCACGAAGCAAGTAGGAACCGAGGAAGCCTGTTGCACCTGTCAATAAAATATTCTCGTATTTTTTCTTCTTATCTAAATCAATTTCATTGCATTTTGCTAATCTTTGATTATAGTCTTCCGTTTCCGGCAGTTCTTCATTCCTTTGATTCAAGTTATTTAAAAGTAATTCCTTTATTTGCTCAATTCTGAGTTTTACACTGTCATTTTTTAAAGATATATTTTGAGCAAGGCTATATATAGTAGGATGTTCAAAAATATTATTCATACTGACATCGTATTTATCTCTGAGCTTTGCCAATACTTCTATAGCATTTATAGAATTACCACCCAATTCAAAAAACGACTCATTTATATTTATCTCTTCCAAACCTAAAACTTCAGCCCAGACACAAGCAATATTTTTTTCAATTTCGCTATATTCTCCACCCTCTTTTCCTTTAAGGATTATTTTCTGCTTCCCTACATTCAAACTAACTTTGTCAAGCCAACATCTGATTCTTTCAAAAGGATAAGTAGGCAGGCTTACTTTAATAATCTTTTCATTTCTGTATAGTTCATCAAAATCTATGTTTGCTCCCTTTACATACAATTTGCATATATCATATAGCAATTCTATATTACTTTCTCCACTTTCTATATACTCTCTAATTTTCGATGATGCCTCCATATTCAATTTCTTTATTCTTTCTATTTCTCCTATATTTTCAACAATGTTTTCACTGTTACTCCTCTCAGTTTCACCAATATAAACTCCCTCAGTGATTTTTACATCTGCATTTAAACTAACATCTAAATTTAATAAATTTTCCAGCTTTTTCTTCAAATCATCAAAATTCTTTATAACCATTGCCAATCTGCAATTATAATGCTCTCTCCCTGTATTTGCAGTATAACAGATTCGCTTTATATCACCCTTCTCGCCCAAATAATCTCTATATTTTTTCACAATATTTTTAAGAACGTTCATATTTTTTGCTGACAACACTAATACCTGCATCTTATCATCTTGCTGCTCCTGCACATAAAGTCTTTGAGGTGCTTCCTCCAAAATCAAATGGCAGTTCGTACCGCTCAAACCGAAAGAACTAACCCCACATCTTCTAACCTTTCCCTCTTCTCTTTTCCATTCCAAAATTTTATCTATTACAAAAACAGGAGAATTTACAAAATCTATATTTCTATTAGGTCTTGAGAAATTTATTGTTGGTGGTATTTCCTCATTCTTTAAAGAAAGAACTGATTTAATTACTCCTGCCAAACCTGCCATATTGTCAAGATGGCCAATATTACTTTTTACAGATCCTATAGCACAAAATTGTTTTGCCGTTGAATATTTACTAAATGCTTTTGAGATACCTTCAATTTCAATCGGGTCTCCAAGTTTTGTCCCAGTTCCGTGAGCTTCTATATAAGAAATTGATTCCGGCTCTATCCCTGCATCTTTCCATGCTCTTATTATTACGTCCATCTGTGCATTGGGATTTGGTGCCGTTATACCAATAGAGCTCCCATCTTGGTTTATTGCACTTCCTTTTATTACAGCATATATATTGTCACCATCATCAATTGCTTTACTTAAACTTTTCAGCATTATTGCCGCAACACCTTCTCCCCAGCCTGTTCCGTCCGAGTTATCGTCAAAGGTATGCGTTCTATTGTCTGAAGATCTTATTCCAATATCTTTAATATTTTTAAACACAACAGGCAGCAGGTTTATTTTTACTCCACCTGCAATAGCCATATCACATTCACCATTTCTAATTGCTTGACATGCTAAATGAATTGCAACCAGCGATGATGAACAAGTCGTATTTATCAACATGGACGGTCCTTTAAGGTCCAATAGATACGAAACCCTACTCGCGATTATTGCAGATATATTTCCCGGTATAGACATAGAATATAGGGAAGGAGCGATATACGAAATTGCCTGTTTGTATGTAAAGTCATCATCATAATATCCTAAATATACACCAGTACGACTTCCTCTAATCCTCTTTCCGCCGTAACCTGCATCCTCTATAGCAGCATATATTGTTTCCAGAAAAAGTCTTTGATGAGGGTCCATAAGACTTGCTTCGTTTGGTGACAATTGAAAGAAATTATAATCAAACTTGTCAATTGATTCTAGATAACCACCTTCTATATAACTTATGTTACTTTCATCCATACCAACAAACTTAATAAAAGAATCAGTATCTCTTTTTCTGCTTTCCGGGAATTCAGTAATGCAGTCTTTTCCGTTCCTAATATTCGTCCAAAACTCATCAAGGCCATTTTCTGCCATCGGAAACTTTCCAGCCATACCTATTATTGCAATTTCCTTTGTTGAAACTTCCTTTATATTCACTTTTTGTTCAGAACAAGCATTAGTTTTACCGCTATTTACGTTTAAAAGCTTTATCGCCATTATATTTCCCCCTAAATGTAATTTTGCAACTCAAATAAAACTAATCAAATTAATAAGAATCTGTAATAATTTCCATCAATTGCAAATACATATTGGTTAATTCCAGTATTTTCTCATTATCCAGCCTACTTTCATCAAACTCACAGCGCATATTAACTCTAGTATCAATTTCTTCAATAGCAAATATAATATCATATGCTTCCAACAAATTTACATTTTCAGTAAATAGTTCTCTACAATATATAAAAGTACTAATATACCCAGGCTTTTTGGCTGGAGCTGATTCAATTAGTTCTTTCAACCTATATATTTTTTTACTACTTAAATTCTTTCTTTCAACTACTAATTTAATGAGCTGTTGAAAGTCAGATACTTCATTTAGATCAATATCTAACTGTATAACTTCATTTGCATTGTCAAACATCACATAGAATGACATTTGAGAGTTTTCTGTTATTTCATAGAATAATTGTATATAGACTGCCAAAATTACATTTCTATAATTAATATTTTCTTTTATGGATATATTCTTTATCTTCTCGAAACTTACTCCATCAATATCAAACTCATATATCAACTTTTTACTTTTCTCATTCTCTTCCTTAAAATATATCTCAGGGAACTCAATAAAATTAAACTGAACATTTTTACTTATTGCTGATTTTTTATCTTTTATAAAATCTGCAAGTTTTGAAATTGTTGGATACGTAAAAAGATCAACAACCGTAACAACCCCAGGATATAATTCCTCAATTTGCGAGTATATTCGTACTAATGAAATCGAATTACCACCTAAATCAAACAAGTTATCATTAATACCTACTTGTTTAACTCCAAGTACTTCACACCATATATTAGCCAATTTTTCTTCAATATCATCCCTTGGAGCTACATATTTGCTTCCCGTATTTATTATGTCCTGTGGTAACGGCAATAAATTTCTATCTACTTTTCCATTAGCATTTAACGGAAATTGTTCAACCATGATAAAATATGACGGGATCATATAATCAGGAAGTATCCTAGATAAAAATTCTCGCATTTCAGATGTTGTCAATTCTTTATCAGATGTATAATATGCGCATAGATAATTGTTATTTTCATCAAGTTTATTTGCGGTAACCACAACATCCTTTATCAAATCATATTTTGCCATTTGAATTTCTATTTCCTCAAGTTCTATCCTGTATCCCCTTATTTTTACTTGATGATCGGCTCTTCCCAAAAATTCTATTTCTCCATTAGGGAGCCATTTGGCAATATCCCCTGTTTTGTACATTAACTCACCATGTACGAAAGGATTGGGGATAAATCTCTCCTTTGTAAGTTCTGGCATATTTAAATATCCCCTTGCCAAACCATCTCCCGATATAAATATTTCTCCTGGTATTCCAATCGGCTGAACACATTTATCTTTGTTTAGTATATAAATCTTACTATTGGCAATTGGTTTACCAATATTAACTGATTCTGGCCCAGAAAGTTCTTTTATAGTTGTCCCAACCGTAGTCTCAGTTGGTCCATAGGAATTATAAATCTTTGCATTTGAATACTTGCAAATTACTTCTAATAGTTCCGGAGGAAATGCTTCACCACCTACAATAAATTCATCCACTACACCCAAAAAGTCCAGTTCTTTCAGTTCTGTAAGAATCTTTAGTCTCGATGGTGTTGTTTGCAGAATATTGATCTTATTTTTTAATATTAATTCTGCCAACAACTTAGGATCCTTTCTTTGCTGTTCATCTGCAATCACTACTTTAAGACCTTTTGACAACGGTAATAATGTTTCATCCACAAAGGCATCAAAGCACATAGTAGTAACTGCCAGTATAGATTTTCCAACGCTAAAATCTATATGTTCCGACATTCCTCTAATATAGTTAACTACACCTCTATGTTCAATCATTACACCTTTAGGCATGCCTGTTGAACCTGATGTATATATTATATAAGCTAAATCCTCAGGTCTGTTAACATTTGCGAGATTTGAGCAATCACCATTATACAGTTCATTATCAGTAATATCAATGACTTCTCCTTCAAATTCAATATCAGCAACAAGCTCGGGCTGTGTTATAAGCAGACTGGTTCCACTATCCTCCAGCATATATTTTATTCTTTCAGAAGGATACTGTGGGTCAAGAGGAACATATGCTCCTCCAGCCTTTAGAATACCAAATACACCAATTAACATTTCCATTGAAGGGTTTAGCATAAGTCCAACCAAACTGTTAGGCTTGACTCCAATTTCCCTCAATTTCCTTGCTAGTTGGTTGGATCTTTCATTTAACTGACTATATGTAAGTGTAGAATTACCAAATACCAGTGCTATATTTTCCAGACTTTTCACCACCTGATTTTCAAACAAGCCATGTATAGTTTCACTTGGATAATCACGCGAGGTGTCATTAAAATCAAATAATATCTTTCTCTTTTCTTCATCAGATATCAAATCCAAATTCCCAATTGTCACTTCAGAGCCTTTTGCTATATTTATTGTCAAGTTCATAAAATGCTCTTTTATGTTTTCAACATCCTTTATATCATATACAGCTGCATTATAAACAAACTTAATTATAAAATCTGTTCCAGGTAAAAAGACTACATTGAAATCATAATTTGTTTGTTCAAAGAATTCAAAATTCTTTATCACGAAACTTTTTGTTCCACTATTGTCCGCATCAAATATAGCTCTTTCCACCGGATAATTCTCAAAAATAAGTATATGATTTATTAAATTGTTCTTTAGAGAAGACTCCGACTGTATTTGAGCAAGTGAATAGTAACTATATTCATCAGCTTTCAAAGCTGATTTCTGCATCTCTACTATCAACTCACTAAAAAGCCTATTTCCATCACACATCACTCTGACAGGAATAGTATTTATAAAAAGCCCTAAAGTGTTCTCGATCCCCCTAATCTCTGATGGGCGTCCCGATACAACTGCACCAAATACAACATCCCCTGTATTATTATATCTCTGGAGCAATATACCCCAAATTGCCTGAAATATAGTATTTATTGTAACTTTACATCTTAATGCAATATCTTTTAGATTTGCTATAATATTTTCATTAATGCTAAATTCTATCTCCTCTTGTTTATATAAAGTCTTTCCAACTGAAATTTTCTTACCGGGAAGTACTGCTGCTTGCTCATACCCATACAAGTAATTTTTCCAAAAAATACGAGCTGCCTCTTTATCCTGCCTTTCTAGCCAATAGATATATTCACTATAGGGATAAACTTTCTTGTTATATGGTAATTTACCTTCTTTAATATCATTATATAGCTCTAAAAATTCTTTTAAAATGACACTAAGACACCAACCATCCATTAATATGTGGTGAAAACTCCAAATAATTTTGTATGACCTATCATTAATTTTTATTAAAGATATTCTAATAAGCCTATCATTTTTGAAGTCAAAACCTTTTGACCTGTCCTTCTGCTTAAATTCCTCTATATACTCTTCTTTTTCTTCTTCAGATAAATTCGTTATTTCCTCAAATGATATTGAAACTGGATACTCTTTTAAAACTACCTGTCTTGGCCTTTTTATCCCATCATATACAATTGTAGTTCTCAAAATGTCATATCTATCAACTAATAAATTGAAACTTTTTTCAAATATATTCTTGTCAAATTCCCCATCAATAGAAAGTACTGCTTGCTCAAAATATACTTGGGAATCCGCATCTAAAAGGCTATGAAATAATATACCTTCCTGCATAGGCGAAAGTGGATATATTTTTTGTATTTCACTATTGACTACCTTTTTAATTTGCTCAAGTTCCCCAATCGATAATAGTACATCACCATAATCACTAGGTGTAAATTCCGGATGTTCTTTCTTAATACAATGGTCAATAATCACAGAAATTGCTTGTTTGTAATATTCCGCCATATTGGTAATAGTTTCTTCCCTATACTCGTCACTGTTATATGTAAATTCTACAAATAACTTTCCATTACTTATAAAACAGTTTACATCAATAGCATGTTTTCTATTATAATCGCCACCAATAGTTTTTCCTACCGATAAATGCGATACCTCAAATTGTCTACCCTCTAAAACATTACTAAATTCACCCAAGTAATTAAAACTAATCTCAGGTTTCAGTTTAAATTTTATTGCGGCTTTATTCTCTTCTTTAGTAAGATATTTGATGATGCCATATCCTATACCTTTATTTGGTATTTTTCTAATTGTGTCCTTTACATACCTAATTATATAAGAAAGGTTGTCCGATTCATGCAAATCTAATACAATAGGATAAAGTGATGTAAACCATCCTACAGTCCTGCTTATATTAGTATCCTCAATAATTTCTTCTCTTCCATGTCCCTCAATATTAATAGCCACTTTATTTATGCCAGTCCATTTTTTTACTGCAAGTCCCAGTGCTGCAATAAGAATATCATTTACTTCAGTATTATACGCTTTATTAACATTTTTCAGTATATTTGCTGTTTCTTCTTCATCAAGAATTAGTCGGATAATATTACTATTCTTAAACCTTCTTTCCTCTATATGGTTATCTTTCGGCAATGGTATAATATCATCCAAATTTTCGAACCTTGACCAGAATTCAATTTCGTTTAAAAGCTTTTTACTGTTTGAATATTCAGAAATTTTTTCGGACCAATTTTTGAATGAATCAGTTTTAAGACCAAGTTTAATTTCCTGTCCCTTAACAGCTTGTTCATAAGCAATCGCTAAATCCTCCAATATTATTCTCCAAGAAACGGCGTCTACCACAAGATGGTGAATTGCTATCAGTAAATGATCCCCATCATATGTTTTAAACAAACATGCACTTACCAATGGGCCATTCCATATGTCAATTCCCGCTTGTACCCTGTTTGCCTCTTCCTCAATTAAATCTTCATATTTATCTCTGCCAATCAAATCTATCTCTTTTAACAAGAATGTTCTTTCAGCCATTCCCCTATTATATTGCTTTATTTGATCCTTTTCTTTTCTAAATATAATCCTCAAAGCATCGTGTTGCTCCACAAGTTTCACAAAAGCCTTTTCAAGTGCATTAAAATCAAACCCGTCTTTTTTGAAAAGCATGAGCGATTGGTTAAAATATGATTCTCCCGTCAACTCATTTTCCAAAAACCACTTTTGAATTGGTGTTAGATTTATATAGCCTTCAACTGTTCCCTGATATATTTCCTTTGTAACTATTTTCACAAGTGGACTTAACTCCTCAATAGTAGGGTAGTTGAACAAATCCTTCATACTCAACTTTAGGTTATCTGCATATAAACGTGAAAGTATTTGCAACCCTTTAATTGAATCGCCACCTAAAGCAAAGAAATTATCCCTAATACCTATTTCTTTTATTTCAAGAACATCTTTCCATATTTTTGCAAGTTTTTCTTCTATTTCATTACGCGGAGCAACAAACTCTACACCGGTATTTATATTTGAATCAGGTTCGGGTAATGCTTTTCTATCAATTTTTCCATTTAGTGTCAAAGGTATTTCCTCAATTTTCACAAAATATGAAGGTACCATATATTCCGGCAAATAATTCAGTAAATATTCTCTTAACTCTATTACTGATGGATTTGAATCCGAAATAATATATGCACAAAGATATTTGTTTCCTGATTTATCTTCTTTGAGCACTACTACAGCATTTTTTATATCATTATAATCTTTCAGTTTTGCTTCAATCTCACCAAGCTCAACCCTGTTACCTCGTATCTTTACCTGGAAATCCTTACGTCCAAGATATTCTATATTTCCATCGGGCATCCACCTTGCAATATCTCCTGTTTTGTATACTCTTTTATTATTTGCAAATGGACAAATTACAAACTTCTCTTCTGTCAAAGAAGGTCTGTTAAGATAACCTCTCGCCAGTCCATCTCCCGCAATAATCAATTCTCCTTCAACACCTACAGGCTGAAGTTTCAAATTATTATCTACTATATATAAATTTATATTATCTATCGGCTTTCCTATAAGAACTTTATTTATATCTGAGTCATTCGAACAATCAAAATATGAAACATCTACTGTGGCTTCAGTGGGACCGTAAAGGTTTGCAAGTTTTGTACCGTTTTGATTATAAAGTAACCTGTTAAATTTTCTTACCTGATGCAAACTCAAAGCCTCTCCGCTTGCAAAAACCTGTCTAAGAGTTTTGATTTCTTCTATACAATTTTTCATTTCAATATATTCTAAAAACATGTCCAACATTGAAGGAACAAAATGTATTATAGTTATTTTATTTTCTCTTATAGCATCAACTATAGTTTCCGGCTCTTTTTCACCACCGGGGATAAGAAAGCAAACACTTGCACCGTTAAACCCCCACCAAAATAATTCCCATACTGAAACATCAAAAGTAAATGGAGTTTTCTGAAGTATTACATCATTTTCACCAATTGGATATTTTTTTTGCATCCAGTTAAGTCTATTTATCACTGAATAATGCTCAATCATTACCCCTTTCGGTTTTCCGGTAGAACCTGAGGTGTACATTACATACGCTAAGTTTTTAGAATCGCTGTAGTCTCCCAGATTATTATTATCCCTGCTATATAACTCTTCATTGTCTAAAACAATAACATTATTTACAAAACTGCATTTATCTATAAAACGCTCCTGCGTAAGTACTATCTCTGTTTTACTGTCTTCAAGCATAAAACGTATTCTATCCAAAGGATAGTCAGGGCTAATTGGCATATAGGCACCGCCTGCTTTTAATATTGCCAAAATACCAATTATCATTTCCACTGAACGCTCAACCATTATCCCTACTATACTTTCAGTAGTCACGCCCTTTTCTCTCAAAACTCTTGCCAAACTATTGGCTCGACCATTGAGCTCTCTATACGTTAATTTATTACTTCCAAATATCACAGCAATTCTGTCAGGTGATTTTATAACCTGTTCTTCAAACTTCCTGTGAATAGTAATGTCCCGCTGATACTCAGACACGGTATTATTAAAATCAATTAAAATTTCTTTCTTTTCAATATCTGTAATAACATCTACTTCTGATAAAGTTATATTAACATTATCTGTAACTTTATCGAGGAAATTAAGCATATGGAGAAATATTTTTTCTACCTGCATTTTATTGTAATATATGGTATTATATCTAATAATAAGATCAATGCCTTCTTCCTTCAGTTTAAAGCAGAAAGCCATATCACTTTTTACCTCATTCAGATACTCTACATCATGAATATTATCCATAAATACTAATGTATCTATTTTATATCCGTCATCAACCATTTCAATACCCATTAATTCCGCAACTTTAGTAAATGGATAATTTTGATGTTTGTCTGCACCAATAACAGTTTCTTTAATAGAAGTCAATAACATTTTGTAATTATATTCCGACTTCAAACAAGACCTTAACACTAACAAGTTTTTTAAATATTTGCCATTACCTTTTTGCTTAAATGCAGGCATTACCACAGTTATATCATCATTTCCGGTATATTTATACAGCAAATACTTGATACTTGAAAGTAGAACCATGAAGACTCCAAATTCTGATTTATTACTTAATGAAATAATTTTGTTAAAGACATTTCCTGATATATTAAAACTTAAAGTATTATATCCCTGTTCTTCTGTCTCACTTTCATACTTTGGAAAAGAGGTAATGGAAATCCCCTTTTCCAGTTTGCTTTGCCAATAATCTCTTTCAATTTGCATATCCTTTGATGAAACAAGTATGTTCTCTGTATATTTATCCAATATCATAGTATTTCCCCCCGTAAAATCAATTAATTTCAGAAACTAAAATTAACTTCTGAATCTATTACACTTTCGAGTTTATTAAAATCTTCTATAAGCGATATATCTCCAATCTTTATATTACTATTGTCTGCTATTTTATTTAAAATCTTTATATAATCTGTAGAAAATCTATTTATTGTCTCTTTTTTAAATAGTTTTGTACAGTATTCTATGTTAAAGAATATTTTTTCCTGAGTCTCGTATGCTTCAATAGAAAGGTCAAATTTTGAAGTATTATTCTTTAGTTCTAAGTTTGTAAGCTTTATATTATCAATATACACTTCCGGTTCACCCACATTTTGCAATACAAATAGAGTATCAAACAATGGATTTCTGCCCGGGTCTCTTTCAATACCTAATTTTTCAACCAGTTCATCAAATTGGTATTCTTGATTATCCATAGCTCTTAAAGTATTTATTTTTACTTCTCGCAAGAATTCTTCAAATGTTTTGTCATACGATGGATAACTCCTTAAAGCCACTGTATTTACAAGCATACCCATCATATTTTCCAAATCCGGGTGTTCTCTTCCTGCCATAGGTGTACCTACAATTATATCTTCGCTTCCTGAATATTTTGATAATAATATATTATAAGCAGAAATCAAAATCACGAAGAGAGTTGTCTCTGTTTTTGCAGCAAGTTCGTCCAGCGAATTTTTTAGCTTTTCATCCACAGTAAAATAAAATTTATCACCTTCAAAGCTTTGAATTTTAGGTCTTTCAAAATCAGTAGGAATATTTAGTACAGGTAATTTACCTTTAAAAACATCTAACCAATATTCTTCCTGTTTCTTTATGATACCTTTATTTCTCGATTCATTTTGCCAAATTGAATAATCCCTATATTGAAGCTTTGGCTCAGGCAAATTTTCTCCAATATACAGCTTCACAAATTCCTCTTTAAACACCCTTCTTGAAACAGCATCAGAAATAATGTGATGTCTGTCAATAATAACCAGGTATTTACCATCACCCAATTTTGCAACTCCCACCCTAAGTAAAGGTGCAGAACTTAAATTGAATGGTCTTACAAAGCTTTTTCTAATATGTTCAGCTATATCTTCTAGTGGCTTTTCATTTACTTCTCTTTCATTTATAGTCAAATGCTCTACATAAAACTCCACATCATTATGTATTTTTTGAACAGGTTCGCCATCCACCAATTCATAAGTAGTTCTAAATATTTCGTGTCTTTTGATCAATTTTTTAATTGTATCTTCAAAACGCTCGATGTCTAAATCTCCTTCGAATAACATTACCTCCGTCAAATTATAATTGGTACTTGTCTCATCAAGCTGGTTCAACAAATACATGCGTTTTTGTGCAGCCGATAATGGATAATACTCTCTCTCTTCACTTTTGCCAATAAAGGCATATTTATTATTACATTCGATTTCTTCCGAATTGCCTTTTAAATATTTTTCATCCATATATTTTGCTAATTCGTAGATAGTCATATAACTTAGTACCTCTGAAATATTAAGCTTCACTCCGGTAGCTTTTGCTATCTGAGTTACTAAATTCATTGCCATTATGGAATCTCCGCCTAGTTCAATAAAGTTATCATTGATATCTATTTGTGTATAACCAAGAGCTTCACTCCATATTTGACCAATCAACTTTTCAGTTTCAGTGTAATCATTGTCACTTCTTCCTCTTAATTCAACGACAGCAGCATCCTTTTTCTTGTTAACTTTATTATCCTTTTCTTTTGAACTCTGAATTCCAATCGCACTCTTAATACGTTCTGAAATTTTAAGCGGGTATTTTTGAAGTAAATAAATCATTTTATCATCATAATTCAGTTCGCCTATGAGAACCCTCTGTACACCTTTATTTAAGACGGTAAACAAAGCATCAATAGCTTTATCAGTATATAAAGCTTTAAAGGCAGTATCGATATTAGTACCGGTGTCATAAGCCATTCCTGTTTCCTTCCATGCAACCCAGTTCACCACCAGGGTTCTTTTTCCTAAGTTCTCTCTATACGCAGCAAAAGAGTCCAAATAAGCGTTCGCAGCTGCATAATCACCTTGTCCCGGAGCAGGTAAAACTGATGCAACTGAAGAGAATAATATCAAGAAGTCCAAATCATCTTTTTCAGTAAGTTTATCTAAAATCCATGTTCCATGTATTTTAGGTGAAAGGACCTCTCTAAATGCCTTTTCTTCTTTTTGCACAACAAAATTATCACCCGGAATACCAGCACTGTGGATTATTCCATTTATTTTTCCAAAATCTTGTCGTAATTTTTCGACAATCACACTAACCTTATCAATATCTTTTACATCAGCACTAAAACAAGTAACTTTTGAGCCTAATTCCTCTATTTCCTTAATAGCAATAATTCTGTTGCACAACTTTTTATCAGTACCGTCATTTAAAATCTCATCCCATTTCTCTCGTTCAGGAATCTTCGAACGACTTATTAATGCAATATTAACCTTGTTTTTTAAAGCAAGGGACTTTGCGACGGCAAGAGCTATACCTCCTAAACCTCCGGTTATTATGTATACTCCTTCACTCTTAATTTCCACTCTTTTATCAGGACAATCTTTAATATCTAAACTATCAAATTTCTGTACATATCTTTTGCCATTACGATATGCAGTCTCATAAAAATCTCCGTTAATTATTAAATCCATAGCAATATTAAAGAGTTCTGTTTGCTCGTCGATATCTATACATCTGCACTTTATCAAAGAAATCTCATTTCTGATAGCTCTGCCCAAACCAAACAGTGCAGCATTCTCAGGTACTATTGTTTCATGGCTGCCTGTTACATCACTAACACAATTGGAAATTAGTGATAGTTCAACTTCTTTTGAAATATTACTTTTCATAATTGCCCTAGTCAAATAATATAAGCTTATTACACCACTTTCAATTTTTTTATCAACACCCTCTATTCCATTTTCACAATTAACTCCTAATGAAAGCATATGCACTATTTGAATTCTACCGTTCCATTCTACATCATTGAGAACCGTAACAAAGTCATCCTCTTTATTTCTTGCAATGTAATTATCATCATCTAATTTTTTATATTCCTCACCTATTGAAACAGTTTTAACCTTTCTGCCATATTCTTTTAATATTTGAGCTAAAATTTCCCCTTTTCCATTTTCATCTTTTAATATAAGTACTGTATCCTGTTCGGGAGTAATCTCTTTTTTCTGTAATTCATCTTCTTCCCAATAAAAGCCGAAGTATAAGTGGTCTTTATCTATCTTTTTTTCATATTCCGGAATTTCAGGCAAATCCAACCAACATCTGGTTCTTTCAAACTGATAAGTAGGCAAGCTTACCTTTCTTACATCTTCATCTTTATAAAGATCATCCCAAACTATATCAGCACCTTCAACATACAACTTGCAAATCTCTTCAAGGATTGATCTGTCAACTTTTCCTTTCTCAATATACTCATTTATTAATTCTTTTGCTTTATCATCGTAAATTTTCTTTTCCTCTTCCGTAAGTTCAAAAGCCTCTCCTACCTGTTGTTTACTTTGAGAAATCTTATGTTCTCCAAAAAACACTTTTCCTCTTTCTAGTTTTTCGATTCCTTCAAGAACTGCGGTCTCTAAACATTCCTTTAATTCATTCACACTTCCCACAACAAAAGCTAAGCGAAAATTATAATGTCCTCTTCCTGTACTTGCTGTGTAACAAATATCACCAATTCTATAGTCAACTCCTGAATTTAAATATTCATAGTATTTTTTTATCTGCTCATTCAATAAATTTTTCCCTTTTGCTGAAAGCGTAAATATAAAAGAACCTGAGTTCACTAAATTCTCTGTGCATATAACCTCCGGAGCTTCTTCCAATACTATATGAGCATTGGTTCCGCTAAAACCGAAAGCACTTATACCTGCCCTTCTTGGATAGTCTTCTTTATCCCATTTTGTCAATTTATCAACTATATAAACAGGTGATTCCTCAAAATTAATCCTGCTATTGGGAAATTCAAAATTTATTGTTGGTGGTATTTGCTTATTTTTCATAGCCAACACTACTTTTATTATTCCTGCTAAACCGGCACATTCAAATAAATGGCCGATGTTTGTTTTTACAGAGCCTATAGCACAAAACTGCTTTTTATCAGTATACTTTCTGAATGCTTTCTGAATACCTTCAATCTCAATGGGATCTCCTATCCTTGTTCCTGTCCCATGAGCTTCAATATATGATATTGTCTTAGGATCAATACCTCCATCTCTCCATGCCTTAACGATTACATCACCCTGGGCAGCAGAATTTGGCGCAGTAATACCCGCTGAAGTTCCATCTTGGTTAACGGCACTACTTTTTATAACAGCATATATATTATCCCTATCTTCTAATGCTTTACTTAATGGTTTAAGTATTATTGCAGCTACACCTTCCCCTAAACCTGCACCATCCGCTCTTTCATCAAAGGCCATTGTCCTCCCTGTGGAAGATTCTATCCCAAGTTTTCTGTTCTCATCATCTATAGGTATAATAACCAATCTTACACCAGCGACAATAGCCATGTCACAATCTCCATTTGACAATCCTTGGCATGCCAAATGTATAGCAGTAAGAGCAGATGAACAAGCTGTATCAATTAAATACGTCGGTCCTTTCAAATCCAAAAGATAAGATATTCTGCTTGGTAAAATAGCCGGCAAAATTCCTGTCATTGATACCTGAATGGATTCCGGCTCCAGTTCATATATCTGTCTTCCATAAGACTCAACATCATTATTAGCATGGCCTACATATACACCGGTCTTGCTGCCAACAAGTTTGCTTCCGCCATATCCTGCATCCTCTATCGCTTTGTATATAATTTCAAGTAGCAAACGCTGATTAGGATCCATCAATGCCGCTTGTTTTGGAGTCATTCGGAAAAATTTATAGTCAAACTTGTCTATTTCATTAAGAAATCCTGCATCATAATATTTTGCATCATTTATTGCCGACTCTCTATGATACAAATATTTTTCTGCATCTTCTCTTCTATTAGTAGGAAATTGGGTTATGCAATCTTTTCCGTTTTTTATGTTCTCCCAATACTCTTCCAAGGTATCTGCCATTGGCATCTTAAGCGCCATGCCAATAATAGCTATATCTTCATTAATTTTTATACTTTCTTTTTTTAGCAAAGTTAATAATTCTATTCCTATTTGCTTATTGATATTTCCTGTATTTATATTCTCAATAATAAATTTTAAAGTCTTTTCCATACTATATATCCCCCTTAAACCTTTTTTAATATCTCCACTACATTATCAACTGACAATTCACCACTTTCCATTTTAGAAAGGGCAGCACTTATTTCTGCTTCAATATCTTTTTCTTTTGGAGCTGCTTCATTTTTTGGATTAAGGCTCTCATTAATATAAGCAGCCAGTTTTGAAATTGTATAGTTTTCGAAAATGTCTGTTATATTTATACTTCCTGAATATATTTTTTTCAGCTCGTTATATACCTGGCTTAAAAGTATAGAATCTGCACCCAATTCGAAAAAGTTATCATTAACATTAATATCCTCGAACCCCAAAACATCCATAAATACCTGCTTAATTATTTTTTCTGTTTCTTTATAGTCTCTTCCGGCATTTAATACTTCTTTAGCTTCTACAGTCAAATTAGTATTATTGCTTTTTATTTTTTTACCGGCATCAATTCTTAGTTTTATTTGCTCGGATATCTTTAAAAAATGTCCGTCAATAAAATTAAGCATCTTACTTCCATAATTCATTTCTCCCACAATTACTCTTTCTATATCCTTATGTAATATACAATCAAACGCTTTTATTGCTGTTTCAGTTTTTATCGCTTTAAACATGGTATCAATATTAACTTTGTTTTTTGCAGCCATTCCGGTATCTTTCCATGCAACCCAGTCAATAACACATGTTTTTTTACCTCGTCTGTTTCTGTTTACTGCGAAGGAATCCATATAGCAATTTGCTGCTGCGTAATCTGCTTGTCCAGGCGCAGTAAACACAGTTGCTATTGATGAAAATAGCACGAAAAAGTCCATATTACACTCTTCAGTAACTTTATCAAGCACCCAAGTTCCATAAATTTTGGAATCAAATATTGTATTTATCTCTTCTTCCTTCTTTTCCAATATGAATCCTTGTCCTGAAACACCTGCACTATGTATTATTCCATTGATTCCACCATACTTGTCTTTTATCTCACTAACAATACTCGTCATAGAATCCATATCAGATACATCCGCGCTATATATTATAACTTCCGATCCATTTGACTCTATAGCTTCAATTGCCTTAATGACTTTATACAACTTTTCATCTTTGCTTTCATTTATATGACTCCACAATTTTCTATCAGGTAACTTTGATCTATTGATCAAAACAAGTTTTACATTATTTTTTGAAGCAATAAATTTTGCAATTTCAAGACCGATTCCACCCAAACCTCCCGTAATAACATAAACACCTTCATTTTTTATTTGGACATTATTTCCTTTTTCTTTTTCAATATCAATAGCTACAAATTCTTGAACATATCTTTTATTTTGACGATAAGCAACATTATACAACTGATTTTTTGCATTAAATTCTTTAATCAAATCATCGTTCTCCAAGCTAGACTCATCAACATCAATATATCTAAACTTTAACAATGGATACTCTCTCGATATCCCTTTAATAAGCCCATACATAACAGCATTTTCAGATATAACATTTTCATCCTCGATTACTGAGTCAGCACATAGAGTTACCAGTACAAAATCTATTGGTTCAGCTATAGTGTTACTGTTTTTTATTGTCTTACACAAATAAAACAAATTATAAAAGTTCCTATTTACTTTTTGCTTTAAATCTTCAACATCATCAATTATAGATTTATCATCCACCGATAACAAATGAATTATCTGATGTATTCTTTCCTTTCCAATATCATCGAACAAGTGCTTAAAATCTGTTTCGCTATTCCTTATAACATATTTTTTTCTTCAACTTTACTAAACATTTCACCAAATTCTACTTCAATAACATTACTTCGTTCACTTCTCAAAATACTACAAATCCTATCTCCATAACCTTGTTTAGCCTTAAAAATAACGGTTACTTTATCCACTAAATCCAATGAAGTTTGATCCAGAAGTTCTTCCTTCCATTTTAAACCAAAATATATCTCATTTTCCAGGACTTCTTCAATATTATTCTTTTTAGAATTTGCTACCCAGTATCTTTTTTTTGCTGAATGGATAAAATGGCAGACTTATCTTTTTCACAGACATATCTTTGAATAATAATTCCCATTCCACATCAGCACCGTCAACATATAGACTGCACACTTCTTCTAAAAGCATCAGATTAGTTCTTCCTGTCTGGACAAATTCCGAAAGTTTTTTATTTGCCATATTGCTAAATCTTTTTATCTCTTCCGATGTCATTCCTTTATCGATAGAATTAGCTTTATGCTCCATCAGAATTTTATGTGCATTATAATAAAAACCTTCATGATTGCCACTTTTTAATTCTAAGTCTTTTAATATTTTTATTTTATTCAGAAAATCACTCTTGCTCCTGACAACAAACGCTAGTCTGTGTTCAAAATGACTCCTGCCTGTGTTTACGGTATAGCAAATATTTCGAACATTTATGTTTATGTTTTCTGTAATAAACAAATTATATCTTTTAATCATCTCATAAAGCGCTTCCTGATTTTTAGCCGCTAGTGTAAAAACCAAAGGAAAATCGTTTTCGCAATCATCTCGCACATTTTCATCTAAATATTCTTCAACTACTACATGACAATTGGTTCCACTCAAACCAAAAGAACTCACTCCGGCTCTTCTGGGATATTCACTCCTCTCCCATTTTCTCAAAGTGTCATTTATATAGACCGGCGAGTCAATAAAATTAATAAATGAATTAGGCATATCAAAATTTATTGTAGGAGGAATAACCTGATGTTTTAAGCACAATACCACTTTTATCAGTGAGGCTATTCCCGAAGCTCCAATTAAATGTCCAATATTTGCTTTAACAGAACCAATTCCACAAAACTGTTTTTTGCTTGTAGTTCTTTTAAAAGCATTAGAAATTCCTTTGATCTCTATTGGATCCCCTAGTGAAGTTCCTGTACCATGAGTCTCTATATATTGGATTGTCTCAGGAGTTACTCCGGCTCTTTCCCACGCAGTTATAAGGAGATTTTCCTGTGCAATTGCATTTGGCGCGGTCATTCCATTAGAAGTTCCGTCACTATTGCTTGCACTGCCTTTAATAACTGCATAAATATTATCTTTGTCTTCAATTGCTTTCTTTATGGGTTTGAGAATGAGAACTCCAATACCTTCTCCCCAAACAGTGCCGTTAGCTTCTTTATCAAAAGGCTTTAATTTATAGTCAGGAGATTCCATCATTTCAATTCTATTATCTTCTGACGGAAAGAGACTTAAACTCACGCCTCCGACTATTGCCATTTTGCATTCCTTGTTTTGCAAAGCCTTACAAGCATTATGAACTGCAACTAGAGACGATGAACATGCCGTATCAATAACCATATTAATACTTTTTAAATCAAAAAGATAAGATATTCTACCGGATATTGTCGACGATATCATTCCGGTAAAAGCTACAGGATCAAGTTCATTCATAAAATCTTTATACAAAGGTTCACCCAAATGTGCTTTGCCAATGAAAACTCCTGTATCAGAACCAATTATGTTTTTCCCTGCAATCCCTGCATCTTCCAAAGCCTCCCAAACTGTTTCAAGCATAATCCTATGCGCAGGGTCCATTAGAGTTGCTTCCTTTGGCGTAATATTAAAAAACGCAGCATCAAACTCATCTATCCTGTTCAAATACCCTTGATGTTGATATGGGTCATCATGTTCTTCGGCATTTTTTTCAGCCTACAGTCTGTGTCTTTACGTCTAATGTCAGGGAAAGCTCGTATGCTTTCCACCCCATTCACCAGATTATTCCAAAACTCTTTTGTATTATCAGCCATCGGAAACCTACAAGCCATACCTATAATAGCAATATCTTCTGTTACGTTATCCGAGTACTTTTGTATATCCATCAACATTGATTTAGCATCACTAACAGACAATTTTTTTCTGCAACCTGTTGATATATATATCTTTTTACTTTTTCCACTGCTGCTACCCCCAATAATTTCAAGTAATTATAATTCAACCTTCCTATTTGGATATCAAACATATAAATTTTTATCTATTTTCAGTAATTCCTTTAATGTTGATAATTGAATTAATTCAAAAGACTTAAGCTTCCTACAGCAAATATTACTGCACTTAAAGAAGCAGACACCACCGGTAATACCCATAATTTCCGTTTAAAAACTATATAAATATATGGCATTATAATTCCCAACCCCAATACAAACATCCACATATATATACCTGAAAGACGCAAAGTCTGATCTACATAATACGTATAAATAGCTGGCGTAAATAATACAAAATACGGTACTGCGGTAAGTAAAAATGCTATATAGAAACTCCTTATTTTCACTGTTTTCTCCTTATACAGGACAACTACACTTATACCTATAAGACCTAATAATATTGGCCAAGTATATAGATAGCTTGTTCCAAATTCAAAAACAGAATAATATAATGACATACCGATCCAATAAGCAAAAGAACCAAACAACAGCTCGAGCGTACTTATCCTTTTACCCAAAAAATTGTATATTAAGGAAACAATTGCAATTGTCAAAAATGCAAATGATGCTAAAAATATATCCCCAAAATCATTAAATAGAATCTTTTCCAAGTGATTTTTAAATACTCTCTCAGTACTGGATTCTATTATTGTTATAATTTCGAAAGTAAATATAAGACTTATAACAAAACATATTAAACCTTGAACTATGCCTTTTATTGTAAACATATTATTTTTTAAGCCAATCCACACTAGCAAACCAAATAAACCAACTGTCAGTATTGCTAATGGAATAGCCCAGATCTTTGGATAAACAACAATTAATGATCTCATAATATTAAAATATATGGCATCACCCTCATTTCTCATTTCAGCTTCAAGATCCATATTTCCAAAATGCTTTAAAAGACTTACTGCATTCGTGCCGTGATGTTGTATTACTCTTTCATCCAAATTAGTGATAGTATCTTTTTTTGAATGATAGGCATAGAGACCTTTATTGAAAATAAAATTCAATCCCTGCTTATTTATTTCTTTAAAACCATCAAAATCATTCAATCCAAAAGCATCATCCGCTGCCTTAATGGAAGAAGAAAAAGCAATAGGATATGGTGCTGCCTTTGCAAACTCCTTTACTATCCATCTATTATTCTTGCCTGTATTAAACATTAATGAATAACCAGAGCAACCTTTACCATCAAAATTCAAAACAATTTTTATATCATCTATATATGGATATTCCCTTATAAAAGCCTTTGAACCATACAATCCAGTTTCCTCACCATCAGTAAATAGAAAAATTATATTATTTCTAAGCTTCTCAGATGCTTTCAATACTCTTAAACTTTCAAGAAGCACTGCTGCTCCCGAACCATTATCGCCTGCTCCCGGAGCACCTGGGACCGTATCATAGTGAGCTGAAATAAGTATGGTATCTTTGCTTTTTCCCTTTCCATCTACTTTAACAAAAATATTTTCCACACTCGGATTTGAACTATGAATTTCCGCTTTAAAACCGAATTCTTTTACTTTTTCTGTGATATAATCCCTAACCCTCGAGTGTTCTTCAGAACCAACAGGATGGGGTTTCACTGCAATATTTTCTAAGTACTCCATTGCTCTTCCGGAAGAAAACTGTGTAAGAGAAATATCAGCTGGTTCCGGGTCTGGGGGTTTTAGTTGATAAAAACCTACAAAAACCGAAAACGAAATAATGCATATAATTATAAAAATATGTACTAATCTTGGTATTTTATGAATTATCAAAACATCGTTCTCCATCAAAGCTTATCAACCCTCTTTAATCAATAATTAAGCCCCATCTTTTTTCATCATTTAATCAAACCTTCAACTTCATCAACGGAAATATCTCCATTAGCTAACTTTTGTAAGATATCTTCTATATTATCTGATCCACTTTCTATAACAGCCGCAACTTCTTTTTCAGATGAAATCTCACTTTTTATTTTGCTTTCAATATATTCTGCCATTTTTGAAATAGAAGAATATGAGAAAATATCTGTAATATCAAGTATTCCTGGATACTCTTTTTCTACTTCCTGTAGTAATCTAGTGGCCAAAATTGAGTCACCACCAAGTTCATAAAAACTATCATAAATATTTATCTCATCAAGACCTAATACTTCTGCCCATATTTTCGACAAATTAACCTCTATCTGGCTATACGATTCTTCACCTTTTCCTTTCAAATTGATTTCAACACTTTTATAAGCTTTAGTATCATCTGAACGCTCCAATCTCAATCTATCGATTTTATTTTCAATGGCTTCACTAAACCGAATCGGCTTTTCTTTTAGTAAACCGATGAAATTAAAATCCAATTCTCCTATGATTACTCTGTCAATATCCTTATTTAAACTATATTCAAAAGCATCTATTGCATGATTCGTATGAATTGCTTTAAAGACTGTATCCGTATTCGTATTAGTATTAAATGCCATACCGGTCTCTTTCCATGCAGGCCAATTAATAGTCAATGTTTTTATTCCTTTTCTTTTACCATATGAACAAAATGAATCAAGGAAAGAGTTCGCTGCTATGTAATCCCCTTGGCCTGGTAAATCAAATAATGAAGCTACAGAGGAAAACATTATAAAGAAGTCCAAGTTATCTTCTTTTGTCAAATCAAATAATGCTCTAGTTCCGTGAATTTTTGGTAAAATAACCTCACTAAACTTTTTAACATCTTTATTATATAGAAATCCTTCTCCAGCAACTCCGGCTCCGTGAATAACACCATTGATACGTCCGTAGCGTTGTCGTAGATCATCAGTTAATTCCTTCATGGCGTTGTAATCTGATACATCAACTGCAAAAATCATGACCTTTGACCCTTGTGCTTCTATATCCATAATTGATTTAATTATGTTGATTTGCTTTGTTTCTTTTCCTTCATCAACAATTTTGGTCCATTGGTCTCTGTCGGGGAAATTTGAACGATTAATCAAAGCCAGATTAACTTTTGATTTTGTGCTTAAATACTTGCACACTTCAAGTCCAATCCCCCCTGTGCCACCAGTCACAAGATACACACCCTGCTGTTTAAAATCAACTTTATTTTCCCCAATCTCATCCATATTGATTTGATTAAGCTGTGGAACATATTTTATCCCTTTTCTATAAGCAGCCTTTTCATTTCTATCCCCTGAATAAAGTTCATAAATTATATCCTCATAAGTAATTTCATTATCAACATCAATGCGTTTACAATTCAACTTAAAATATTCATTCTTTATAGCATTAGACAGTCCAAGTAAAGCAGCATTATGAGGTATTATTACTTTTTCTTCACCGGTTATCTCATTTGCAAAACTCGATAGAACTATAATATCTATATCATTTCTCAACTTACCATTAACAAATCCCTTAATCATATAAAACAAACTGTATATACCTTTCTCTATAGCTCTATCCGAACTGGAGAACTCATCATAATCTTCTCCGTTATTAACAGTAAACATATGTAATATTTTCACTAGTTTCCTACAGCCAATCTCGGACACTAGCTTCTGATAACTTTCATAACTATTGTCAACAGTATAACTGTTATCGTTTATTTTCTGAAAACAGTTACCATAATTGACTTCAATAACATCCATTCCTTGCTCTCTCAACTTATAAGCAAGTTTTTCGCCCAATCCCAACTCGTCTTTAAAGATTAAGACACTTCCTTCTATCAATTTATGCTCATCATACTTAACCCTTTGTGGTACCCATTCATACTTATAAAAACAATTTTTCAACTTAAACATCTTACCAAAATCATTAGCCCTTTTTATGCTATAACCTTCTATTTCAGCAAAAACTTCGCCATTTTCGTTCATTAGCGTAATATCAAAAGATAATGTTTCGTTCAATCTATCAGATTCATTGTATTTTTTCACCAAATAACTATATATTCTTTTTGGTGTAGGTCCATAAAGTTTAAAATTTTTATAGGCCAAAGGAAGATATTTTTCGCCAAGAGTAAGACTCACAGCATTCACTGCCATATCCAGTAATGCTGGATGAATATAAAATGAATTTAAGTCCTCACTAAACTTATCAGGTAAACTCAGTTCTGCAAGAGCCATATCCTGACTGCTGCATAATTTGTGATAATTCAACCATCTTGGCCCAAATTCAATAAAACCTTTTGTCAATTCATTCTGGTTAATCTCTTGTATATGTTCTGAACAAGATTGCTTAATCTCTTCAAGATTCCTTTTAAGCACTGTTTTATTTAGTTTGTACACTTTCCCTTGGGCATGTATCTGCCATTCCTCATCTGTATCAATAGCACTTTCATTAATTCGACTTGCTATTGTGAACTCAAGATAGTCGTTTTGACTCTTAATAATGGTATGGACTTTTTTTACTTCTCCTCTTTCCATAACAATCGGATGCACAAAAATTATTTCTTTTATTTCTAAACAACTATTCCGATAGAAACTACTTGCTGCAGCCCGGACTATCTCAATATACGCAGTTCCGGGAAGTACGTGCTTTTCCATAATTCTGTGATCCTGTAACACCCAGTTATCATCAACACTAAGCTCAGTCAGATATATTTTCTGCCCTATAGACTCAATTGCAAGTTCTTTAATTAATGGGTGAATTCCAGAACTCTTCTTATTCACTGACTGATACTTATCAATATTTATCCAACACCTCTTTTTCTCAAAAGGATAAGCAGGCAAGCTAATTCTTCTTAATTCTTTGTCTTTGTAAAAAGCTTTCCAGTCAATGTCAGCTCCCAGAACATATAATCTACATATCTCCTCAAGGTGACTTCTGCTTGTTTTAAAGTCAGCCTCCGCTTCCTGCATAAGTCTCTGAGCTTCAAGAGTATAACTTCTTTTTTGCTCCTCAGTAATCTCATTTGGTTCAAATAAATTCAAATTCTTATTATCAGCTACCACCTTATGGCTACCAAAATAAACATCGTCTAATTTTTCTTTTAATCCGTTCTTTACTAAAGCATCCAGCTTACAAACCAAATCTTCTATATTGTCAACTAATATAGCAAGTCTGAAATTGTTATGATCTCTTCCTATATTTAATGTATAACATACCTCTTCAATATTTACCTTATCATTAGCATTAAGAAACTTTTTAAACTGTAATACCATATTACTTAATACATTCTCACTTTTAGCTGATAGGGTAAATATGTTTAATTTGCTATTTTCTTGATTTCTCTTGATTTCATCTGATTTATACTCTTCTAAAACAACATGACAGTTTGTACCGCTAAAGCCAAAAGAGCTAACGCCACATCTCAAAGGAACATTGCCATTTTCCCAGTCCATTAGCTTATCATTTACAAATACGGGGGATTGAGTGAAATCTATGTTTCTATTTGGCAAATTAAAATTAATACTTGGCGGTATCTGCTTATTTTTAAGAGCTAATACCGACTTAATCAATCCTGCTATGCCAGCCGCCGTATCCATATGACCAATATTTGATTTTACCGAACCGATAGCACAAAACTGCTTTTTATCGGTAAATCTGCTAAAAGCCTTTTGAATACCATCTATCTCTACCGGATCTCCAAGTTTTGTTCCTGTTCCATGTGCTTCAATATAAGTAATGGTCTCAGGGTCTACTCCTGCATCTTCCCACGCATTTACAATCACCTCTGCCTGAGCAAGAGAATTAGGAGCAGTTATACCAGCCGAGCTGCCATCCTGATTAATTGCACTACCTTTAATAATTGCATATATGTTATCTCTGTCTTCTAATGCTTTTTCCAACGGTTTTAAGATAACTGCTGCCACACCTTCTCCCCAACCGGTTCCGTCAGAATTATCATCAAAAGGTCTTGCTCTGCAATCAGTTGACTCAATACCTATTCCGCCTTGTCCTTTCTTTTGCAGTGGTAGGAGATTAATTTTAACTCCTCCGGCTATTGCCATATCACACTCGCCATTTTTGATGGCCTGACATGCCATATGGACAGCCACAAGCGAAGAAGAACATGCTGTATCGACAGTTACAGTAGGCCCTTTCAAATCAAGCAAATATGCTATCCTCCCAGGTATAATTGAAGGCAAGTTTCCAACTATAAAATTAGATACTAGAATAGGATCACTTTCAGATATAATCCGGTCATAATCAAAAGTTCCCTTTGAAAAACCTACAAATACGCCGGTTTTACTTCCCGATAATCCTCCGTTTCCATAACCGGAATCCTCTATTGCATTCCATACGGTTTGCAAAAACATTCTCTGATTTGGATCCATATAACTTGCTTCTTTTGGTGAAAGCCTGAAGAAGGAATAATCAAACTTGTCTACTTCATCAAGATATCCACCCTCAGCAAAAGACATATTTTTCTCTAAGCCAAGCAACTTTACATATGCTAGTGCATCAGCCTTTCTATTATCAGGATATTCCCTTATACAATCCTTTCCCGATTTTATATTGTTCCAAAATTCATCTACCGACTTTGCCATCGGAAAATTTAATGCCATGCCTATAATTGCAATATCTTTTCCCTTTTCCGAAGTCTTTTGATTATTATTTGACATAGACCCCGAATTTTTTTCTGAGCCTGCAATAAATTTAGCCAATTGTGCAATGCTCGGATAAGCAAAAAAGTCAGCAACTGTTAACTTTACAGGTAAAATTCCATCCAATTTTTCATGAACTTTAGTCAATAATATAGAATCCGCTCCAAGCTCAAAAAAGTTATCATATATATTTATTTCTTTAAATCCCAAAACATCTTTGAATACCTGTCCAATAATCTGCTCTATTTCCGAATAATCATGGCATTCTCTTCCTTTCAATGCCACTTTGTTTTTGCTTTTCGTAAAATCTGTATCTCCTGCAAATTTCACTCCTTTATCAGCTAAAAGCATGTTTTTAACTTTATTTGATAACTTTAATGGCATATTTACAATTTGATCCGGTATCAAAGAATTGCACTTCAATTCTCCAATAAGTACTCTTGGTATATCTTTTTTTAATATTTTGTTGAATGCTTCAACTGCTTTATCAATTGTCAAAAATTCAAAAAACTTATTCTCTTCAAGTCTATTTTCATGTGCCATCCCGGTTTCTTTCCATGCTACCCAATTTATTGTCAGCGCTTTTTTTCCGTTCTTATTTCTATAGTATGAAAAAGAGTCCAAATAAGAGTTTGCTGCAACATAATCGCATTGCCCCTGTTCACCGGCCAGCGACAAAGCAGACGAAAACATCACAAAGAAATCCAAAGAATCTTTCTCAGTCAATTTATCCAAATTCCATGTTCCCTTAACTTTTGGATCTAGAACTTCTTTAAAATCATATATATTTTTCCTGATAATCAATCCCTTTCCTGCAACACCAGCGCAGTGTATAACTCCATTTATTCTATTATGCTTTCTTCTCAGTTCATCTAAGACCTCTTTAGTAGCATTGTAATTTGAAATATCGGCACTATAGTATTCTACTTCTGCACTTTTCGATTCTAAATCAATTAATGACTCTAACTTTTTTGCAATAAGGCTATTTTTATCATTATCAATAATGCTTCTCCACAGATGACGTTCAGGTAATGCCGAACGACCTATTAATGCAATTTTCACTTTTGCTTTTGAAGCTAAATTTAATGCAATCTGAAGTCCTAGCCCTCCCGTTCCTCCTGTTATTACATATACTCCATCTTCCTTTAGCCTAATCTCATTTTCATTAATGGATTCTATATCAATCACATCAAAAACCTGTGTATATCTTTTTCCTTCACGATATGCAATATGGTATGGAACATTGTCCCTAACCAGCTCTTTAAAAAGGTCTTCAATTCCAAAATACGAATCCACATCCAGGCAACTACATTTTATATTACGGTGCTCTGCATTTATTACTTTACCAAGCCCCATAAAAGCACTATTATGGGGGATAATCTTCTCCTCATAACCTGTCACTTCATCTATATACTCTGACACCAGCAACATTTTAATTTCTTTTGATAATCCATTATTAATAAGAGCTCTTGTAATATAAAAGAGACTGTATACTCCTAAATTCAGGCTTTCATCAAGCTCAGAATTGCCATTGATAATAACCTTATCATTTATTGTTGAAAGATGAATAATATAAGTTAAATTATCAATTCCAATTGTTTTAAACAATCGTTCATGATCTTCTTCGTTAATGCCAACGACATATTTATAGTTATTTACATACTCAAACTCTCTTCCATATTCTACTTCAATAACCTCTGCCCCTAAATTCCAAAGTTTATCCGATAAATCTTTACTTATTCCCTTTGAATCCTTAAAAATTATTACTTTACCATTTACTGCTCTAATTTCATTATCTTCAAGCAAGTCTTCTTCCCAGACTACAGAATAAAATAAGTCATTATTTGACTGAACATTTTGTAATTCATCTGAATACTCAAACCAACATCTGCTCTTTTCAAACGGATACACAGGAATACTAACCTTTTTTACTTTCAGCTTTTTATACAGTTCTTCCCAATCGACGTCAGCACCTTTCACATATAACCTGCAAAGCTCGTCCACAGCACTCTCACTTTTATAATCTGAAACTATATACTCCTTTAATTTCTCATTTGCAGTTTTACTTATATATATCTTTTCAGCTTCTGTTATTATATTTTCTTTTTGCACTTCTTCATTGCTCGAAGCAACTCTGTGAACTCCATAAAATATATCTTCAAAATTGCTTGAATCTTTTAAACCATATTGGCATATTTCTCAATCTTATTCCTGTAATCATTTACATCCTTAAGTTTTAAAATCAACCTGTAATTATAATGCCCTCTTCCTGTGTTAGCTGTATAACATATATTCTGAAGATTTACCCTATCGTTTTTCTTTATGTAATTTCTATGAAGCTGAACTAACCTCATCAAAGCCGCTTCACTTTTTGCAGATAAAGTTAAAACCTGACTAGAAAAATTGTCACAATCATTTAAACTTTCACAATCATAATACCTATCTGCCTCTTCCAAAACTACATGACAATTGGTACCACTAAATCCAAAGGAACTCACTCCTGCTCGTCGTGGCAGTTTATCACATTCCCAATTAGTTAATCTGTCATTAATATATACCGGTGTTTGTTCAAAATTTATTTTCCTATTAGGAAAACAAAAGTTTGCCAGTGGAGGAATTTGTTTATTCTTTAACGCTAACACAACTTTTAGTAAGCCAACGATACCTGCCGCTTGATATAAATGACCAATATTAGCTTTTACAGAGCCAATGGCACAAAACTGCTTTTTATCTGTGTAGCGCGAAAAAGCTTTATTAATACCTTCTATCTCAATAGGATCACCTAACTTTGTTCCTGTTCCATGTGTTTCTATATAACTTATGGTCTCAGGATCAATATTTGCTTCATTCCAAGCTTTAACTATAACATCAGCTTGAGCATCAACATTAGGAGCTGTAATACCTATAGAAGTTCCATCCTGATTAATCGAACTTCCTTTGATAACAGCATATATATTATCCTTATCCTCCAAAGCTTTGTGCAAAGGTTTAAGTAGTATAGCAATTACTCCTTCACCAATACCCGTGCCATCACTTCTATCATCAAAACTCCTAGTCTTGCCATCCGATGATTCCATTCCCAGCTTTTCCTTTTTTACAATGGGAACTAAATTTAATCTTATACCACCGGCAATGGCCATATCACAATCTCCGTTTTTTATCCCTTGACACGCTAAATGAACAGCAAGAAGTGAAGATGAACACGATGTATCTACAATCATACTTGGACCTTTTAAATCCAGTAAATATGAAATTCTACTCGGAATAATAGACGATAGATTTCCCGGCACTGAAGCAGCGTTAAATGAGTTTGAATCATCTGAACAGAGCTGTTTATACTTATATTCTTCCACTGCGCCAATATATCCCACATACACACCGGTATTAGTACCGATTATTTTCTTCCCGCCATATCCTGAATCCTCAATGGCTTCCCATGCTGTTTGCAGAAACAGCCTCTGATTTGGATCCATCAGCCTTGCTTCAATTGGTGTCAATCGGAAAAACTCATAATCAAATTTATCAATCTCGTCAAGGTAAGCTCCGTTAATATATTGTATATTCTCATCGGACTGTCCTATATGAGCAAAGAAATTGTCAATATCTCTTTTTCTTGTGTCCGGAAACTCTCTTATACAATCTTTTCCTTTAATAATATTCTCCCAAAACTCATCAATGTTGTCTGCTAACGGCAGCTTTGCACCTATACCTATTATAGCAATATCATTAATGTTATGATTTTTTACTTCACTGGATATTCTTATATTGTCATTATTCTCTTCAAATAAATCCAACTCATTTAACAGTAATTTATTTTTCATTTCCTCCACCACATAAGCAGAATTTTTATTTTCAATTACTTCGTTTCAAAATTTAACAATTAGTTAAATTAAAACTTGAAATCAGGAAATAATCCCCTTGTGTTTGTCTCATCAAACACCTCATTAAAGCGCTCAACCTGTTCCTCATAAGGTACCTTTTTAGTAATAAACACACTTTTAAGCATTTCCAAAGCTTCCAGCATTTGTTCATACGATGGTTCTTTCCCCTGATTCTCCAACTCAAGCTGCATTTGCTGTATTTTTCTATAAGGCTCAACAACACCTTTTTGGTACTCTTCATTATTCCAATTACGGTTGCGAGTACAAACGGCAATTGCCAAGCATTTAGTAAGTACTGTATGTTTAAACTCTTTCTTTTTAGAACTTGACTCAACTTCACTAACCGATTTTTTTGATAATAATAAATCCCTTAACTTTTCTATATCCTCTTCTTTGTCATAGGAAAAAGCAGCTACTCCTGGTGCATTTTTTCTCATTAATCCCTTCAATACAGTTTTAGGTCCTAACTCAATAAACATATCTATTCCGTTAGACTTCAAATACTCTATTGATTGCTGCCACTTAACAGCTTTTGTCATATGAATGGTAAGATTTTCAACAATTTTTTCATTTCCTTGATAAGGAATTGCTTCTACATTTGACACCACTGGCCATTTAAAACTTCCATAATTGTATTTTAAAAGCTCTTCTCTTAATTTCTCGGCAGCTGCTTTCATAAGTGGACTATGAAATGGAGCACTTACGTTCAGAGGTACGACATTTGCGCCAATATCTTTAAACCTTTCTGAAAGTTTTGATACGGCATCACAATGTCCTGATATAACAATTTGATCAGGTGAATTGTAATTAGAAATAACCACAATATTATTTTCAGAAGAAATCTCTTCACATTCTTTTTCTATAATCTCTTTATCAATTCCACTTACTGCAGCCATTGCACCTGTTCCCAAAGCTGCAGATTCTTGCATAAATTTACCTCTATTACGTACTATTTTTATAGCATCTGAAAAGCTAATTACTCCACTGCAAGTCAGAGCTGAATATTCTCCCAAACTATGGCCAGCTAAATACCGAGGTTCAAATCCGAATTCCTGCATATATACTTTAAACATTGCTACACTGGTAGTTAAAATCGCCGGTTGCGTATTCTCTGTCTTAGTAAGTTCTTGCAAATCTCCTTCAAAACACAACTTTTTCAAATCAAAACCTAAAACTTCATTTGCCTCTTCAAAAACCTCATTTGCAACTGTGTATTTTTTACACAACTCCTTCCCCATTCCAACATACTGTGAACCTTGTCCTGGAAATAACAATGCTATCTTATTCATATTTAGCTCCCCCATTGTTAAATTTCATATTTTTCTACTATAAATTTGATAATATTTACATAACTATTAATTAAAACTTTAGCTTTTTCCCCTTTTATACGTCTGTAATTATATTCAAATTCAAGTATAATACTGCTATCAATCTCATTTATTAAGAGAATAACATCGTAATAATTGATTAATTCCATGCCTTTAGGTAAGGCATCTCTATTTATAATTAACGGTAAAACATTCCCTGTCTCTTTTTTGATAAATATATTTTTAATATTCTTGACAGAATACCCCTCATTCTCTTCCTTTTGATCTCTTTTAGCCTTGACAAATTTTATTAAGCTATTAAAATCATCTATTTCAGTAATATCCAAGTTAATAGGTACAACTTTCTCTTTACTGTCTAAAAGAGTTTGAATTTCAATATTTTTTTCATTGTTCAGCCGCGAAAACATAAAAATATAAGCGGCTACAAATATATCTGCAATACTTACATTTTCAGAGTTTGCTATCTTTATAAGCTTATCAAGCATAAACTTGTCAATCTCAGCCTTAAAAATTTGTTTGTTTTCTGTTTCATTAAAATTGTTGATAAAATATTCATTTGGCAGTTTGACAAATTTAATTGAATAGCTTTCTTTACTGTCTATATACTCTGCCAGCTTTGCGATTGTAGGATAGGTAAAAAAATCAGTTTCCTGTACTCTGCCTGGATACATTTGATCTAAACGGCTTACTACCTGACTTAGCAGTAAGGAATTAAAACCAACTTCAAAAAAGTTATCATCTACACCTATATTTTTCAAACCTAATACTTCTTCACATATATTCAATAGCTCCTGCTGTGTTCTACTTATACAAATATTGTTCTTATGGGTCTTTCTGGATATTATAGTTTCTAACATAGCTACAGTATTAGAAAACTCCCCATCTTCATATCTATTACTTAATTTATACCTCTGAATTTTTCCGCTTGTAGTTTTAGGTATCTTCCTAATGGGTATAACATGTCTAACTTCCAAGCCCATCTGCTTATTTATATGTTTTTTTATTGATATTGCAAAATCAGCAAATTCCTCCAACTCTTTTTTATATAAAACAAATAATAAGAGTTCTTCCTTTTGAAGTTCTTTGTTGTAGACACATGCTGCTGCTATTTCACCAAGCTCTACTCCTTCAACCCCTTCTGCAACTCTTTCAATGTCATGAAGATAAAAGTTCTGCCCATTTACAAAATGAACATCTTTAGCTCTACCAGTTACCAAAAGACGGCCGTTTCTAATTATGCCTAAATCCCCTGTATTTAACCATCCGTCACTGGTGATTATGTTTTTTGTTGTCTCAGGGTCATTATAATAAAGCTTTGTTACATTTTCACCTTTTATGAATATATGTCCAACAATATTTTCATCCAGCTCTCTTATGTCTTCATCACAAATCTTCAAATAAACATCCTTAACCGGATATCCTAAATCAACAAATTCAGCAGCATTATCATCATCAGAATTTACATATTTGACTTCCTGTCCTACGTTAAGAAACCTACGATCAACATAAACACATTTCAAATCTTCATATATTGGCGGAAATGTAACAGCAAGACATGCCTCAGCCATCCCATAAACTGTAAACATAGTATTACTTTTTAATCTCAATTCTGCCATTACATTTAAAAATTCTTTACATAATTTATATGAAATGGGCTCTGCACCATTGACAATTAAACGTATGCATGACAAATCCCATCCAGTACATTTCTCTGGTTTAAAGAATTTTAAAAAATATTTATAACCAAAATTAGGAGAAGCCAAAACGGTAGCTCTATGCTCATTAGCTTTCTTGAACCAAAGTATCGGATGTCTTATGAAAAGTGAAGTTGGCATAATATAATGATTCATGTCGATACAAGTTGGTGTGAGGTGAAAACCAATAAAGCCTAAATCGTGAGTTAATGGCATCCAACTTAGAAAAATATCATCAGATACTAATCTGGCACCCTCTATCATCGCATTTATATTTGTAATCAAATTCTTATGAGTTAGAGTTACACCCTTTGGATTACCCGTTGAACCTGATGAAAATTGAATAAAAGCTATATCATCAGGCGAAGATTGTTTTATTATACCTTTTTGATCCACATCACAAAAGTCAATATCAAATATGATACGATCCTGAAAACGTTCCAATATGTAACTTTGATTCTTTTTTTGCAAGAAAATCTTTTAACATTTTATAGATTTTCAGATCAGTAACTATATAAGGGCTGTCGAGAATCTCCATAATATTAAACAGCTTAAAAATATTTTCGTCATTGTTGCCAACAGCTACTGGTACAGGTATTATTCTACCTAATATACATGCCCAAAAATAGTAAATATGACTTTCATTATCATTTACATAAATTATTAATTGTTCTCCTGGTTTTATATTCTTAGATTGGAGTACATACAAAATTTTCAGAGATTTGTCGAAAATTTCCTTATAAGACACAAACTTTTCTTCATTCTCCCCTGAAATAAAGATAACTCCCCTTTTGCTCTCTGAACGAGAACAAATAACCTCAGACAATGTATTCAAAATTTCTCCCTCCGAAATTAAGCAAAATGAAAATAAATTAATATCTATAAATCCGATATTCCAATTTGTATATTATTTATGTTTATATAACATTTTTTATATGTTTTATATTTTTATCTATATTATGATTATCCCACAAAAAGTATCGGTTCTAAATAAAATTTCTTAAACCTATTGTCGAAAAACAACCAAACCGATGAACACAAATATAAAAATGAATGTAAAAAAGAAGGAGTTAATCT
>Ga0116168_1000203_pt1 | contig 61887 bp, 50 predicted proteins | sample AD_UKC129_MetaG_FD_89795 | JGI IMG/M metagenome (GOLD analysis project Ga0116168, IMG submission 89795) | Active sludge microbial communities of municipal wastewater-treating anaerobic digesters from Canada - AD_UKC129_MetaG | ecosystem: Engineered > Bioreactor > Anaerobic > Digestate | place... | reverse complement strand
TCATAATATTTACCTGTCTGTTAGTTTTTATATTCGATATTACTTTTTATAATAATTATATCATAGAGTTTTTACATCTTTAATATATTGGAGTAATCAAATGAATAAACGAATATCAAGAAGAAAGTTTGTTGCAGGTGTTTCTTTATCCCCTATTCTGGCAAATTCAGTCCTAAATCAAGATGATTCAATACCTCTGATTGAAGAACAAGGAGATTTATTAGAGGAACAAGATTATTTAAACACCGTTGAAGACCTCCCGAAAAATATGCCTATGGGTAAAATTAAACATCTTGAAGTTAGCCGATTAATTGCTGGTGGTAATCTAATTAGTGGAATATCTCATAGTAGAGATTTAATTTATGTTAGTGCGTTAATGAAAAACTACTTCACGGAACAAAAAATATTGCAAACATTACATTTATATGAGCAGGCAGGAATAAATACGGCTATATTGAGATTAGATGATAATACATTAAAAATTATCAGTCGCTATTGGAAAGAATATCATGGAAAGATACAATGGATTGCCCAGATAAAACCTAAAAAATCTAATCTTTTTGAGGATGCAGATATAGCAATTGATAACGGTGCAACTGGGGTATATATTCAAGGACAGATAGGAGATGATTTTGTAAAAAAAGGAGATACGAAGCTTTTGGGAAAAATAGTGGACCATATTCGAGATAAAGGTGTTGTAGGTGGGATTGGTGGTCATTCTATTGATGTTATTCTTGCATGTGAAAAAGAGGGTATTTATCCCGATTTTTATATGAAAACATTTCACTCTTTAGATTATTGGTCAGCCCAACCTGCTGAATATCACGATAACAAATGGGATATGAACCCAGATAAAACAAAGGATGTAATGAAAAATGTTAAAGTTCCATGGATAGCATTTAAAGTTCTTGCTGCAGGAGCTATCCCTCCTAAAAAAGGCTTTGATTTTGCATTTAAACATGGGGCTGATTTTATTTGTGTAGGAATGTTTGATTTTCAAGTCAAAGAAGATGCTACCATCGCTATACAAATGTATAACCGTAATAAAGACCGTTCCCGTAAATGGTTTGCTTAGTTATTATTTCAACCTTCAAGAATATTTTTACCCTGCAAATCTTGAGGGACATTTAAATTCAGATAGGATAAAATAGAAATGCCAATATCTTGAATATGGGGTGAATGGGTATTAATACCTTTGTTTGTTACCATCATTCCGGGGATTAATTTGTAATCGGTTGCTACATGGTCTCCACTCCATTTATCTAAATTATCTTCAAATATAGATTGAGGAGCAGAACCTTTGGCAGTTGCTTTAGTGGATTGGTACCCTTCATGATAGCCTAAGATTAAGTCCGGAGCATTTTCTACTTCATTTCCACTAAAATTTTCACAACTGTATACATTACTAATTACGGGGGCACTTGTTTGTGGGTCTTTTACACTTAATAATTTATTTCTTATTTCTTCTCTTAATGCTTTAACTTGTTCCTTTTTAACAATTCCATTTTTTTCTCGACCTTCCATATTTAGATATATAGAACCCAATCCTAAAGCATATGCTTTTGTTTTATTCCAATCATATCCTAAAAGAAAAGCCTGGTCATTGTAAGCAGTTTCTGGATTTGTCTGTCCTTCTACAACAAGGTATCCCTCCCGTATAAGCCATGTTCCCAGATTAAAACCTTTTCGATATGTATTAAATCCGTGGTCCGACATTACAATTAACCAATCTTCTTCCCGTATAGATTTTAGAGCATTACCAATAATTCTATCCATTATTCGATATGTTTCTTCAAGAGCCTCTCCATAGATTTTTGCTTTCTCGGCATTGTATTCAGGATGTTGATGGTCACGAAACCTCCAGAATAAATGGGCTACTCTATCAGTAGCCATCCACATAATCATTAATAATTTCCAATCGTCTTCTTTGTTTAGCTCGTCTAACATCAGTGTTTCATGCCATGCCATTGTTTTCCTTACATCGTCCATGAAAACATCTTCGGTCAAGACATCCTGACGCAAAGCATGTGTATCATAATTCCATCCGATGGTTTTATACAGTCCATACCTTTCTGCTAATTCTTGAGCATATTTAACGGGATGGGTAAAAGGTATATAAGGGTAACGCGGATGAAATTGTAAACAAGACATATAGATATTTACTTCTTCACTTATTTTTTTTACGAAGAATTTACTTATTGCCTTTACGGAATATTTTTCAGTTACAGGGAATTCCCATTCAATCCAATCAGACCAATTTCCTTGTTCTATCTGTAGGGTATTTTGGTTTGGTAAATTAATCGTTACCTTTTTTGATGGTTTATCTACTTTGAAACTAATATTTGCTTCTATAAATCCATTTTTGGGATTAATGGGATTACGAAGGGCAGGTAATTTTACCTCTGCAACGGAATCTTTAAAGTTTAGTTTAATTCTCATCCCACCAGAAATGCTTTGTTTTAATTCTTCATCTGTAAATCTATCTGAAAACACAAAAAATAAACTCTCTGTTCCTCTAATATCTGGCACACCTAAACCGCTTAACATTAAACTATTTTTTAATGTATCGGGGGGATACGAATAAGGCATATTTAGAATCTTACAACGAACTCCCTGTTCATCAGCAATTTTCCAAAAAGGAGTCCCTTTTCGATAGGTTTCAAAGTAAGGTTCTTTTTTGAGATTCCCTTGTTCATCAAATTCAGGAGCATGAACAGAACCTAATGCTAAACCCGGGAAATATGTTTTGGGGTCTCTACGAAGAAAATCATAAATGCCATGTTCTCCGGGATTCTTACATGTAGCGAAACTTGACCATGCAGTTGGAGATTGAGGAGGAATTGTAGATGTAAGGTTAAAAAAATCTCCCTGTTTCATTACTGTTTTAAGATTGGGTAATTGTTCTTTTTCTATCATACCCCTTACGATACGAGGTTCAACACCATCAAAACCAAGAAGAATAACTCTCCTTTTATTATTGTCGGCAAATAAACTCCTTGATTTTGTCATTAAACCTAAAGTAACTGCTGTTGAAAATATAAATTTTCTTCTACTTATTTTCATCAATCTATTTCATTTCCTTTTGTAAATCTTTTTTAACATTTCATACGCTTCATTTAATGCTTTCATGGTATCTTCATCACCACCGAGGTCAGGATGATGTATTTTTGCTTTTCTTCGATATGCTTTTTCTATTTCTTCCCAACTACTACTGGGAGAAATACCTAATAGACGATAGGATATTTCTATGTTTTGTGGATTTATATTGTTTTTTATATTTTTACTTTCACTATCTTTATAACCATCATAATCTCCACGAAATTCCTTAATTGTCCGTATAACAATAGGTAGTATCCCTGTAAAATTTAACAGGATGATAATTATAATAAACATCAAAAATTCTTGGAAACTCGGAAACATATAATAGAAACACCTTACTATATATAACGAAAATATCTGCTATATTACATCAAATTTACTCAAACCGAGTGCTTTTTTTATTTTATGTATAATCCCTAAGTAATCTGCGGAAATGTAAAGATAACCTATTCCCATACCCGCAAAATGTGTCAATACAGAGTATTGGGTTTCCCCTAAAGTATAAAATAAATTCATTAATATCACCAAAATAACGATTCCTCTCGCATTAATAGGAATAGGCAATGGGAACAGAATAAATTCTCGTTCGGGGTTAATATAAGCAAAGGCAATCAGAACTGCCATAATGCTGCCACTTGCACCTATAACAGGAGGTTGGAATCCTCGTATAATATAAGGGATAAAGTTTACCAATACAGAAATAACCCCACAAAATAAATAAAATGTGATAAATCTTTTTTTTGTAAAATATATTTCCACTTCAGGACCGAATACATAAAGCCATAACATATTAAAAAACAGATGCATTAAACTTGAATGGATAAACATATATGTAAAAGGCTGCCATAAAGCACCTTTCATAAACATTGGAACAGTAAAGCCTAACCAATAAAATATGTTGAAATAAGATAAAGATTGACTTATAAAGAAAGACTCATTAAATAGGGAGTTTGATATTGAGATCAATAACCCAATAATTAGTTGAATTACAAATACAGTAATATTGATTAATATAAGTGTTCGAACTCCAGATGTTATAGGAGGACGAAAATAACTTATATTTTCATAATAATAACTTTTTTGATAATAGGACATAATAAAATAATCAGTTTTTCTTATTCTCTGGTTTAATTTGTTGTGGATATAAGGGTGTTTTGTTCTTCTTACCTGAAAAGTTCTTAAAAGGAGATATTAAAGGATTCCTGTATTCTTTTTCAGGCGGATTATTCTTTGCTCTTTTTTGTTCTTCTATATCCTCTTTAATCTCTCCCGAATCAATCTGTGACAAAATATCTTTAACTACTGCACTATCCGGACGTATTTTTATAGCTTCTACAAGACATTCTTTCGCTTTTTTTAGTTCGTTTATGGCTAACCATGCTCTTCCTTCATTTACCCAAGTATAAAAAACTTCATCATCTGTTCGTGCATGTTTTCTGGCACTTTGCCATGCAATAGCAGATTTTTTCCCATCTATGGGTAAATCAAATTGTGCAGCTGCAAAAAAATTTAGTGCATAATCTTTCAACAATTCAAAATCATCTTGGCTTATCTTTGCTGCTTTTTCTGAATAATCCATTGCTTTTTTATAAATTTTTTCTTTACTCCAACCGGTTCTCTCTTGAATTTGATTTCTATAAATTATAAATATCTGTGCTGAATTATATAATATATTAGGTTCGCTCTCGCCATATTTTAATGCATTTTGCAAATGTTCCCAACCTCTATCATATTCACCTATATGAAAATAATGAAGGGCTAAATTATTATTTATACTTGCATCTTTTTCATTAAGTCTATATCCTTGTTCCCATAAACGAACAGAATTTATATAATCTTCTTTATAATCATATAAAAAAGAACCATAATCATCATATACCCTTATATTATTAGGGTATTTTGATAAACCTTCTTTATATATTTCTTCTACCGATAACATTATCTTTTCTATTACATCCTTTTCCTTTCGTTCTTTAAAATAATCTATTAAATTTAACAAATTATTTGCTTTTTTGAGAAAATCTTCAGGGGATTTGTATTCTTTATTTTTGTTTATCTCATTCTCTAAAAAAGTATCTATATCATCAAAGGTTGGTTTCACTGTTATTTCGGCAGTGTTAGGGACATCGGAATAAATTCGTAAAGAGAATCCATATACTCCAATTGCAAGTAAAATAAATATTACTTTATTTCTTTCACAAATATGTATTTTCATAAATAACCGTTTTATTCTGGTTTTTCGACTACTACAACACCTGTGGGTGTAAGACGATATTTTTTAGAATCTTCTTCAAGGTCATATCCAATAACTGTGTTATCTGGTATCTGAACATTTTTTTCGATAATAGCACGGCGTATTTTTGAATGCCGTCCTATGTTGCAGCCATCAAAAAGGATAGATTCTTCGACATAAGCATAACTATTTATACGGACATCTGTTGATAGGACACTTCTCTTAACCATACCTCCACTAATAATACATCCTGGACTTACAATAGAATCTAATGCTACACCGATACGGTGTCCAAAATCAGCAAAGACAAATTTTGCGGGAGGTCGAGATGGAACAACTGTTCTTATAGGCCATTCACGGTCATATAAATTAAACAAAGGGGTTACTTCGACTAAATCCATATTGGCTTCCCAGTAGCTATCTAATGTCCCAACATCTCGCCAATAGGGTATATCTTTTTTGTTTAAATCTTCAAAAGGATAAGCATACACATTGTTTTTCTCTATTAATCTTGGAATAATGTTTTTTCCGAAATCATGGTCGGAATTGACTTTTTCAGCATCTTCTTTTACAGCATTGGTAAGCAAATCTCTATTAAATACATATATCCCCATTGAAGCAAGGCACTTATCGGGTTTATCAGGTATTGGTTTTGGATTGTTTGGTTTTTCCTCAAATCCGATAATTTTATTGTTTCTGTCTATTTGCATAATTCCGAAACGATTACCTTCTTCAATTGGAACTTCAAGGGCAGATATAGTTAACTCTGCTTCTCTTTCCAGGTGGTAACGAATCATTTTTTGATAGTCCATTTTATAAATATGGTCTCCTGCCAAAACAAGAACTATCTTGGGGTCTTCCTGGTCTATGGAATATAAATTTTGATAAATAGCATCTGCTGTTCCACGATACCAGCTGTCATTTATTCGCATTTGTGGTGGGATAATATCTATAAATTCTCCTAATTCTCTATGGACGATATTCCATGCATTTCTTATATGTCTTGAAAGAGAATTTGATTTGTATTGAACAAGAACCTGAATTCTTCTGCAGTTTGAGTTAATACAATTAGAAAGTGTAAAGTCCACAATTCTATAAATACCCCCAAACGGAACTGCAGGTTTGGCTCTATTTTTTGTCAGAGGATGTAACCTTTCTCCAGCTCCTCCGGCAAGCAATACAGCGAGTACATCTTTCATTGATACTTCCATAACTACTCCTTAGTGATTTCCTTTTATTGTATTATTTTTTTCTATCCAATTCTCAAAATTTATTTGATTTTTTATTATTATACTACCCTTTTTCTTCTCAATAAATCCTTCTTTTTCTAAAATCTTTAAACAAACGGTGATGGTTTCTCTACGAATGCCTAATAAGTTAGCCAATTCTTGATGAGTAATAACTAACTTTTTAGTCGGGTTTATTTCCCTTTTTATTTCTCTAATTATTTTCCTTGCTACTCGATTGATAGCACTATAGAAAACACTATCTGCAAATGTTTCTTCATATTCTTTAGCTCTCTCTAATAATTTTTTTTCATAAAGTTTTGCAAATATATGATTTTCTTCTTTTCCTTTTAAGAATTCCATAAGAGGCATTAGCCAGACCTCTGATTTTGTAATTGCTTCTGCATATTCCTCCCTTTGTTTTTTGCTTAATAACGCTTCATCTCCAAATATATCTCCTGTTATTACATGTCTAAAAGTAACTACTTTCCCGTTTTCACTAACTCTCGTAATACGAATTTTCCCTTTATGGACGATATAGACATGTGTAATTTTTTCTTTCGGGAAATAAATAATCTGATTTTTGTCGTATGTTCTTAAATGAATTTTCCTTTTTATATTTTCTTTAAATTCGTTTGATAAATGAGAAAAGAAACTATCGTTTTCAATTATCTTATCAAACTCTTTTCTCTCATTTAGGTTTTGCATAATATCCTTATTATTTTCATACTTACAACTCGTAATACGACAGAAAATCTCTATTGATTTATCGCTTTTATAAAGTTTTCTTCTACAAATACCCAATTAATTAAATTATCAAGAAGATTTTTGACATATTTAGCTCTGTCGTTTCTCACATCAATATAATAAGCATGTTCCCACACATCTATTGTAAACAGGGCAATTTGATTATATTTCATGGGTAAATCGGCATTGCTTGTTTGTGTTATTTTTAACGAACCAGCATCATACACCAGCCATGCCCAACCTGAACCGAATAAGGAAACAGCGGATTGATGTAATGTTTGTATCATTTTTTCTACAGTCCCAAAATTTTTTTCAATTTCTTGTATTAATGCACTGCTTGGTTCTGTTTTTTGGGGGCTTAAACAGTTCCAATAAAATGTATGATTCCACACCTGCGCTGAATTATTAAATACAGGACCCTCTGAATTCATAATAATTTCTTCTAAACTTTTTTCTTTTAGTGGGGAATTTTCTAATAACCTGTTTAGGTTATTTACATAAGCCTGATGATGCTTACCATAATGGTAATTAATGGTTTCTAAACTGATATAAGGTTCTAATGCAGTAGGTTCAAAAGGAAGTTGGGGAAGTGATATACTCATTTTTATGCTCCTTTTTAAAATTAAAAGTTGATATAATTTTTCATTATTTATTGTATAATACTATTATTAATGAGATGGTTATAAAAAATCAATTATGCGTTTTGAAATAGAAAAAAATTAAAATATGTTTTAAGGAGGAAAATATGGCTGTATTTAGTTATGTAGCAAGAGATACCAAAGGCACCAAGCAAAGAGGGACAATTAACGCAGAGAGTAGACAAAATGCCCTCCAACAACTTCAATTGAGGGGATTAGCCGTAGATAAGTTGGTTGAAGAGGAGAAAAAGATTTTGGGCTTTTCCTTAGGAGGTGGAGCCAAATTAAAAAGAGTAAAAACAGCAGACTTGCTTGTCTTTACCCGCCAATTATCTACAATTGTTAGTGCAGGATTACCTCTTTTGCAAGGGCTTGATATTTTAGCTGATCAAACAGAGGATCCGAATTTTGCAGTTGTTATAGATTCCGTTGCACAAGATGTGGAGGCAGGTGAAACATTTTCAGATGCTTTACGTAAATATCCCAGGGCTTTTCCAGATTTATATGTCAGTATGGTTCGCGCCGGTGAAGCAGGCGGAGATTTAGATGGTGTCTTGATGCAACTCGCAGATTATTTAGAAGCATCTGAAGATTTAAAACGGAGAATTCGTTCTGCAATGACATACCCTGTTGTTGCTTTTAGCATGATAATTTTAATAGCAACAGGATTGATTATTTTTGTTGTTCCTCAATTTGCAGAGATTTTCGGAAGTTTTGGTAAAAAATTACCTGCACCTACACAGTTTCTAATTAATTTAAGTCATGCATTAAGGACACCGTATGCATGGTTTATTATAATAGGTTCCATTGTTGGAATAGTTGCCTTCCTTCGTATTTACAGTTCAACTGAAATAGGGCGATACAATCTTGACCAGATAAAATTAAGATTACCTGTATTCGGAGATTTAATCCGAAAGGTATCCATAAGTCGATTTACAAGAACATTGAGTACCCTCATAAGAAGTGGTGTGCCTATTTTACAAGCATTGGAAATTGTAGAGAGGACAGCGGGAAATGAAGTATTTGCCCGTGCAGTTCGCCAGTCGGGTGAAAGTGTTCGAAATGGTGAAGCACTATCTGAACCTTTAGGTCGTTCAGGAGTTTTTCCTCCTATGGTAACTCGAATGATTGCTGTAGGCGAAAAAACGGGTGAGTTAGAGTCTATGTTAAAGAAAATATCTGACTTCTATGATTCAGAAGTTCATGCTAAAGTAGATGGGTTAACAAGTCTTATTGAACCCCTGCTTATTGGTTTGATGGGTATTGTAGTAGGTTCTATTATTGTTGCCCTGTTCTTACCGATTCTGCAGCTATCCAGCCTTGTTCAGGTATAAAAGCCAAATATTGATATAGAAATTGTTTAATATACTATTTTTGTTCTTTGTATAAATCTCTATATTTACTTTCGTTATTTATTTTGGCTAATAAGGAAATTATATTGTAAAATTTTAATACTCTGAGAGTAATCTGGACGGTCGCGGCAGAAATGTCGAGGAAAGTCCGGACTCCACAGGGCACAGTGCTTCGTAACACGAAGGCGGGGCGACCCGACGGAAAGTGGAACAGAAAAGACACAGCCTAAATAGTTATCTTTGATAGCTATCGGCAATGGTGAAAAGGTGCGGTAAGAGCGCACCAGCATCATGGTGACATGATGGCTTGCTAAACCCCACTGGGAGCAATTCCAAATAGGGGAACAATAGCGTGTGCCCGCGCTGTTCCCGGGTAGGAAGCTTGAGGTATAGGGCGACCTATATCCCAGAGGAATGACCGTCTCGAAGGGTTTCCCTTTAGACAGAATCCGGCTTATAGGATTACTCTCAGAGTAGTATTTTATCTTAATTAGATTTTTGATTTTTGTTTTTTGTATTATTTTACATCTAATCAAATATTAACTAAATGTAAAATTTAATTTTCTATGAGGGAAAGGTTATGAAAGATTACTACTACAACATACTTTTAGACCCTGCAAAACTTCCTGACGCATGGTATAACATAAACCCTGATTTACCTTCTCCCCTACCTCCTCCTCTTCATCCCGCAACACAACAACCTATTAATCCTTCGGATTTACAGGCTATTTTCCCAAATGCTTTGATAGAGCAGGAAGTTTCTACTCAACAATTTATTTCTATTCCTGGAGCCATAATGGACATTTATCGTTTATGGAGACCCACTCCGTTACGAAGAGCCTATCGTTTAGAAAAAGCATTAGGAACACCTGCAAAGATATTTTATAAAAATGAAAGTGTAAGTCCTTCGGGTAGTCATAAATTAAATACAGCCGTTGCTCAGGCTTATTATAATCAGCAAGAAGGAATTCATGGACTTACAACAGAAACAGGTGCTGGACAATGGGGAACTGCTTTATCTATCGCATGTAGCATGTTTGATATGACCTGTATCGTATATATGGTTAAGATTAGTTTCCAACAGAAACCTTATCGTAGAACATTAATGCAAAGTTATGGTGGAAAAGTTATTGCGAGTCCGAGTGACACAACTGACTTTGGAAAAGAAATTCTTAAACAGTATCCTGACAGTACTGGAAGTTTAGGGATTGCCATTTCTGAAGCAATAGAAGTAGCTGTAAAAAGCGAAGGGAAAATGAAATATACATTAGGAAGTGTTTTAAATCATGTTTTATTACATCAGACAATTATTGGTGAAGAAGCAAAACTTCAAATGGACAGTGTTGGAGAATATCCTGATATTGTTATAGGTTGTGTTGGTGGGGGTTCCAATTTTGCTGGACTTGCTTTTCCTTATGTACACGATGTATTGAAGAAAGGCAAAAAGATTAAATTCTTAGCTGTTGAACCTGCTGCATGCCCAACAATGACCCGTGGTCTTTATGCCTATGATTTTGGTGATACTGCCGGTATGACACCTCTATTAAAACAATACACATTGGGACATAATTTTATGCCACCCGGAATTCATGCAGGTGGATTAAGATATCATGGTGTGGCGGCACAACTTGCCCATCTAATACGCCATGATATTGTTGATCCTGTAGCAGTTCTTCAGAATCCTGTATTCGAAGCAAATATGCTATTCGCTAAATGTGAAGGTATTATTCCGGCTCCGGAAAGTGGGCATGCTATTCGCGTTGCCATTGATGAAGCTTTAAAATGCAAAGAAACAGGTGAAAGCAAGACCATTTTGTTTAATCTCAGTGGACATGGTCATTTTGATATGACTGCATACGAAGCCTATATAAATAAGAATCTGCCTGATTATGAACTGAGTGAGGATATATTAAAATCTGGTTTTGCAAGTATTCCAAAAGTAGAATAGCCAATTTAGAGACTGATTATATTTTATTTTAAGAAAATGTATCTCAATAAAAATGCGATAGCAATGGGATACATCCATATATTGATTTCACGGTGTTTCCCGAGTAGACATTTTATAACAACATAAGAAATACAACTAATACTTATTCCCTCTGTTATTCCATAGCCAAATGCCATAAATATAATGGTCAAAAAAGCGGGAAAACCTTCTGAAATATTCTCCCATAAAATTCTTTTAACACTGCCCATCATTAAAAAGCCAATAACTATTAGGGCAGGAGCTACAGTGGGATACATACTAAAATTAATCCCTTTCATTCCAATTTGCTCGTAGTATTCAGGTCCCGCATTATAGCCTAATATTGATAGAAAGGGGATAAGTGGTATCGTTATAAAAAAACAAATACCTGTAATAATAGAAGCCAAACCTGTTCTTGCTCCGACAGCAACTCCAGAAGCACTTTCCACATAACTTGTTACTGTTGATGTTCCACATAGTGCTCCAATACATGTTGCTAATGCATCTGATAGAAAGGCACCACCGGCTCTGGGTAATTTTCCCTCTTTAATAAAACCGGCTGTAGTTCCTACACCAACCAAAGTACCTACAGTATCAAATAAATCAAGAAAGAAAAAAATCAAAATCGCCGGAATAGCATCATGCCATCTATCTACTAAAGAATAAAAGTCCAATTGAAAAAATGTAGAAAAGGAGTAATGAAACTCGGGTTTAGTTATAGGAATAATACCTAACAACAAATAAGCAACCGATGAGAAGGATATTCCAACTAATATAGCACCTGTAAATCGGATATTTTGTAAAAAGAGAATTATAAATAAAGAAAAAATCGTTACTAATGGTATAGCCGTTTTTAAATTTCCGACGGATACCATTGTTCCTTGATTTACAACAATGAGTCCCGCCCATTGTAATCCTACAAATGTAATTAATAGACCAATACCTGCGGGTATAGCATTTTTTAAGCAATCTGGAAAGATTTCTATTATTTTTTCTCTTGTTTTAAATAGCGATAGGAAAACAAACAAAAGACCAGATATAAATACAATTGCTAAAGAAGATTGCCATGTAAATTTCATTCCAAGACACAAGGTAAATGTGAATAAGAAATTTTCTCCCATCCCTGGTGCTAATGCGAATGGATAATTTGCCAAAAACGCCATAAGAAAGCAGGCAATAGCGGAGGATATACAGGTAGCAAGGATAACAGAATTATAGTCCATTCCTGCAATTGATAATATTGCGGGTTGAACAAATACGATATAACTCATTGTGCAAAAAGTTGTAATTCCACCAATAATCTCTTTTTTTATGGTTGTTTCTTCCTCTTTTAACCTAAATATACGATTTAATAAAGGATACATGGATTCCACTTTCCTTTTTATTTTGAATCTATCCCAACTAATATTCTACTTACAATAATAACAAAATTTTCATCATTGGGCTCCCAACTGCGGGGTTCTTTGTTATATATTATTAAAACTTTATCCGTTTTTTCGCTTTTATTATGACGAATAGGAGCAAAAATGAACGATTCTGCTTCTAACGATTTTGTCCACAAATTAGAACGATAATCTTGTTGTGCAGACCTGATAGTCAATATCTCAGACCATTCAAGAGTTTCTACAATAAACTTGCAATTATGAATATGACTTTTTTCTTCTTGAACAACTATATAAATAGGTAACAAAATATCTTTTTCAATATCTACCTTCCAAATACCTGCATTTTCTGTTTTTAATGTGTTTTTGACTATGTCTAAAATATCTTTGATTTTTTCTTCGCAGGTTTTGTCCTTGTCATTGGAAATCAAAATAATGTCTCTTAATGCAATAACAAACCCCTGTATTTTTGCTTTTTCTTTTGTATCTATTTCTAACTTTTTTGAGTAATATTGATTTAAGGACTCAATTTGCCTTTGCAGTCTAATATTTTCTCTATACAAACTATTCACCGTTTCAATGGGAATACCTCCTTTCCCTTCTTCCGAAAAAATAAAGACATTTTTATCTTTCTCTGTATTAAATTCTCCTCCTGTTATGTCTGTTTTATCTTTATTTATTTCTGCCGTCCAAAACTTCCAAAAGTATAAAATGGAGTATATTTTATTCATTAATGTTTCAAATTCAACTATCCAGAAATGTATAGGTGATTCTTGCCCTTCAACCTTGGGATTCTCTAACCAAAAGAATATTTCTTTAATAGGATTTGTTAATACATATCCCAAAAGAACCGCTATAAGAACAACTATTAAAAGGCTTATTGCAAACAGGATAATAATATTCCTGTCTGTATTCATTATTTCTGTGCTTTGAGGAATATCAAAAACACATACCAATGGGATGTTATACATAAATAAATATTTTTGAACTACGAGCATACCGTTGGTTGTTTTTTGGAAATAAGGATTTTCTCTTTCCTTTTTTAATAAAATATTTTTTATTTCTTCGGGAAGATTTTGGAGAGATGATGACCTAACAATATCCCGATTTGAAACACTTTCCATTCCCAATTTACAAATAATATATTTGTCATTAAGAATATATGTGTATACAGAATAATCTCTGTAGATATCTGATATAATGTTCTGTAACCACGACCAGTCTATTTCCCATGATATTACTGAAAATGGAGAATCTTCATAACCAACAGCCATAGCCAATCGGGAATTTATAGAAGGTCCAATTTCTTGGATTTCAGGTTGTGTAAACCATATTTTAGGTATGCCTTCTCTATTTTGGGCATTTTGTTGTAAACATAGGGCAACGGATTCTTTATACCAGTCACTATTTGTCATACTCTGGTCTGGAGATACTTCTTCTATTTCTTCATCTAATAATTGTGTTCCGTCTTCCGTCCATGTAGCTACTTTTTTTATGAACCCTTTACTACTACCGGAAGTAAGAGATATCGTTTTCCAACCAGAAGATATAGGAACTATTTTATATTCAAACTTGTTGGGTAATACTAACTCAAAAGATTTTATAAATCGATTTTTTTGTAATATTGTTGCAAAAAAGAGATTTAATAATATCCTGTCTGTAGTGTTTATTGTTTTCCTGGAAAGAGATGTTCTAAGGGTCTCTATAATATCACATAACTGTTCATCAGATTTTTCTATCCTCTCCAGAGATAGTTTATAATTGCTTTCTGTAATTGAATTAAAACTTACAGATTTATAAAAAATAACCTCTTTTTTCCATGATAAAATAAATGCGATACTAACAAATAAAAAACAAATCAAAAAAATTACAACTATAATACTTTTTATACGAACCATAAATATTGCCCTACATTAATTATGTATATATTAAAGAAAATTTAATACGAAAGGAAAATATAATATGTTTACACTTTTATTGTTATCATTATGTTTTTTTCATCAAACCCAAGAAAAACCTATTGAGAATACAATAATAACAAAAGAACCATTTATGAATTTTAATACTTGTTTTCAAACTTCTCAAGGTTTTGACCCTTTAATGGATATAGCATCCGATGTAGCCATTGTATATGGAACAACCCATAAGCTTTCGGAGGAATTAATAAGTTGGAGAGAACAAGGGTATCGGACTGCTTATATGACCGGTATTTCATGGGGCAATTACGATAGTTATTACCAGACAGAAAACGGATTAAAAAAGGAAGAAATACAAACAGATAAAACGGGCAAATTATGGATGCATGGGCATAGTGATACTGTTGGTTATAATGTGCCTACACCGGGTTATGTTGAATATATTAAAAGTATATTAATACCTCCTTTAGAAAATCGCGTAGAAAGTATATATTTAGAAGAACCTGAATTTTGGGCAGTGACAGGATGGAGTAAAGCATTTAAACAACTCTGGGAAAAATATTATAGTGAGCCATGGTCTCCACCCAATCAATCTATCGAAACACAGTATAAAGCGAGTTTATTAAAATATAAGTTATATACAGACGCATTAACGGAAGTTTTTAAATTTGTAAAAGAATATGCTCAAAAAAACAATTTTCAAGTTGGCTGTTATGTTCCAACACACTCATTAATTAACTATGCCCAATGGAGAATTGTAAGTCCAGAGTCCCAATTAACAAAAATAGAACATTGCGATGGCATAATTGCTCAGGTATGGACAGGGACAGCACGCTCCAAGCATCATTATCAAGGAATTTCCAGAGAAAGAACTTTTGAAACAGCCTATTTAGAATATGCACAAATGGTTGGAATGGTGCTACCTGCTCAAAAACATCTTATCTTTCTTGCAGACCCTATTGAGGACAATCCGAACTATGACTGGCATGATTATAAATATAATTATGAATGTACTGTATTGGCTTCATTATTCTTTCCGGAAGTTTCTACATTTGAAGTTATGCCATGGCCTGAAAGAATTTTTAAAGGGAAATATTCAAAATCCAAAGAAGAAAAGGATATTAAAATAAATATTATTCCGGAATTTGCTACAGAACTTCTTGCGGTAATAAATACATTAAACGATATGAAACAGGAAGAAGTTGAATGGATTTCCGGTATTTACCCTATAGGTGTAATGGTATCAGATACTTTGATGTTTCAACGAGCAGAACCCTATCCAAGTCATCCTAATCTGAATTGCTTCTATGGAATAGCAACTCCCTTTATAAAAAATGGCGTTCCTTTAAAAATTATACAAATGGAGCACTTGACAGATTACCAACCTCTAAAAGATATAAAAATCTTATTATTATCATACGAAGGGCAAAAACCGTTAAACAAAGAATACCATAATGTTATTAAAGATTGGGTGAATAATGGTGGAAGTTTGCTTATTATTGATGATAATACAGACCAATATAACGCACTTAATAATTGGTGGAAAAGTGAAGGATGTAATTCTCCCCTGGAACATTTAATCAAAACACTGTTGGGGAATAAAGAACCTGATGACAATATAACACAGGTTGGCAAAGGATATATATGGTGGGTAAAACGCAGTCCATCCGCATTAAGTCTTGACAAAGAAGGTGCTAATCAATTATTAAATTGGGTTAAAGAATTGTCTAATAAATCAGGAATAAATATTGAATATAAGAATTACCTTCATCTCAAAAGAGGTCCTTATCATATTTGTTCTGTTCAGGATGAATCTATTAACGGTTCACCTTATAAAATACAGGGAAGATTTATTAATCTTTTTAATCCCGAATTGAAAGTGGAAGAAGATGTTTTATTAAATCCCTCGAATCGTGCTTTACTATTAGACCTCAATTCAGGCCAATTAAAGAAAGAAAAACTTTCCATAATTGCTTCTGCTGGTAGAATACGGGATAAGAAAATAGAAGGAAATCGTTTCCTTTTTACAACACGGGGGCCATTAGGAATACCTGGAAAAGTTGTTATTTTATGTAATAAACAGCCTGAAAAAATTGCAAATTTAGAGGCACTTGACTTTCAACTACAATACGATAGTAAAAATCAATTACTTTATATTCATTTCACCCATCATGGTAAGGATATTCATTTTGAGATTGACTTGTAATGATTGATAGTATATATATCTTAATTTTGAATTTTTAACAAATGTTTATATTTTAACTTTGTCATATTTTGGGCAAAATGAATTGAAGGTGTAAGAGACTATGCTAACACAAGAACAAATTACCAAATTTACAGAAAAAATTCGTTTTAATCCTCAAAAAATTGAAACTCTTATAAACCTGATTAACAAAGGGAATCATTTAGAATATATATATCACTATCACCGAGATGAAATAGGGATAGACAATTGGGGATTCCTTGTCCATATTATTGATGAATATAGAAAGTTTTCAGAAATTGAAAGTAAGAAAGAGAGTGTATTAACACAATTAGAAAAGAATGAACTTTTAACTGATGAATTGAAGCAAATCATTTCTGATACATCCGATACAGCCTTATTAGATGATTTACTTCTCCCCTTAAAGAAAAAAAATCGCAGTCGCTCCCAAAAACCCATACAGCAGGGGTTGCAGGAATTAGCGGATTTTATATGGCAACAATTACCCGTAAATCAACCTATAGAAGTAACTGCGGAAGCATTTGTCGAATCATCAAAATTGTCTATTACTCCTCAGGAAGCAATTGAGGGTGCTTTAATTATTCTTGCGGAACGGATTGAACAAGATTACAAGGCAAGAACGATTGTTAAAGAAATGTTCTGGAAGAAAGGGCTTTTAGTTTCGACATCAACAAAAACAGCCCAAAGTCAGAAAACACAATTTGAAGCCTTCTATAATTATTCTGAGCCTATTCGTAAAATTAGTTCTATCCGTTTTCTTCAAATTTTAAGGGGAATGCGATTGGGCTTCTTAAAAGTTAGTCTTGAAATTGATGAAAACGAAGCCATTGAAGAATTATCCAAAATATATGTTAAAGATAGTGGGAGTGTGTTTGAACCTTTTATCCGTTTGAGCATTCAAGATGCCTTTCGTAAGCAATTAAAAACGGTTTGTGAGAATAGGGTTTTTACAGAATTAAAGGATAATATAGAACAACAATTCGTGTCTGAGTTACGCGATGATTTAATAGACATATTAATGTTTCCTCCGGCAAATCTGGAGACTGTCATATCTATTATTCCTGGAATTGAGGAAGAATGGGCAGTATGTGTTGTAGACCGCGATGGAAATTTGCTGGAATCTTCCCATATCTCTCCAATGGCTCCCAAAAATGAAATTAAAGAAGCACAGGATATTATCAAATCCTATATTGAAAGATATAAATCGAGACATATTGTAATAGGAAATGGAGCAGGTGTTGAAGAAGCCGTTCAATTCGTTGGAGAATTAGCCTCACAATATACAAACCCGCGTGTGCGTTTTGTAACATTTGAACAAAGATTTGCACAAAGTTTTGCTCGTTCCAAAATAGCAGAAATTGATTTGCCCAATCTTTCGGAAAAAATACGGGAAGCATATTATCTTGCACGCTATTTTAATTCTCCACTTAAAGAACTTATAAAGTTAAATCTTTTGAGTTTGCCTGAGGGTATCCTCCACCGGGAAATAAATGAGAGGAAGTTCACTGCAGTTGCCCATCAAGTAATAGAACATTGTATTAATAGTATCGGTATTGATATTAATCAAGCCAGTATTAATGAATTGCGGCATATCGCAGGGCTAAAACATAATATTGCAGAAAACATCGTTGAATATAGAACCGCCAAAGGAGGATTTAAAAACCGTAAAGAACTCCTTGAAGTCCCTGGTATAAATGAATCTGTATTTCAGCAATGTGCTGGTTTTCTTTATATAAAAAATGGAGATAATCCCTTAGACCAGACTCGTATACATCCTCAATGGTATGAACACATTGAAACTACAGCACAAGAATTGAATATTGAGATTTCCTCTTTATTCCGTTCTTTTAGAAGTGCACGAACATTAATAAGACGGCTTGAAGAAAAAAAGATATTCGGGAAACATACCCTAAAGACGATTTTAAAAGAGTTAAAGTCACCGGCTCGTGACCCAAGAGGATATTTTATATTCCCCAGGTATACTGATGGGATTTATCGTGTATCTGATTTGAAGGTAGGAATGCAGACAGAAGGGATTATTAAGAAAATTTTAAATAATTTGATTATTGTAGATATTGGAATTCCTATTGATGCAATTATTCATTTAAGAAACAACCCTTCTTTAACAAAAACACTAAAAAGAAACTTGCTGGATAAACGAATTGGAGATTTCATAAAGGTCAATATAGAATCCATAGATTTTGACAATCAAAAAGTAATTCTAATACCTTATTTTCCACCTAAAAAAGAGAAAAAAGAAGAGGATAAAAAAGAGAGAAAGGAAAAATCTTTTTCATCTCAAAAGCAAAATACTACAAAAGTAACCGATTCCAAAGAATCGGCAAGTAGTGACAAACCTAAGTTTGAAAGAAAGTTTTCAAAATTTCAAAAACCTAATGTAGAAAAAGAAAGTAAAAAATCGTCATCTATTTTAGAAAACCAATTGTTAAATACTCAGTTAGCAGACCAATTAGCAATACTCAAAGATAAATTACAATCTTGAACCTAATAAAGGAATTGTAAAAATCTGATTATTAAAAAGGAGTAACTTGATGAAGAAAAAAAATGTTACCTCAAAAGGTATAAATAAAAAAGATTACAAATACTTTGAAACATTGCTATTGGCAGAGAGAAAAAAAGTTATTCAGAATTTAACAAATCTGGATACGAGTGATTTGGTAGAAGAAAATTCAGGACCTGGGGAAGATATATCTGATTATGCGGAAACAGGTACCGATGCTTTTGATATACAAATTGCTCTCTCTCTGGCAAGCGGGGAATCTCAACAATTACAAGAAATTGATGACGCAATAGAAAGAATTAGAAATAAAACCTATGGTATATGTGAAATGTGTAAAGAGCCTATCCCACGAAAAAGATTAGAGGCTATTCCTCATGCTCGCTTTTGTGTGCAATGTCAAAGTGAGTATGAAAAACAGCAAGAATCATAATACTAACATACTATTGTCATTACATTATGTATCCCACAATTATAGAATTTGGTTGGCTTAAAATACACAGTTATGGTTTATGTATTGCCATAGCCTTTTTATTATCACTCCATCTCACACAACGCGATGCACGCAAACGAGGAATTGACCCGGAAATTATCCAGAGTGAAGCTATATTTGCTCTTCTTGCCGGTATCATAGGTGCTCGTGTTTTCCATATTATCATGTTTCCTTATGAATACTCCATTACCAATCCTATTGGGTGGATTGCTATATGGCAGGGTGGACTTGTTTTTCAAGGTGCTCTCCCCTTTGCCTTTGGTTATGTTTTTTGGGCTATGCGTCGAAGAAAAGTTTCTTTCCTATTAATATCGGATTGTGCCGTTCCTTACTTAGCATTAGGACAAGGAATAGGTAGGATAGGATGTTTTTTCAATGGTTGCTGTTATGGGAAACCTTCCAATCTTCCCTTTGCTATTTCTTTCCCAGAAGGTTGCCCTGTTTACCAGTCTTATCCTGGAAACAATGGATGGTCTCTTCCTGTTCATCCAACACAATTGTATGCTGTAGTAGGTCTCGTTTTTCTTTGTGTTGTATTGATATATCTTCGTGATGAATGGAATCCATTTACAGGTTTTACCATTCCCTCATATTTATTTTTACATGGATTACTTCGATTCATCAATGAATTTTTCCGTGGCGACCATAACTCTACTGTTTTAGGTTTTGGTGTTTTAAGCGACCAACAAATGTTTTGCATTCTGGAAATTTTACTGGGAATTTTCCTCTTCTGGTTATTACGGACCTATCACAAAATTCAACAAACTTCTGCAGAAATTCAACAAAGTTCCAAGAAAAAGAAAAAATAATCTATTCCCTATCTCTTTTTTTTATAATATTATAATCATATTAATTTTGTAATCAGGTCTTATTATGTCAGACAAAGAAAATAAAATAAGAGTACTTCCTGAAGAAATAACTAACAAGATTGCCGCTGGAGAAGTTGTTGAAAGACCTGCATCTGTTGTAAAAGAACTCATTGAAAATAGCATAGATGCTGGGGCAAAACGAATTACAATTCGTCTTTCTGCATCCGGTTTAAGGCTTATTGAAGTTATTGATGATGGTATCGGAATGTCTGAACAAGACGCCATTCTTGCTATAGAGAGACATGCGACAAGTAAAATTACCTCAGCGAAAGATCTCGAAGCGATACATACCTTTGGATTTCGTGGTGAAGCATTGAGCAGTATTTCTGCTGTATCTCAGTTTGTTTTAACCACAAAACGATTGCAGGATAATACAGGCACGCAAATTGTTGTTAATGGTGGCATATTAAAATCTGTTTCCTCTGTAGGTAGCCCACAGGGAACAAAAATCTCTGTAAATCGCCTCTTTTTTAATACCCCTGTAAGGTTAAAATTCTTAAAAGGCTTAACTACAGAATTAAGCCATTGTATTGATATTGTCCAGAAATATGCCCTTGCTCATGAAGATGTTGGTTTTAAATTATTCCATAACGACAAACTTCTTTTTGATATTCCCCCTGGCATAAATTTATACAATAGGATTTCTCTTATTTGGGGTAAGTCTACTGTATCAGAGATGTTACACATAAAACCTGTAACTCATAATCTTTTCTCTAACGAATCCGAAGTTATGCCTATTACTATTTATGGGTATGTTGGATTACCTTCTCTGACTCGTTCTCATCGTTCCCATCAATTATTTTTTGTCAATAAAAGGCCTGTTTCCAGTCGAACTTTACAATACAGTCTGGAAGAAGCCTATAGAAACCTTGTTATGGTGGGCAGATACCCTGTCGCTATTCTTTTTATAGAACTACCTCCACAATGGGTTGATGTCAACATTCATCCTACTAAAAAAGAAATTAAATTTAGAGATGAAAGAATTATTTCCAAGCATATCGTAACAACTCTTCGTAATCAATTATCCCTCATACCGGGACAAAAACATTACGATTCCCCACAAATAACCCCACAAATAACTGAAAAGCAACAACCCGTTCCTGCTGTTTCGGCTTATTCTAATATAGATACCTCATCTACATTTATCGATAACTCCGATATTGAGGCGATTCCTAAAAGCACTAATGATTCGGTAGAAAATGAACCTGTAGAATCTCAACAAAAAACCATTACAGAAGATACCCATATTTTTTTTAATACGGATAGGGACAAAACACATATTTCTTCAAATGAGAAACAAGCACAAGAGGAGCAACCTTCACTTTTACCCCATCCCATTTTTTCCGAATTTGTTCCGGGAGAAGAAATTCCAATACAAGTTTTTGATTCTTATTTAGTTCTTCCGGAAAAAGACCGTATTTTAATTATTGACCAACATGCTCTACATGAACGATTAAATTTTGAACAGTTAAAGAAAGAATTGCAGGAAAAGGATTTTGTCTTTCAGCAGCTTGTTATACCTATTCTTATAGAAGTTCCATCTAATTATTTTAAGATTTTGGAAGATAAAAAGGAAATATTCCAAAAGATAGGTATTGATATTGAACCCTTTGGAGAAAACACATTTCAAATAACATCTATATGTGAATTATATGATGAAGGTAAAATAAAAGATATTGTTTTTGAACTACTTGAAGAAATGGTACAGGGCGATTTGTTTGAAAAAGAAAATTATTTTGAATCCCTATTGAGTATTGCAACTAAAGCATGTAAAAAATCAGTTAAAGCAGGCGATAAATTAGAACCTATGGAACGATTGTATTTAATAAAAGGATTTAAATCCCTAACACCTCCATATACATGCCCTCACGGAAGGCCTATTTTAATAGAATTAACCTTGCAACAAATGGAAAAAAGCTTCCGGAGAAGACAGTAATGGATGCAATAGCCGTAGTAGGACCCACCGCATCTGGGAAAACAGCTCTTTCTATTCGACTGGCAGAAGAATTTAATAGTGAAATTATTTCCTCGGATTCCATGCAGTTTTATCAAGGTATGGAGATTGGGACAGCTGTTCCATCTACGGAAATAAGGAAAAGAATACCCCATCATTTTTTAGTTTTTGTTCCTCCTGATTTCCGTATGAATGCGGGTATATTTCAGGAATTAGCGAGAAGAGAATTGAATAGAATTAAAAATGAGGGAAAGGTTCCTATTATTGTGGGTGGTTCGGGTCTTTACACATCTGCTCTCATAGATGGATTATTCGAAGGCCCTGCCTCTTCTGAGGATATAAGAAAAAGACTAAAAAAACAATTGGTGGAACAGGGGCCAGAACATCTTGTAAAAATATTAAAAGATGTTGACCCTGTATACTTTTCAAAATTAACAAGTCCTAATGATATTGTTCGTGTTATTCGAGCATTAGAAGTATATGAGTTAACAGGAATTCCCTTTTCTGAATGGCACAGACAACATCAACAACAAGCCCAGCCCCTAAATGTATTACAAATTGCGATAAATTGGGAACGAGATATTTTGTATGAGCGAATTAATAATCGAGTAGATGAAATGATCAAAGAAGGTTGGATAGATGAGGTAAAAATTCTATTAGAAAAAGGTTATGAAAAAGATATATACCGATTAAAAGCATTGGGATATAGAGAAATTGTTTACTTTTTGAAGGGGATGCAAGACATTTCTACGACTATGTGCAATATAAAATTACATCATCGAAGATATGCGAAACGCCAGATAACATGGTTTCGGTCTGACAAAAGGGTAAACTGGATTGATGCAAACCCCATCAAATCTATAAACGACTTATTATATTCTATATATCCTCTTATAGAAAATTTTAATAAAAATAACCTGCCAGAGACATATCCTTGTTTTTTGTTTAGAAATTATTAGTAATCTTTTGTGTTGTTTCTTTTATCATTTAAATCCGTTTTTTTGCAAATTACCTATAAATAATGTTAAATTTTTAATTAAATAACTTCTAAATTATTTTATTATTTATATTAGTTAGGTTTTTACATGGAGCAGTATAAAGAAGTTTCTAATTTTTTCCGAAATTATAAAAAAGACAATATAATACAAATACGATGGCATGGTAGAGGTGGACAGGGTGCTGTAACATCCGCAAAAATTCTTGCAGTGGCGGGATTTATTTCGGGTTACAAAGGTGTTACTTCTGCCCCATTTTTTGGTGCTGAAAGAAGAGGTGCCCCTGTAATAGCAACAACAAAATTAAGTAAAGATGTTATTTGCGATTTCAGTCAGATTGATTCGCCGGATATTGTAGTTATACTCGATAATACATTGTTAAAATCCACAAATATTACTCAGGGATTGAAATCCCATGGATGGGTTGTTTTAAACACTCCGCCGCAATTTGAATATGACTTTTTACAAAATCACTTTAATTTTATAAGGGTAAATGCAACAAAGATTGCAGAGGAAGCGGGGCTTATCTATGCAGGGATACCATTAGTAAACACCCCTATGTTAGGGACTTTTCTTCATATCTTACCGAATATAGACTTTTCACATATTCACAGAGCATTAGAACAATTTTTTTCTCCTAAGGCGGTATCAAAGAATTTTGATGTTATTTCCCGTGTTTATAAAGAATGTATTGTAGAGAAATCAGAAAGTAATTTTCAGGAGTTACAAAAATCATGAATACACGCGATTGTGGACATATAATATCAGGTTCTTCTCCTGCGAAAGGGGAAGCCGGTAAAACAGGTGAATGGAGAACCCAACGCCCCGTTGTTAATAAAGAAAAATGTTTGGCTGCAAAGGCGAACAAAGATATTTGTTATCAATGTTGGGCTTTTTGTCCAGAAGGTGCTATAGAAAGAAAACCGGGGGGACCTGTAGATTTAACATATTGTAAAGGTTGTGGGATTTGTGCACAAATATGTCCTGCGGACGCTATACAAATGGAAAACGAATATGACAGTTCTGAACAACGAAAAAACGATTAATATTCACAATCACTCATCAAATCCTAAAGCATATCCTCCCGGGGAATATGTGCTTACGGGGAATCAATCTGCCGCTATTGGAGCGTTTCTTTGTGGAGTGCAGGTTATCGCCGCATATCCTATCACTCCCCAATCACCCGTTGTAGAAGATTTGGCTAAGTTTGTAGAAGATGGAGAATTACCTGCAGAATTTGTTCCTGTAGAGAGTGAACATAGTGCCATGGGGGTATGTATAGGTGCTTCAATTGCTGGTGCTCGTGTTTTCACGGCAACAAGTGCCAATGGATTGGCATACATGTGCGAACAACTTCATTGGGCATCGGGTTCGCGTTTGCCTATCGTAATGGCTTGCGTAAATCGGGCAATGGCGGCACCATGGAGTGTTCTTAATGACCAACAGGATTCCATGTCTCAAAGAGACGCAGGATGGATACAATTATTTTGTAAAGATAATCAGGAAATAATTGATACGATTATACAGGCATATCGTATTGCAGAAAAAGTATATCTTCCGGTTATGGTTTGTTATGATGGTTATATACTTTCTCACACTGTAATGCCTCTTGAAGTTCCCAATGGTAATAAGGTAAAAAATTTTTTACCGTCTTACACACCCCATACTCCATTAGATATAAATAATCCGGTTAATATCAATCCTGTTACTCTTGCCGAGCCCAGATACAATGCAGAGGGGGTTCTCTGCCATGGATATATGGAACACAAATATCTTCATCATAAAGCCCTTCGGGATAGCCTAAATACAATTGAAGAAGTTGATTTGGAATATAAAGATATCTTTGGCAGAAGTGCCGGAGGATTATTTTCACTTTATAAAACCGATGATGCAGAAGTTGTAATTGTTTGTGCTGGTAGTTTGTCTAAAATGAACATTTTAGTCGTGGACATGTTACGAGAACAAAATGTCCCCATAGGATTGGTTTCTTTAAGGTCATATAGGCCTTTTCCTAATCAAAAACTATCGTCAGCATTAAAAAACAAAAAACTCATATTAACCATTGATAAAAGTCTTAGTTATGGATATCAGGGTCCTATATGTATTGATGTAAAATCCTGTTTGCTTGAAGCAGGTATTTCCTCTATCGTTATCAGTTTTATAGCAGGACTTGGTGGAAGAGATATAAAACCTTATGAAATAGCAGAAACAGCATACGATTACTGGAATAAGTATTTAAATAAGGGATTAACCCCTGAAAATATATACGAATCCCAATGGATTAACTGTAAATATTAGGAAAAGTAGTATGACTTCGATACTTGAATTACCTGTTGATGAATACATGTTGCCAGGCAACCGTTCCTGTGCGGGATGCGGTCTTGGAATAGGTTTGCGATATATTTTAAAGGCATTAGAAGGCAAATGCGTTATGACTGTTCCTGCTTCCTGTCTTACGGTATTAGGGGGAATGTACCCTGTTTCTTCCGTTACGGTACCCTGGATTAATTCCGTTTTCCCGGGCACAGCGGCTATGGCATCAGGTGTCGTAGCAGGATTAAAAGCCTTAAAAAAGGAAGATATTACCGTATTAGCAATGGCTGGAGATGGTGGAACTTATGATATTGGTATTCAGGCTCTCAGTGGTGCAGCTGAAAGAAATGCCAACTTTTTATTTATCTGCTACGATAATGAAGCATACATGAATACAGGGACACAGCGGTCAGGTGCCACTCCTAAAGGAGTTAAAACGACAACAACTCCTATAATTGGGAAAATGCATAGTCCTAAAGATATGGGACAAATTATGGAGGCACATCATATTCCTTATGTAGCAACGACATGTGTATCTTACCCCACAGACTTATATGACAAAGTAAAAAAAGCAAGGGGGATATATGGATTAAGATATATTCATCTCTGCGTTCCCTGTCCCTCTGGCTGGCAATATGACCCTCAAAATACGGTAACAATTGGACAACTGGCTGTAGAAACAGGGGCGGTTGTTCTGTATGAAATTGAAAACGGGATATTTCGCTTGACAGGACGAAGTAGACGACTTGCTAAAGATGGCAAATTAAAACCCCTTACAGAATACTTATCTGCTCAAAAACGATTTGGAAATATCAATTCTGATGTATTAGAGGAATTACAGGAATATATCAACAAACGATGGGAAGAATTTATAGCAAAAGATAAAACGCTTTGTTGAATAATTATATCTCTCTATTCGCTCCACAACACTTTTTAAATTTCTTTCCACTCCCACATGGGCATAAATCATTAGGGTTAATATTAGAAATGGAATTTGTTTTTTGTTTGCCACGAATCTCATTCATAATATTTGCGGGTGCCTGACCTTTACGAAGTTGATTTGCCATATATTGCATATAGGGTTCTGTATGCTTGAAGAAATTAAAATATCCTTTGCATAGATAGTTTTGCTTTGTCACCTCACCTGGAATTTTTATAAAACGATGTTTTGGACAAGCTCCATTACATAAAAAAAGATACTTGCACCTTCGACATTTATTCGTTAAATTTGATTTCTCACGGGCAAAATTATCCTGAAATTCTGAATTTATCATCTCTGATAATGATGTTTCCAATATATTCCCAAGACGATATTCGGGATATACAAAATGGTCACAGGAATATACATCCCCATTCGATTCTAAAATAACAGCTTTGCCGCAATTTTTACTATGAATACATAAAGGAGGTTCGATACCCATCCACCCTGCAAGGGTCATATCAAACATCTGCACAAATATTTTTCCAACATCCTGCCTTACCCATTCATCAAAAATGGCATTCAGGAAATATCCCCATTGTTCTGGTAATATTGACCAATTGGTTATTTCTGCTTCCTCATCACCCGGGTGTACCAATTTTAATCCATCAGAACGACTGTCTCCCATTCTTTCTACAATAGGGATAAATTGCAAAAACTGACTTCCAATAGATTTCAAAAATTGATATATTTCTTTTCCTTTCATCCAGTTTTTTCGATGAACACAAGTAAGTGTATTAAATTCTACTTTCTCTTCCTTTAATAGTTGAACTACCTGTATCACTTTCTCAAATGTTCCCACTCCATTACTATCTACCCGAAATTGATTATTAATTTCTTCCGGTCCGTCAATAGAAATACCTACTAAAAAACGATTGCTCTTTAAGAAATTTGCCCAGTCTTTATCTAATAATATTCCATTGGTTTGTAATGTATTCAATATTTTTTTAGAGCCTTTATATTTTTCCTGCAATTCAACAACTTTTACAAAGAATGGAAGTCCTACTAATGTGGGTTCTCCTCCTTGCCATCCAAAAATAACTTCTTCTGCGGGGTTGCTTTTAATATAATCCTCAATATAACGATTCAGTATTTCATCCGACATTATTTTTTGCTTTTTGAAAATATTTTTCTTTTCGTAATAAAAGCAATAGATACATCTTAGATTACAAGCAGAACTTGCAGGTTTTGCCATTACATGAAAAGGAATTGTTTTATCCATAAAATTTGTAATTTTTGATATTATATTGTTAACTTTGTTATATGATTATAAACACTACGAAACCTTAATTATAAAGGAGATAAGTTATGGGATATGAAATTAAAAAGGTAGATGTTTGGTCTGTAGAAATATTAGACCAGCCCGGTGGCTTAAGTAATGTACTTCAGCCTCTTGTGGAAGTCGGAGCTAATCTTAACTTTTTATTAGCCCGCAGAACCTCTTCGGGTAAAGGAGTTGCATTTTTATGTCCGTTAGAAGGGACAGCTGTTATTAAAAAAGCAAAGTTGTTAGGTTTTCAAAAAAATAAAGATATTTCGGTATTAAAAATAACAGGACCAGATAAAGTAGGTTTGGGTTTACTGCTGGTAAAGACACTTGCATCGGCAGGGATTAATATCCGTGGTATATCTGCTTCTTCTATCGGTAAAAATTGCAGTATATGGATTTCTTTTGATAACAGCAAAGATTCAAATAAAGCACTGAAATTAATCCAAAAGATTCTGTCAAAATAGTAAATCTGAAATACAAATTTCCTTTTTTATTTATAGAGAGGGGTTGTTTTAAAATATCTACATTCCCTTCTAATTTTGGAGTTTTTTTATGAGTAAAAAGAAAACAAAAGTCTTGAATGATAATACAATATTTCATTCTGATACTCTCGGTATGTCAACCCAGTCTGTACATGCAGGAGAAGACCGTACCCGTTATGCAGACTCAATAACCACTCCTATTGTTCAAACCAGCACCTATGTGTTTAAAAATTCGAAAGAAATCGAAGATTATACGAAACACGGAAAAACACGATTTGAATATGGAAGGTATGGGAATCCAACTGAATTAGTAGCAGAACGAAGACTTTCTGCATTAGAAGGTGCTGAAGATTGTCTTGTCTTCGGTTCTGGCATGAGTGCCATTACCACAACAATTCTTGCTCTTGTTCGTAGTAATGACCATATCGTTATTACAGATGATGCCTATAAAAAAACATTGGAGTTTTGTAGTTCCTATCTTCTACGATTTGGAGTTGAATGCACCATAGTCCCCTTTGGTGATTATGATGCTCTTGAAAAAGCCATTCAACCCAATACAAAATTTATCTTTTCTGAATCCCCAACCAATCCTTATTTAAATATATTTGACCTGGAAAGACTTCACAAAATTGCAAAAAAATACGGGGTTTTAACTTTAATTGATTCTACTTTTAGCACACCTTATAATCAAAGACCTTTAGAGTTCGGTGTGGACCTTGTTTTACATAGTTGCACGAAATATCTTGCAGGGCATAATGATATATTAGCTGGAGCGGTATTAGGCCGTAGTGAATTGGTAGAAGAAGTAAGAAAACTCCATAAAGCAATGGGAGGGGTTATTGACCCGCATTGTTGTTATCTTCTTTTGAGAGGCTTGAAAACTTTTTCTTTAAGAATGGAAAGACAAAACAATACCGCTATGTTAATAGCGAGATTTTTAGAAGGTCATCCACAAATTAAAAAGGTATATTATCCAGGATTAGAAAGCCATCCACACCATCAGATAGCCAAAGCACAAATGAAAGGATTTGGCGGAGTTGTAACATTTGACATAAAAGGGAATTTAAATACTGCAAAAAAATTCATGGATTCATTACAACTATGCTATATTGCCCCGAGTTTAGGTGGTGTGGAAACGCTCATTACTCATCCTGCCCTTGTTAGTTATTACGATTACACACGAAAAGAAAGATATGAATTAGGTATAACAGATACCTTATTCCGTCTGGCTGTAGGGATTGAAGAACCTGAGGATATTATTGCGGATATTGACCAGGCATTAAAAAAGAGTGTAAAAAAATAGTAGTTTATTTGTTTGTATTTTCTGTTGTTCCCGTGGAAGATGGGGATTCCACCCCTTCTAATAACTGTTCTTGAGGGGCAGGCTGAACATGCATCATGTGTTGTGGCTGGACAGTTTTAATTGTTAGTTGCCCACCTTCTTTCGCTGGTCCAATACGGGCATCGGTTACAATATAGAAAAACTTAACACCTTTCCCCTTTTGAAGATTTAATGTGCCATTAATAAGAACAGGTTCTCTATATAAGTTGGTCTTTTCATTTTCAGCCATTTGCACAATAACAACATCTCTCATGGGTGGAGCCTGACAAAAATAACATTCTATGGGTAATGGTAGTAGTAAGAATTCTTTTATATTACGGAATTCATTTAAAGGTACCATAAAACCAACAATATGTATATTTTGTTTATCATAAGGTAAAAGTGCTTCATCAAAAGTAGGTCCGGTTCGCATATTTCCTTTTGTCTTTTGTAATAATTTCCATGAAATTATGTCAATACCCTTTTTCTCCCTTTCCTTTTCTACCATCTGTCTCCATTTTTCACTTCGTTCTGCTAAACTGCTTCGTTCAAAAAAGTTATTCATTAAAGCAACAACAGAAATAATAAAAATAACCCCTACAAAAATAGTTAAATCTCTTTTGGCTCTGAATCTCATATCACTCCAAACTACTCTTTCTTATAGTTCCATTAAATCTCTTGCAATGTTTCGCTTATAGGCTTGCCATGCAGGGATTATTCCTGCCAGTAAGCCGACCACTGCTACTGTTGCAAATGATGTAATATGTTCTGATGTTAATATAAAAGAAGTTATGCTTAATCCATATTTTTGGGATAAATAATATCCTACTATATGGGATATAATTCCACTTAAAAAATAACCCGCCAGGATACCTAATACAGTAACCCAGAAAGATTCGATTAGAACAGAACCAAATATTTCTATTCTCGATGCACCTAAGGCTCTCATTATGGCTAAATCCCGTCTTCTTTGGATAATGGCTAAATATAAACCAATCATAATTGATAATGCAGATATTATAACAACTAAGTACCCCACAGCTAAAAGTACGGTCTTGGCTGTCCCTAAAAATTGCTCAAATAATTTTGAAATTTCTTCTACGGGGGTTGCTGCCATCGCAACTGTGGATTCTCGAATCATTTCACGATATTGAAATCGTAATGCTGGACTTTGTAACTGGACTAAAATAGCTGTAATCATAGAATGTGGGTCTTTGCCCCATTCTTCATATTTTATATCACCTTCTCCTTTCGTATTTTGGTTGTCTTCATGTATTTCTTCATGATGTTCCCCATGAATGTCCCAGACAGAATTGACGGATGTAAAAATAGCCCTATCAAAAGGAGAATTAGAAAAATCAAATATTCCCACTACTGTATAAGGATTTTGCTCATGGTTATGTCCCCCCAACATTTCCGGTAATTTAACAAACCCATGACTACTTATAAAAGTATCTCCAACATGTAGCCCTGTCTCTCGGGCTACTAATGCCCCTAACACTGCTTCAAAGGGCTTTTCAAAAACTTTACCTTCTTTTAATTTAAATGGATGCCGCTCCTCTCCTGATATAGGGCTTATCCATTTATGCTCAAACAAACTTGCGTCTGTTCCTACAATCCTAAATCCTTGAAAATTATCTCCAAGAGCAATCGGGTATGCGGATTGAACATATTCTTTATCATTTTTTATCTGCTCGTAAACTGTCCAGGGTATATTTCCTGTAGGGTTGTCCATGAAATATACACTACTCAATACAAGTTGCAAAGGACTTCCTTTAGCACCTACTACTAAATCAAATGCTTGTCCTTCTTCCTCAAATCTTTTTCTCGTTTCCTCTCGAAGGGTCAAAACCGAACTGATAAGTGCAACTGCTAATGCTACAGATAAAATAGTCAGGAAAGTCGTAAATTTCCTATTCCATAAATATCCCCATGCTATACCCCATAAAGTCATACTTCCACCTCCTCACTTACTAAATTGGAACAATCATAAATTTGAGGAAGCCTTTCAGCAATTCCTCTATCATGGGTTACTAATAACAATGTTAACTCTTGTTCTTCACATAGTTTTAGTAATAAATCCATAACATTATTTGCTGTTTTGGGGTCAAGACTACCTGTAGGCTCATCAGCTACAATTAATTTTTGCTTATTAGCAACAGCCCGTGCAATAGCAACTCTTTGTTGTTCACCCACACTTAATTGCGAAGGTTTGTTATTCAATCGGTTTCCCAAACCAACATAATTTAGTAAATTTTTAGCATTCTTTTTCCATTCTGATGACGGAATTGTATCGCTAAAACGCATTCCTAATACCACATTTTGTAATGCGGTAAAAGGTGGAAGAAGGTTAAATGTCTGAAATATAAAGCCTATATTTTCACCTCGAAATTGGTCTAATTTTGATTCAGACATAGATGATATTTCTACCCCATTTACGATAATTTTACCTCTATCTGGTCGTAATAAACCTGAGATTAAATTTAGCAATGTGCTTTTTCCACAACCACTCGGTCCCCAAAGTGCAAGTTTTGATTTGGGAGGAGCATAAAATTTTTCACAATAGAACTTTGTTTTTGGACCTAATTTTACAAAACAATCTTCTACTCTAACCATAAAATCCTCATAAAACTTGTTTTATATAAACGGAACAAATATTTTTTGGTAATACAAATTAATACTTTATATCACGGTAATCGTTTTATTTGCAAATCATGTTAAAATATAAATTTAAGTTATAACAAAAGGTTAATTTATGAGAGTATTTTATCCAATATTTACTTTTTTCTTTCTTCTTTCTCTGTTACTAACGCTATCCTCTTCTTATTCAGAGGAAATAGAAATAAACTCTGAAGCCATTGAAACATTGAGAGGAGAAATTCAAAAAGATACTTCTTTAGCAGATGATTTAAAAAATTCTACTGAAAAAATATTAAACGATACAATAACATTTATACAGTCTGTAAATGATTGGAGTAAAAAATTAGAAGATTTAAATCAAGAAATAAAAAACGCTCCCGAAGAAATTAAATCCAATGAAGATTTTCTTTCTTCTCCCCCTAAAACGGAACTACCCAATACAAAAAATTTATCAATAGATGAAATTAATCAATATTTAATTCAATCGGAAACAGAATATAAGCAAAAACAAACTGAATTTGAAAATCTTTATAAAGAATTTGAGGATAGGAATGAATATCGGAAATCTCTTTTATCAAGAATAGGTGATATAAAAAAGCAACTTACAACATTAAAAGATACAACAATACCTTCACAAGACTCTCCTTTAATTCAAAAAGCAAAACTTTTGTTTAACAATGCTCAAATTTTATCTTTAGAAAAAGAATTAGAATATTTAAACAAAGAATTTGATAGTTTTGAATTAAAAACAAATTTAATTTCATCAAGAATTGAGAAACTTCGCTTTGAATTAAGAGAAAAAGAAAAAACTTATAATTTTTGGAACGATGAATTCAATAATCGGAAACAGGAAGAAGTACAGAAGAATATTCGTGATTCATTAAATCTTTTAAAGTCTTTAACAAAAACAAATTCGCTATTTACAGATGAACTTTCTAATTTAGCACAGGAAAACTTAAAATTGGCTTTAAAAGCTCGTGAATCTGATGGTATAGAGAGTAAAATATCATCTATAAGTGAAGAATATAAGAATTACAATCAAGAATATAAAAAGCAGCAAACACAATTAGATTTATTAAAACAAAAATCTATAGCCGGGGCTTCAACATCGGGATGGGCATTTTCATTACGACAGGAGAAGTCAAAATTAACCAATCCTAAGGAGATAAAAAACTTACAAAAGAAATTCAATAATGAATTGTTATTAATTGAAAATGAATATAACGACTTGTTATCAAGAAGACTAAAAATATCTGAAATTGAAAATCAGTTGTGGAACACATTTAACCAGTACACACAGAATATCTCCGAATTTGAAAAAAAGAACATAAAAAAATCCATAGATGACTTAATAAAAACACAAAAAAATATTCTATCCACATTAATTAGTGACTATGAAAAATATATTTCATTACTTTCTCAAGCAATAGAGACATTAAATCTATGGCTACAACATACTTATGAATTTAATAATTTTATAGATGAAAATATTATCTGGATTCGTTCACCATTTCCTCGTTTAACCTTATTAAAAGCCGAATTCAATAAATTATATGAGATATTACTTCAATTCAATACATATCCCCATCGAGAATTAGCATATAAAGTTATTTTTATCTTTTCCATAGGGTTATTGGGACTTATCATTTTAATTTTTATAAACAATCGATTTGAGAAACAAATAGAATTTACAGCCACACAAATAAAAGTCCCTTTGAATTTTACTATCAGCAAACTAATCCGTTTTATATATCTATTTCTTATACGGATATTTTTAGTTCCGTTATGGTTCTTTTTAATTGGCATGTATTTAGATACCTTTTCATCAGGTATTGAGTTAGTCCATATACTTGCTAATGGATTAAAATTCCTGCTCTTCCCTATTGCGTTTTTTGAAATATTCTGTATTCTTATTAGGATTCCTTCTCTTTCTGAAATAATTCTCAAACCTTTAAAAAATAATCTCAGTGAATTACGATTTAAGTTTCGCATTTCTTTTATCTGGCTAATTATTAATCTATTTGTAATTCTCATTAGTAGCCAACTCATTCCGGAGTTTATGCTTGCAGATATTGTGTTTAGAATTTCCTTTTCTTTGTTTTTATTATCATCTGCCACTATCTCTTTTTATGTTTCTTTTTTATTAAAAAACAAATATCTGCTTCCAGGCTCTAAAAACCGAATTATAAATTTTATAAGTAATTTTTTGATTGCTTTATCTATCATTTGTATTTTTCTCGTTATCTTAAATTTCGTTGGTTACAATTATGGAAGTCTTGAAATAACAAAGAAATTATTTTTTACTCTCTTCCTTATAACCATCCTGTTTATTTCATACCGATTTTCAGAGACAGTATTAAAATACTATCATTGGAAGTTTGCGTTAAATACATCTATAGTCTCTCATACGAAACTTTCACACTCTCTATCCAAGGATTCTACTTCACAAAAATCGTCTTTAGAAACAGATACAAGTGAATTTTTGTTCTATCATGTAGAAAAATTTATTCGGTATTTACTATTCATTTTATTTTTTGTTATAGCCATCTACATCTGGTCTGATATTTTCCCTGCTTTAAGTTATTTAGATAAAATTCATCTCTGGCGGGCATCCTCTGTTACGGAGGTAATTAATACTACAAATATTCAATCAGCACAAGGTAATACGGGACAGACATTACCACCTCCTGTTGTTGAAGAATGGGTAAGCCTATTAGACCTTCTGGCTTCTCTTACTATAATTATTATTACATTTTTAATAATAAAAAATATTTCATTTTATTTCGATTATCTACTATCCAAATACACAAAGATACAGCCTGGTGAAAGATATGCCATCACTACATTATCTAAATATATTATTTTCACAATTGGTTTATTAGTTTCTTTGGGGTTGGTTAATATTACATGGAATAAAGTCCAATGGCTGGTTGCGGGTTTAGGCATAGGTTTTGGATTTGGATTACAAGAAATTGTTGCTAATTTTGTATCGGGATTAATACTCTTATTTGAAAGGCCTCTGCGGATTGGGGATATTGTTACCATCGGAGATGTCTCGGGAAAAGTAAAATCTTTACAAATGCGTTCGACAACTATCGTTAATTGGGATAATAAAGAATTAATAGTTCCTAACAAAGATTTACTTACCCAGCAGTTAATTAATTGGACCAGAAATGAACCCAAAATCCGCTTATGTATTCCCATTGGTGTAAGTTATAATTCCGATATAAACAAAGTTGTTTCTATATTAACAGAAATTGGGCAATCACATCCTTTTGCCGAAACAGACCCATCTCCCCGTGTCTATTTTCTACGATTTGGTCCCAGTGCATTAGAATTTGAACTTCGCTTGTTTACACATTCTTCTTATTATTTAGATTTACAGCATGAATTGTTATGCACAATATTTAATCGTTTCAAACAAGAAAACATTGAGATTTCTTACCCTCAATTAGATGTTCACATACGAAGTAATGATATTTCTTTAGACCCATATAACCATATAAAGTCAAATGTTCTTAAAGAAACTCAAGAATCCCCCAAAAATGAGTCAGAATAAATTTAAGGATAGTATTAATAATTCTCTGATAAATATTGATAAGATTCCTACAAGTTCGGGTTGCTATATTTTTTATGATGAGAAAAGTAAAGTTATCTATGTTGGGAAAGCAAATAACTTAAGGTCTCGAATTCGTTCATATCTCCAAAATACGGATACGCGTTATCATGTTCGTTTCCTGATTTCCAAAACCCAAAAAATTGATTATATGGTTACAGACACAGAACGGGAAGCCCTTTTATTGGAAAATACACTTATTAAACAATATAAACCTCGCTACAATATCCGATTAAAAGATGACAAAAATTATTTGTCTTTACGGATAGACCCATCCGAAGATTTTCCCCGATTAACATTCACTCGAAAACCAAAAAAAGATACTGCTGTTTACTTTGGTCCTTTTCATTCAGCATCTACAATCCGTGATGTTTACAAACACCTTCATTATATAGTTCCGTTGCGGAGGTGCACTGATAACAATTTTCGGAATAGAACTCGTCCCTGTTTATACTATGAATTAGGAACATGTCTGACTCCTTGTGTCCATAGAATTTCCAAAGAACAATACTCTGAACTTGTTCAACAGGCAATTTTATTGCTTCAGGGGAAAATGGATATTTTAGAACAGGAATTTTTGCAACAGATAAAAAAATTTTCCGAAGAATTACAATTTGAACAGGCTGGAATAGTAAGGGACCGTCTTTTCGCTTTACGCAAGATTATGGAACCACAAAAGACCCTGATCTTTAACCAATCCCATAATGTAGATGTATGGGGAATATATATTTCAGATAACCATCTTGTTATTTATATACTATTTTATAAAGAAGGGAAACTTATAGGGTCTCGCACTTTTAATTTGAACATACCCATAGAAATACCTCTTTCTGAATTTTTTGGCTCTTTAATTCTTGAAACATATACACAAAAACTACCTATCCCGCAAGAAATACTTCTTCCTGTAAAAATTAAAGAGACAAAAACTTTATCAGAATTATTTTTCTCTAAAACAGGGAAGAAAGTATTAATCCTATGTCCACAACACGGGGAAAAGGAAGAACTGGTAAAATTGGCATGCAAAAATGCTGAATCAAAATTTCTCGAAGAAAAAGAATTACAAACAAATAAAGGGGCTATACTTCAAGAGATACAAAGAATGCTCCATCTTTCTAAAATCCCAAAGAGAATAGAATGTTTCGATGCATCCACTTATCAAGGCGATAATACAGTTGTGGGTATGGTCGTTTTTGAAAACGGAATTGCCTTCAAATCGCATTACAGAAAATTTTCAATTAAGAAGGAGAATATACATGATGATTATTATTCCCTTCGAGAGGCACTTACACGACGCTTTCGTGACTTGACTGATATCCCATTGCCAGATTTATTGCTTATTGATGGAGGTAAGGGGCAATTGGGCGTTGCTGTTTCTGTGCTGAATGATTTAAATATAAAAGATATTTCATGTGTTGGGATGGCTAAAGCAAGGAACAAGCCCTCTAACAAGAATTTCTTTTCAACACAAGACCGTTTTTTTATTCCTAACAGGTCAAATCCAATTATTATTCAATCTAAAAATTCTCCCGCGCTCTTATTACTTCAACAAATTCGTGATGAAGCACACCGTTTTGCCATACAATATCAACGCAAAAAGAAATTAAAAACAGATTTAACATCAAATATAAAAATTCCTGGAATTGGGACTAATAAATTTAATCAACTACTTTCTAAATTCAAATCAGTTGAAAATCTCAAAAATGCTACTATTGAACAACTTATGGATGTTGAAGGTATTGGTCCCTATTTAGCAATAAAAATATACAAATATTTTCACAAATAAAGAATTACTAAAATATGCCGATTTTATCATAAAATAATAAGATATAAAGAGGAGAAATATATGTTTGGTATTTTGTTTTTTTTATTGGTATTACTACTGTTTATTATTTCTTTTTATGGTTACCTTGTTTGGAATATATCCAATCAAGAGACTTTAAACACAAATGAAATATATTATGTTCGAACAAAGGACTTGTGGGAAATTCGTTTGTGTAGATTTAGAAATAATTCTGAAAAGAACATCCCTATTTTGTTTGTTCATGGATTTGGTTCAAATCAGAATAACTTTCTACTACCCTATGAACAAAGCATTGTTTCATATTTAAAAAATCATAATTTTGATTGCTGGACTATGGATTTACGAGGATGTAAATCTTCCAGACCTCCATTTGGAAAAACGCATTGGGATGCTTCGATTGATGATGTCCTGGTTTACGACCTTCAAGCAGTCATTGAATTTATATTAAAAATGACTGGATACAAAAAACTTTTCTGGATAGGGCACTCTTTAGGCGGTATGCTACTTTATGCGTATCTTATCTACAAGGGAAATAATAAAATTGCAGGTGGAATTACTTTAGGATCTCCCATTGGATTTGTCAATACAAAAATAAATGTTCCTTCCATACTTGTTCAATTCCAAAAATTATTTCCCAATTTTGTCTTTTTGCTTTTCAGAATGTTAATCCCTATATTAAAATTTTTCAAAATAGGCAACTCTGTTTTTCCCGTTAATCCTTCAAATATCAATGTCAATATGAGTGCATGGGATTTGTGTAAAATGGTAGAACCTCCCTCACCGAAAATGGTTGATGAAATGATGGCTTGGATAAATGAAAAGAAATGGGTAATGTTAAATGGTCAATTGAATATTCTTGAACATTTATCGGAATTAAACATTCCTCTTTTACTTTTTTATGCTCCTGATGACCCTTTTGTAAATTTAGATTCAGCGAAAGAATTTTTTAAATCATTAAAGTCCTCCGATAAAGAAATGTTTATACTTAGCACAGAATCAGGTTGTAAACATAATTACAATCATTGCGATTTGGCTTTTGGTGAAAATGGTGAAGAAGAAGTTTTCGAACCTATAAAAGTCTGGTTAGATAAACACCAAGCATGTATTGATGATTTACTGGAAGATAATGAAAAAATAAAATCAAGTAGAGCAGTGAAAAATAGAACTCCAATGACATCGGAAGAAAGAAAAACTATTTTGTCTGGGAAAGCCTATAAGAAGACAACCACAAAGAAATCTAATAAAAATACAAGGACAGATTCTAACAATAAGGAGAATATATAAATGCAATATTTATCCCGAAGAAACTTTTTAACATCTACGGCGTTAGGAACCCTTTTTCTTTCTCACTCGTTTCAAAAGACCTATTCAGAAGATAAAACAAGTCATTCTGAAACTGCTTCTAATAAAATTGTTGTATTTTCAAAATATTTACAAAATCTTGACTGGGAGCAACTGGCGGTTGCGTGTAAGAATTGCGGACTTGATGGTATTGATTTAACTGTTCGAGATGGTGGACATGTAACACCGGAAAAAGTAGAAAAAGACCTACCTAAAGTTGTCGAAATCTTCCGCAAAAATAACATGGATGTAATAATGATAACAACCCGTTTGCTCAATGCTGACGACCCCTACGCGGAACAGATATTAAAAACGGCGGGTTCGCTAAAAATTCCTTACGCTCGTATCGGTTATCATCAATATAAAGATGATTTAGATATTAAAGAACAAATCTCAATAGTAAAAAAAGACTTGCAAAAGTTAATGGTTTTGGCTGAAAAATACAATGTGATTTTAGGGTATCATAATCATAGTGGTTTGAATAATTTTGGAGGACCTATCTGGGACATTATCGAAGTATTTCAAGAAATTAATTCGCCCTATTTGGGTTCTAATTTTGATATAGGGCATGTTAAAGCGGAAGGATTTGGTGGAGCATGGAAAACGAATACAATAGCAATGCTTCCCTGGATACGAATGGTAGCTGTAAAAGATTTCATAGTTGAAAATAACAAAACTGTTTGGGTTCCCTTAGGGAAAGGTTGTGTTCCTGTGAAATCAATACTTGACATTATACTTAAACAAGGCTCATTTAAAGGGCCTATATCTGTTCACATGGAATATGACACAAAGTCTGAAACTGAAAAATTGGACTGTATAAAAAATTCAGCACAAATGATAAAAAATATAATTTAATAACAAATACAGAGAAAGGAAAGTATTATGTATTATTCAGGTATCAGTGATGAAGCTGGGAAATCTATTCAAAAGCAAATACAAGCTCATAAAGAATTGGGCTGGTCCTATATGGAATTGAGAATGGTTGAAGGTGTAAATTTTACTCAAGTTTCAGAAGAAGTATTTCAACATGTAAAAGACGAATTAGAAAAAAATCAGATGAAAGTTTCCTGTTTTGCGAGTGCGATAGCCAATTGGGCTCGTCCTATTACATGCGACCCTCAAATTGACATTAATGATTTAAAAAATGCTATTCCTCGAATGCATCAACTCAATACAAAATTTATCCGCGTTATGAGTTATCCTAATGACCCTAAAAACCCTGTTGATGAGAAAGAATGGAGAACTGAAGCAATACGCAGAATAAAGGTATTAGCCCAAATTGCAGAAGATAATGGGATTATCCTTGTGCATGAAAACTGCAGTGGTTGGGGAGGTTTATCCGCAGAAAATAGCAATATCCTTTTAGGCGAAGTAAATAGTCCTGCTTTAAAGGTTGTATTTGATACAGGTAATCCCGTTACTTATGGACAAAATGCCTGGGAGTATTATCTAAGCGTAAAAAAAGATATAGTATATGTTCACATAAAAGACGCTAAAAAAATAAATGGTGAAGATGTATATTGTTTATGCGGCGAAGGAGATGGCTATGTTCCCGAAATCATTACAGACTTATTGCAATCGGGTTATGATGGTGGTTTTTCTATTGAGCCTCATCTCGCTGCAATTATTCATACAGGACAACAAGCAGAAAGTGAAGAGCGGTTGTACAATTCATATATCCAATATGGAAAAAAGTTAATGGAAATTGTTAATACATCTTTAGAAAAACTATCAAAATAGTTTTTCATATTTACACTTTCACATCAGGAGGTTACTCTATGAAAATAACGAAGGTTCGGGAAGCAATAGCGGGTATAGTTGCTATCCTGTTTGTTCTATTAATGGCAGGTGTAGGTGCAACAATGGCAGGTTGGAATATTCCGATATTAAGCAATATTGTTAAAACAATTATGAGCAAATAAACCGCTATAGACTTTCTTTCGATAGTTCATAAATAACCAAACCACTTGGAATTTTAGGGAAAAAGTAGGTAGCCTTTTGAGGCATAAATTCCCCGTTGTCTGCACATTTTTTAATGACTTCTGGACATATAGGATTGATTAAAAAAGCCAGTTCCGCTTGTTCCATTTCTACCATTTCAATACAACGGAAAGGATTTGTTTCGTATATCAATTGAGTATTAGGTTCTAACTTCATTATTTCTTCAAAAATAAGTTTATGAAGAACATATACATTTACATCATGTAAGGCATTGGTTTTTTCTTCTTCGGTTAGTCGTTTATACCCTTTCTCATTAAGTTCTATCAAAAACCGTCCTTTATTCTTTATTACCAGTCCAAAGCAATGAAAATACTTTCTTTGATTATTATTTTCACACTCTTTTTGTCTTTGCATAACATAATCAATAGGATTATCTTCAACCTGTATTACATTAAAGTATTTCTTCAAAGATTCAAAAAATTGTTCATAATTGATGTTAGATAAGTTTCTTACTACACGATGTGGAGCATAAATTACTAATCCTGGGTCTTCAAACGCCACAAAACCTGTTAATACATACCTATAAGGTTCTAAAACATCGTTTGCGGTTATTTTTTTCTTTTTCTCTTCTAAAATCTTTTTTGCTGTCTGAAATCGGTGATGACCATCCGCTATATACAAAGTTTTATTTTCAAATAAATAGGTCAATTCATTATTCCATTCCGTTTGCCAGAGTTCATTCAAAACACCATCTATTGTGGCAACAGTTATATTCGGGCGTTTTTCAGTATCTCGAACATATTTTATAAAGTATTGCTGCAATGTCTTTTCCTGGTCAGAAAATATAAAGAAAATAGGGCTTAATTGTGCATTTGTTGCATTTAACAATGCCATCCTGTCTTCTACGGGTTTATTAAATGTCCTTTCATGGGGTAAAATTTTCGAATTATCTTCCTGTCCCTCAGGTATTTTCGTAAGGGCTAATAAGGCAAGCCTTTCCATTTGTATACCTCGAATATCTGTAAATCTCTGTCGCAACCAATAGGCGCTTACCTGTTCTTCCCGAATTAATATCTTATTGTTTTGCCATTCCTGAAATAGTTCGCTGGCTTTCTCATACTTTGATTTATTAGAATCTTCAACAGGCAAGTCTATATGGACAAAATTGTATTTACTCCTCACGGCTAAATCTTCCCTTATTTCAGGAGTTATTATGTCGTACGGAGGAGTAATTACATTACTAAAATCGTTTATCTCATTATCGTTATATCTTAACGCCCGAAATCCTCTTACTAATGGCATAAAAAATCCTCTACCTTTAACTTTTTAATGGGGAATACAGGGTTATTATATTACTATTTAGGTATATTTTTCTAAAAATGACTTTTTTATTCCTTATTTTTTTTCCTGTTATCTCTTATATAAAGGGATGTAGAAATAATTAATACACAAACAAATACGGCCAGAGTTATATAATCTACCCATACCTCATTAAAATCTTTTCCTGTCATTTTATCAAGCACATATTTTATAAACGATATAGGTAAATTTTCTTCATTCAGAAGCATTTTTACCCGCCAATGAATATCTGTAAGGAAACAATATCCAAAGCCATAAAACAATCCCAGAACAAACCATGAAATTGCTATTATAATTACTAATAAGTAATGGACTTTTCTTGTTCGTTTATAAATCCAGCCTAAAATGAAAAATAATATTAAACTTATATGTAATACTGTTAGACAAATATCAATAATTTTTAACCAGAACATTTATACCTTTTACCTATAATGAGCAACTAATCTCTCCCTAATATTTCCGCATGCTCCATTACTCAACAAAACAATAACAGAATTTGATTTTACATCTGAAATTAAATAGTCAAATATTTCATCGAAATCTTTTACTAACTTGCTTATTTTTCCTTTATCTGTTAAGGTTTTTATCAACTCTTCTTTATTCAATCTTTTTTCAATGGGTATTTTTTCTTCTCGATAAATCGGAGTTATCCATATTTCATCGGATATAGAAAGAGATTCCGCAATTTCATTTTGAAATATATTGGTAACTGTAGTATTTGAACGCGGTTCAAATATTGCTACAATATATTTATTAGGATACTTTGCTCTGATTGCTTTTAATGTCTCTTGTATTGCTGTCGGATGATGAGCAAAATCGTCAATATATATTCTATCTTCTACCTCTAAAAATACTTCCTGTCTTCTACGAACCCCCCGAAATTCTTCAATTCCATCTACAATACCGCTAATAGGCACCCCTATTGTATGAGCCACTGATACAGCACATAGAATATTCAGAGCATTATATAATCCGAAAAGTTTTGTTCGTAACACACAAAATTCTTTATTTTTATAAAAAATATATAACTTCATTATACTTTTTTCGGAATATATTTCGGTCTTAACTTGCCAATCCGAATCATCTGAGGTGCCATACAATTGATATGAGGAAAAGCAGTGCTGTTTTAGCATACGGGAGTGATTATCATTACACAGTATAACCTGTCCCTGTGATGGGACAATTCTTAAAAGTAACTGAAAGGTTTTTTCTATTTCCTGGAGACTGTTATATATATCGCTATGGTCATATTCAAGAGATGTTACAACCAATATCTGAGGTAAGTAATGTAAAAATTTTGCCCGTTTATCAAAAAATGCCGTATCGTATTCATCTCCTTCTATTACGAAATAGGAACCTTCTTTGCCGGAATATGCTGGTATTTCAAAATTTATAGGGAATCCTCCAATTAGGAATCCGGGGTCATAGCCTGCATATCTTAGTATCCATGATATTAAAGAAGTAGTCGTTGTTTTTCCATGAGTTCCTGAAACAACAATGGGTTTTCTTTTGAATAACAGATTATATTTTAGCCATTCAGGCAAACTGTAATAAGTCATAGCTTTGTTTAAGATAGTTTCAACTTCCTCATTTTTTCTGCTTAAAACATTGCCTATGATTACATAATCGGGATTCCATTCAAGATTCGTAGAACGATATCCTTCGTAAATAGGGACATTTAATTTCTTTGCTAATATAGATGTTGGAGGGTATAAAGGATTATCGCTTCCACGGACTTCATGACCTAATTGTTTTGCAATATAAGCCCCCCCAATCATAGCAGTACCGCCAATACCTGAAAAATGAATTTTTGCCATTTATACGAATACCTCAAAATAAACTTTGATAGTTTTGGGTATTAGTATAATTCAGTGGGTAAAAATATTACCATTAGAGAAGGGAATAAATTATTTGATTTGCAAATTTTATTTTGTTAGATTAGAGGTTAAATTTGCAGGGCGGGGTTTTAATCCTAAAATACGGCGTGACATTTCAAGACATTCAGGACAGTATGTATGTGTAATTGGGTCATGAATCTTTGTTGTGTGAATCCATTCATTTGTTTCACGATTCAATATCTTTTTGCAAACACAGCATTGAGTAACCATAGTAGACTTCCTTGTCTTTGTATATTCAATTGTTCCTTCTATATAATGTATCGGCACTTAATATAAAAACTTTAACAATTTTTGGTAAATTATTGGTATTATTGTTTGGATTTGGAGTTTTCTAATGGATAAAAATCAATTTTTAGATTTTGATATAAAGAAAGAAGGGGATATTTTTGAATTACTTATTAACCTTGCCCGTTATTTAAGAAGTCCGGAAGGATGTCCCTGGGATAGGAAACAAACCTCTCTGGACTTTGCAAAATATGCTAAGGAAGAATGCGAAGAATTCATCGAAGCATTGGAAAAAGGAAGTATTGATGAAATAAATGAAGAATTCGGGGACGCATTATTTATATTACTTGCATCTGCTGTTGCGGGAGAAGCAGAAGGTAAAATGAATCTTTCAGAGGCTTTACAATGTGCCCATAGGAAAATGATACGGCGACATGAGCATGTTTTTGGAGATAAAAAGGCAGTTACCGAAGAAGAAGCATGGAAGTCATGGCATAAAGTAAAAGAGGCTGAAAAGAAGAAAAAAACTACCTAATTACTTTTTAAGTTCGGGCAAACTTGCGGCTGCGATAGATTGTCCTACTCTTCTATTCTTTTCATCCGGCAATTGGACATTAATCTTTTCGTTTATTTCAGGAAATTCTGTTTTTAAAACTTTAAGACATTCTTCTAACATGATAGGACCACCACTGCCCGATGTGCATCGTCCTAAAATTAGCACATGCTTTATATCATAGAAATCACTGTAATGGGCAAGGGTATATCCTAAATAAACTCCCATAGTTTTCCAAATTTTAATAACTTCAGGATTTCTTTTCTCCAATTCATTTTGAATCAGTTTCAATTTTTCGGCATCTGTTATATTACCGGGAATTTTTATACCTGCCTTAGGAGCAAGCCGAAATACACATTGTTGGGAGAAATAATTGGCACCTACTCCCCTATCACCAGACCATTCTTCTATGGGAGCATAAGGACTATAATCCACAGGAGCAAAAGCAAGTTCATTTAACCAATCAGTTATATTTCCCGCTGGTGTAACATATCCACCCGCTTCACTGGAACCCATTGCAATACCTAAAACTGCATTATCTCCTATAGACATAGACCCTGCCAAAGCCGTAACCTCACCATCGTTAACAACAACCAGTGGAACACCTAATTCTTTTGACATACGATTAAATAATTCATGCACCTCGTCAAAACGCTCTTTAGGAACTCCTCTAAATAATGAGGCTATCATGGCACGATTATTAACATATACCCCCGCAGCACTACCTCCTACTGCATCTAAACGCGGCATTTTTGATGCGGCTGTTTTTATAGCAGTCATGATTTCGTTATAATGATAGTTCGGGTCTGTTTGCTTGCGAGGTTCCCATATTATTTCTTCGCTATATACTACTTCCCCATCTATGACAGCCGATGCTTTACGGTCAGAAGCACCTAAATCGAAACCTACTCGGCAACCCTCTATATGCCTGCCCAAACGCTGCGATGTTTCATTAGCCGGCGGAACTTCTTCTTCTGTTTTGCATGGAACTATTGTAAATGGATTTTCATAAACATCTTCTCCCATAAATTTATAGTCGAAGGCTCTTGCTCCCCGGACTGAATAGGTTTCCTCTAAATAACGAATCAATGGTTGCGGAGCATAAATATATACTCTCCATCCACCTTTTTGCCATAGTAAAAACTTTAAAATTCTTTCTATATAATAAAATCCTGACTCAAACAAAGGGTGTTCTTCTGAAAATATTTTTGTTTCAAAACGGGATATGGAACGATTTAACCTTTCTAAAGCAATAATAACTTTTGTTGCATCTTTTGTTTCATTTACCTTCTTCCTAAATTGGTCATTGGCTAATTTGGGGGGTATATAATTCGGGTCCATAGGAGGCATTAATTTCGGTTTTACTAACATCCAATCTAAATCCATATATCTTCTCCTATATAACGATTATTTTTATAGTTTATCATTCTTTTTTGCACACAAAAGAGCGGCACCTAATGCTACGGCATCGTCTCCTAATTTTCCTATTTCTATTGATACTTTTTTTCTTAAAAATGGCATAGCATGCTCTTTAACAGCTCGTTGAATTTCCTCTTGGTATATTTTTCCTAATGCTTCTATCAGACCTCCACCTAATATAACTAATTCTGGACTCATTACATTTATGAGATTTGATATAGCCACACCGGTTAAATAAGCCGCTTTCCTTACAATATCCTCTACTTTTTTTTCACCATGGTCTATGGCATCTGCAATAATACTACTTCTTATTTTTGCAATATCAGTTCCTACTTTTTCGGCAAGATATGTTGATTCGCCACGAAGAATTAGTCCAGCGATTTCTCGTGTTATTGCGATTCTTGATGCTAACGCTTCTAAACATCCTCTTTTACCACAGCCACATAGAGGACCATCTATCTGTAGTGTCATATGCCCTACTTCTCCAGCACCACCACTGGCTCCATGGACAATCTTGCGGTTTACAATAAGCCCTCCGCCAATACCTGTGCCCGGAAAAACACCTACAACATGTTTTGCTTCTTTATTTTTTCCCAATAGCCATTCTGCATAAGTTCCTAAATTTACATCGTTATCTAAAACAACGGGAACTGCAAAATGTTTTGAAAGAATATCTACAACAGGAAAATTTTCCCAGCCAAGATTTGGAGTATTTATAACAATTCCATTTTTTGGGTCTACAGGTCCGGGTGCTCCAATACCAATCCCTATGATTTTTGGATTTCCTGCTTGTTCAAGGGATTCTTCTATGGTTTGAATAATTTTATCCTCGGGTTTTGTATCTTTTACCCAACCTTTCGTTTTTTTACGACATCTTGAAATAATTTCTAATTTATTGTTCACAACAATAGATAGAATTTTTGTTCCCCCAACATCAACACCTATAATAAATTCATTCGATTTCATAGTTTTTCCTTTAGAAATATTTTGATTTTTTATAATATGGGTCGTATTAATTATACAAATTGTGAACAATAAAAAAACTATTTTGCTCTTACGGATTCCGTTAATTTCATCCCATATTCAAATACCCCTTTGTTCTGCTCATGAACCTTTTTAGGCAAATTTGAAAATATGGCATTTTGCCAGCATTCATAGGAAATATTTAGGTAACTGCTCAAAGCACCTAAAAGACATATATTAAAGTTTTTTTGGTTTACTGGCAGGTATTTTTCTTCATTGAGGAGCGACAAATCTCTACTTCCTCCAACAATCAAAGAAATATCTATCACAATTCCATCCGATTTTAAGCGATATAAATTATTTTCCAGCTCATCAGGATGCATAACAATAAGGAAGTCAGCTTCACCATCAGGTACCATAGGACTATAAACTTTTTTACCAAAACGAACATCGCTGGATACAGAACCACCTCTCTGACTCATTCCATGAATTTCACTTTTTCGGACATCATAACCAGCAAGGAAAGCTGCGTTTGCTAAAATATTTGATGATAATATAACTCCCGTTCCACCAATACCTGCGCAAATAATATTAGTTACTTCCTGTTGCAACATTCGTCTTTTCTCCTGCTATCTGTTGTGTTTCATTTTTCTGTTGTTTTTTTCTCAATAAAGCACATGTTTTTCTTACTACAATAAGATTGGTTCTGTTATTATTAAGTGCTTCTTCTAATGCTTTTTCGAGGATAGATACACGGTCAGTAACAACAACATTTTCTACCCCGATAGCCTTCGCCACTTCCTCTATTTTCACCTGGTTTGTTGGTTCATGATTTAATTTTTTACCCGTCCCCGGATGTTCTTGCATGCCTGTCATTGCAGTTGTACTATTATCAAGAACAATAACGACATGTCCCGTGGGTGGTGGATTGTATACCATTTCTACAATTCCGGGCAAACCACTATGGATAAATGTACTATCTCCTATGACACTGACCACCTTTTTTGCTTCTTCCGTAGGCAGAGAATGTCTCAAACCAAGACCTACTGTAATACTCGCACCCATACAAACGCAGGAATCCATAGCCTGGAAAGGAGGTAGGACACTTAAAGTATAACAACCTATATCTCCTGTAACAATACAATTCATCTTACTTAATAAAGTAAAAGTTGCTCTATGAGGACAACCATCACATAATCTCGGAGGTCTTCCCCGTTTTATTAGGGGTTCAGGAGAGGTGTCCTCTTTCAAAATGCGACGAACTCTATTTACATTTAGTTCTCCGAAACGATACATCTCCGGTTTCTCTTCAACGGAGATACCATAATATCGGCAATTTTCAACTAAGAACGGGTCTCCTTCTTCAATAACTATGCATCTTTTATGCCTTTGGACAAAGCTACGAACCTTATTTTCGGGAAATGGATAACACATTCCTATCTTCAAAACAGAAGCATTCGGTTCGGCTTCCAAAACATGGAGATAGGAAACACCTGAAGTTATGATTCCTAATTCTTCTGATTTAATCTCTTCCCTATTAAGTTCACAGGTTTCATTCCACTTCTTAATTTTTGATAACTTTTCTCTTAATCTTCTATGTGCAGGTCTTGCATAACCAGGAATCATCACCCGACCTGGTTTGTCCGGATTATATTTAATGGGTAATACAGGACTGTATTCTCTTTCTTTATATTCAACAATAGACATCGAATGACAAACTCTTGTCGTTGGTCTAAGAATAACAGGCAATTCCCATTCTTTAGAAAGTCGAACTGCCTCAAAAAAGAAATCATAACATTCTTGACTGTCGCAGGGTTCTAACATCATTACACCTGCAGAACGCGCATAATTTCGATTGTCTTGCTCGTTCTGACTGGAATGCATATCAGGGTCATCTGCGGAAATAATCACAAGGGCGCCCTCAACACCTGTATAAGCCACCGTAAACAAAGGGTCTGAGGCAACATTTAATCCAACATGTTTCATTGTTACCAAAGCATTTCCACCTGCAAAAGCCACACCTATACCCACTTCAAGAGCCACTTTTTCATTCGGGCACCATTGTGCCTTACCACCATACTCCGAAAAATATTCCAAAATCTCAGTAGATGGAGTTCCAGGATACCCGGTGCCTAATGTAATTCCATTATGTAATGCTGCCAACGCAATCGCTTCATTTCCAAACATCAATCTTTTCATCCAATAACTCCTAAAACAAAAAATAAACATAAAAAACTATAAAATGACTAATATAATATACAAAATTATTTTTAATTATCAAAAATTAATAATACTAATATTGCTAATTTCAGGATTTTTTAGTAGATAAAATTTTTATTAATCTTTTATTTAACTACAAGATTTTTTGTTGCTCTATACAAATAAATGGGAAGATAACGAATAAGTTGTAATGGTTGGGGATAAACTCTAAGTAATCGGTAAATACGATTGGGATTCATGAAAAAAACCCAATTGGCTTTGCGTTGATAATTGAAAAGAACTTCATCTGGTAAATCTGTTAAGTTGATTTTAGCCCCTGCAAAATCAATGTTCATATAATTAAAATTATTTAACTTTTCCGGGCGATTAATTTTAAGCCATTCAAAAAGAGGTGTTCCAGGAAATGGAATAACTGTAAAAAAACTTGCAGTGTGTAACATGGAATTTGATGCAATATCTATTGTCATTTGTAATTCTTCTTCCGTTTCCGTAGGAAACCCCATCATACAAAATCCATTGGCATAAACCCCTCTTTTAACCATCATTTCTATACCATCTAAAAATTTAGGAATATCAAGGTTTTTACAGGTAAATTTCTGCATTCGTGGGGAACCTGTCTCTAAAGCAAAAGAGCACATATAGGTACCCATAAAACAAAGGGCTTCTACTACTTCCTCATTTACTAAATCCCCTCGGATTGCATTTGGAAAGGAAAATTTTAATTTTAAATTCTTGTTTTTTACCAACTCCGAAAATTTAAAAACTCTTTCTCGGTTAAAGTTAAAATTATCATCAAGAAACTCAAATTCCGTAACTCCATATTTATTTTTTAGCCAATTAATTTCTTCTAATATTCTTTCGGGAGAGCTAAATCTTATTTTCTTTCCGAAAATTGAATGACACCACATACATTGATAAGGACAACCTCGGCTTGTTACTAAAGATAAATATCGTCGAGGTGGAATAGGAGTCATAGATTGTAATTTCCAATAATCCTCAACATTTATCAAATCATACGCAGGAAAAGGGAGATTATCTAAATCTTGTTCAATTGGTAATGGTCCTGGATTTTCTATTGGCTCTCCTGAACTATCTCTCCAAATCAAACCAGATATATTGGCAAGGGCATTTTTGTCGGGATAACTTTCAACAACCTGTTTTACTGCTATCTCCCCTTCCCCTGGGACAACGATATCTAATCCATTACATTCATTTAATGCTTGTTTTCGTACTGAAGAGGCATGGGGACCACCTAAAACCACCCAGGACGAAGGCAATACTTCTTTTATTTTTGACACAATTTCCGGAATTAGAGCAGCAAAAACAGTGGAAGAAGATAAACCAACTATTTCTGGTGCAAATTCATATATTGTTTTTACTAAATCTTCTGGACTATCGTTTTTTACTTTTTGATTAATTAATTTTATCTCTATATCTTTTATCTGTTGTCGTAAATAGCCAGCAAGATACATAATACCCATTGGCGGAGTTGCCAGCGGGTACATCGACTTCCTCAAACCAAGATTTATTAATATAACCTTCATGTAACCTTATCTTTAACTAATCTTTATTATTTTATAAAATTATAACTAAATTTTCCTTTGAAATACATATATTGATTTGTTAATCCAATCAATATTCAAATAAGAGAAAATTAACAACTTTTTAAATAACAAATTTTTACTAATTTATAATCCAAGTAATCCCTTCAATACCCTCTGGATATAAATAGGTAAATAAGATAAAAGATGAAGTGGTTTTGGATATACTCTTAAAATTCTATAAATTCGGTCAGGCTTCAAAAAGAACTTTAGATTTGCCTTCCTTTGGTAACTAAAAAATAATTTATCCGGTAAATCAGTTAAGTTAATTTTAATACTTCCATACTCAACATTCATATAATTCAAATTTTTTATTTTTTCGGGCTTATTTTGTTTTAACCATTCAAAGAGTTGTGTTCCAGGAAAAGGAATAACTGTAAAAAAACTTGCGGTATGTAACATGGAATTTGTTGCAGTATCTATAGTCATCTGTAATTCTTCTTCAGTTTCTGTAGGAAACCCCATCATGCAAAATCCGTTGGTATAAACATTTTTTTTTGCCATTATTTCTACTGCTTTAAGAAATTTAGGAATATTAAGATTTTTTTGTGTAAGTTTTTGTAAACGCGGTGAAGCAGTTTCCAAAGAAAAAGAACTCATATAAGTACCAGCAGAACACAATGCCTCTGCTACTTCTTCGTCTATCAAATCTGTTCTAATTGCATTAGGAAATGTTAATTTTAACTTAAGATTTTTCCTTCTTACTAATTCAGCAAAATGAATTACTCTTGACCGATTAAAATTAAAATTATCATCAAGAAACTCAAATTCATTTACTTGATACTTTTTTTGATACCATTCAATTTCTTCTATTAGTCTTTTGGGGGAATAAAAACGAAAACATTTTCCAAATATTCTATGGCACCACATACACTTATAAGGACACCCTCTGCTACTTACAACAGAAACATATTTTCTTGGGGGTAAAGGTGTCATTGATTGAAGTTTCCAATATTTAGATATATCTATTAAATCATAGGCTGGAAAAGGTAAAGTGTCTAAATTATCTATTACTTTTAACTCACCCGGATTTTCTATGAGTTCCCCATTTTTATCTCTCCAAATAATCCCAGAAATGTATTTTAATGAATTTTTATTAGGATATACTTCGACAATATTTCTGAATGAAATTTCACCCTCTCCTGGAACTACTATATCTAAATTTGGACTTTCAATTAATGCCTGTAACCTAACAGATGAAGCATGAGGACCACCTAATACAAGCCATGTACTAGGCAGTACTTCTTTAATCCTTGATGATAATGAGGATATTAAATATGCAAATATTGTTGAAGATGATAAACCTATAATTTCAGGTTTAATCTCATGAATAACCTTTATTAGTTGTTCAACAGAAAAGTTTTCAATCTTTAAATCAATTATTCTTATTTTTAAATGATTACCAATCTCTTTCCTTAAATATGCAGAAAGATAAAGTATCCCCATTGGCGGGCTAACAACCCAATATAAAGGCTTAATATATCCTAAATTTATAAGAACTATATTCATAAAAAATAATTTTATAATATTATATATTATTTGATAGACCTCAGAACATAGGTAACACCTGATTTAGTGTATATATACGAAACCTATTAATTTACCAAGGAGGTGCTATCTATGAACCAATACATACAGCAACAACTCACGAACCCAAACTCAATATGATTATGGAATATCAGAAAATAATAAATCAAGAAAAGGAACACTTTAAGATAGTTAAAGATAAGACCGCTTTCTATCAAATTTCTCGCAAGACTTTTTATAAATATCCGAAGCGATTTTATAGTAGCCACCAGAATTTAGAAAATCTATTACTTCTCCCATTGCCATTATGATTAAAGACTTCTATAGGAAAACCAAATTCCTTTCTTTTGCACATCGAGAAAAAAAACGAAAAGAATTGACAGCACACTTAAAGTCCCTAAGATTTTGTATGTCTATAGGTGGCTTAACTCCCTACGAAAAGTGGTTATGAAAAAAAGCAACAAACCTTTTACTATAGAACAACTCCCTAATATAAAATATATCCAACTAACTTCTAAAAAAACTGAGGAATGCAATATCCGTTAACTAAATTTTATATATCGGTTACCTATGTCCTATCAGTGATCATATTATTTTTTCTAAATTTTAATGAAAAATAAATAACTACATCTCCAAAAGGGAATAAATTTCTTTTTATTATCTTAAAATTAGTATATTTATTTTCATATGTTTCTAACAATGGTTGTATAAATTGCTTTAAAAGAGGTTTTTTGTTGAATGCAATTTGAATATATTTCTTTCCTTCATTTTCATTTCCTTTAAGGTAGTAACTAAACCCTTTAAGTAAATATACATCAGCGAAATTAGGATATTTCCTAATCATATAATCACATATTTTGTCTGCCACAAAATACTGATTATCCTTTACCATTTCTCCCAGAACAAACAAATTAATCCATGAAGTTAATGGCCAGGTAGGTATATATTTTTTAAGTATCTCTATATTTTGTAGATTTTCGTTCTCATTATTTGAATATATAGAAAATTCTTTTAACAAATACTCATAATTTATCTCCGGATTTAAAAGTTCTTTTGTATTTGCAACAGCATTCCCTTCCCGTTGTTTTTTAATTTGAGCCGCATACAAATTGTAGTGTCCTGGGAATACTTTCCAATACACATCATACCCTTCCAAAGTAAGTGCTTTCGTTATTTTGTCTACGGGGTCTCCATGATAAATAAATTGCAGGGTGAAAGGCTCTATCATAAGCCATACCCGATTTTTTTCATTATTCTGTATCTCTTTTTTTATATCGTTAACGGCACCATACAAAGAGTAAAAACTTTTATACCTTAAATCTCTCCTGTTCATATAAATCTTACCTATATCCCAAAATGTAGTTATTCTTTGTCCAAAAATAGTATCGTTTAGACCTGCATTTTGTTCAATAAAATGAATAGCACTTTTATAGTCGGTTCTATTTTTGAATGAAATTAAACTAAAAGCCTCATAAGAATAGGAGAATAAAAACGCAAGTATTACAAATATCTTTACTATTTTTAATTTTATTCCTAATAAAAATATTGAACTCAGCATGTATAAAAATGGCAAAGCATAAAAAAAATACAAAGGATGAAATAGGTTTTTTCGTGTTCCTCCTGCAAGAAGAAGAAAAATAAATATAGGAATAATAAATGAATATATCAAAAACAGTTTTTCATTCTTTATCTTTTCTTTCCTGAAGATTATGTATAGAACATAAATAAGCAAAAGAACAAATAAGAGAAGGGAAAAAATAACTAAGAAATAGTCCGCAAATGAAATATAACTTAATATTGTTTTCCATACTGGTCCAACAATATCTAATGAATTTGTTCTCCACACAGGCAATAGGTCATCTGATAATCCTACAGAATCACTACCAAAAAACGGAATGACAAATTTTAATATATTTTGTTGTTTCCCTTTTGTATCATCCATTACATTGAAAAGGAAAGGGGATAAACTAAAAAACCAAACTACCCAAATAACACTGGAAACAGTACACTGGATTGACCAAATTACTATCTTCTTAAAGTCGATTTTCTTTATAAATAAAAAGATAATTAGAACTTGAAAAGCAGGAACTAATATGTAAGTAGCGTGAAACCATGGTAATAAAATATTTGCTATAGTTCCAATCATTAACCACATCATAAGTTTTTTCTTTGAAAACATAAAATTCATCAAAGCAAAAAAGGAGAGTAGAGAAAGAAACTGCAAAAACGCATAACATTTTAGTTCTTGGTGAAACCAAATATTAAAAGGTGAGAGTGCAAAAATTAAACAAGATAAAAATGCCACTTTTCTTTCTGCAATAGTTTTAGCAAAAAAGTAAGTCAATAGGATAGAAAAAACACCAACGGTAATAGGGAGTAACCTCCAAACCCACTCATAATTAACAAACATACGAATCCAATAATATAAAATTATTGCGGAGGCAGGAGATATACCGTAATCTGGAGAGTTGATATATAAAAGAGACAAGAAATCTTTTATACTGCAAGTCTTAACATTACCAATAACAACATACTCATCAAACCAGATGGATTGAGCATTTATTTGATAAAGCCTAAGAAAGAAAGCAACAAAAACAAGTATAGATATATAGATTATATCTAATTGGATTATTATCCATTCTTTACTGTTATTAATGTGCTTATTATTGCAACTCATGATGAATTATTTTTGAATATGTAAAAAATAGAGGTTTGTTTATTATGTGAAAACCCTCTCGTTCCATTCGTTCTAAATATTGTATCGTTTGATAATTCTCCTTTCTCATTCTTATTTCTTCCCATAAATCACTATACATTTTTCTAAATATTATACTTTCTTCAAAAAGGCTCTTCATTTCTTCATCAGCCTCTGAATATTTCTTGTTCAGGAATAAACAAAGCCCATATAAAAATTTTATATGATAAAACTCAGGATTTTTCTTATACAGTTCTTTCGTTATGTTTTCAGCAACTTCAATTTCCCCATTTTTTATCATAGAACCCAAGACCAAGATTGAATTATATGAGTAAAGTGGAGGCCAGATTGCAAAATACCGCTTCAATATTTCTGATTTCCGCAGGTTTTCTTTTTCATCTTTTGTAGACAAATTAAACTCTAATAATAATTTTTCATAATCTAACGGTTGAAATGAAGGGATTTGAATTGATTGAAGAACATAGTCTTGCTGTTTTTCTAACTTTACAATATATAAATTAAATGCTCCTGGAAAATGCTTTATATTAACTTTTATTCCTTTATGTGATAAATTCTCTACTAACATATAAGTAGGGTCTACATGAAAAAACCAGGTTATAAAAGTAGTTTCCATAAAGACCCAAATTGCTGGATTATTATCTGATATTGCAGTGTCTGTAAATTTGTTTATCGTATGGTCAACGACTGCCTGTAATGAAAAAATAGGAGTTAAATGATAGTCATTCCTCTTTTTGTATATTTTCCATGTTTCAAAAACATTAGCACCAACCTGTAAATCTAATACTTCATCTCCTATTTTTACATTTTCGTCTAAATAAGTCACTGCTTTTTGATAATCCGGTCTACAAACAAAATTGATAACTCCCAAACATTGGGTAATAAATAATAGAACAAGGGATATGCCAATAACCCATCTCCATTTTACATTTCTTAACGAAAAAATGAATACGGATACTATCAAATAAATGAAGGCATATATATAATAAAAGTATAAAGGTAAAAATATAGATTGATTTGTAATAATTCTCAAGAGGAGGAAAAAAATTGCCGGGCCAAAAAACAGATATAACAAAAAAATTATTGCATTATACTTATCCTCTATTTGTTCTTTCTTCCTATTTTTTAAGAGATAAAACAATAACCCCAAAAAACTAAGAATAATTAAGAGTAATAAAATATAATCAAAAACAAACCAATTATGAATTAAAAATTGCCAAAAACGATTACTGATAATATCCAAGGAATTGGTTTTCCATGAAGGAAGTAATTCATTCGATATTCCAACACTATCGTTTCCAAATAATGTGGTTATTATAAAGGGCAAGGATAATTTTTCTATTTCTAAAGTAGATAAATTATAGGCAGGAGGTTTCACTAAAAGTATAAAAAAAATAAAAGGTAAACCAGATAAAGAATTTAAACTTATCCATAAAAATTTTTGTTTTTTGTTTAATTTATAAATTAAAAGAAGGGGAAATTGGATAAACGGCACAAAAATATATAATGCATGAAACCAGGGAAGTAGTAAGTTAGTAAAGAAAGCCAAAATCAACCAATAAGATTTTTTCGTTCTTATAATGTAATTATAAAAAGCCAACCAGGAAAGTAGCGATAAGAACAATAAAAAGGCGTAGTTTTTTAACTCCTGATGTATATAAATATGGAATGGGGAAAGAGCCATCAATAAAGAAGCAAGTAATCCTGTATTTTTCCCCATCAATAACCTCCCGAAAATATAGATGATGATAATAGATAAACCACCAAAGAATATAGGCAAAATCCTCCAAACCCAAGGATTTTGTGGAAATAACTTAACCCAAAAGTAATATAAAACAAGTCCCCCAGGAGATATGCCATACTCAGGCACATTGACAAATAGAAGTTTAATATTAGTCCATAAGTCTGCAATCTGGATATTAGCTAAGCCTACATATTCTTCGTGCCACAATGATTGTTCTGAAAGACGATATAATCTTAAAAATATTGCAATAAAAATGACAATTAGTAATAAAAACCACTCTTTTTTAAAAACAGATCGGAGTTTCAATAAAGAGACCATTCTTTTGTTTATTATTATATCTGGAAAAGATATATTCTATATTTTCCTTCTATTTTAATTGAGCAAGGATTTTTGCTAATCGTCTTTCGGATTGAATTGCAGAACGAACGGTATGATAATTAATTTTCCATGCGTGTGCCATGTAGTCCCACAGAAGATTATTGTTTTCATCAAATAATGGAAACCATTCCCCAACAGCATGATTAATAACATAATCCATGACAAAACGATGAACATTTTCATAGGCATCGAAATATTTTTCTTCACCAAATAAGAGATACGCATCCAACATAGCCACAAGTGTTTCCGCTTGTTGCCAGAATTCTTTATTTCTTTCGCGTGCCGGACCATCGTTAGGACCTTCGCAATATACCCCACCCTTTTCCCAATCAATTCCGTACTTTAAACAATGGTCAAACATCTTCTTCATTCTTTCTTTATAAGGCTCCACATCCTCACCCAGAATGTTCAATGTATGATTTAACAACCAGCAAAATTCCACATTATGACCGAAACTTGTATTATTTAACGGTCTCCCTTCCGGGTCATCTGCATCTCTATCAGACCCCCAAACATTCTTAAAAATAATAGCCCGCAAAGGTTTCCAGTCAAAACTAAATTGCGCCATACCAGTTCCATATTCAGGATGAACCATTTTATCATAAATCAATTTAATTACATTTAGAGTATCCTGTTTATGTTTTAGCGACCCTGTTGCTTCATACAAATTTGTAAATGCTTCCATTAAATGCATGTGAACATCAAATGATTTTCTATCTCCACCATAAACACCCGGCTTTTTAGGAGTCCAATCCCTTTCAAAAAATTCCCCAAATCCTCCGTGGGCAATATCTACAGCCTGAGCCTTAATTGTTCTCCATGTTTCCTCTGCGAGTTCAAGGGCTTCTTCATCTCCCGAAGCCATGGCATACTCACTCAAGCAATAAATACCAAACGATTGCCCATACATAATTTTGCTCTGGTCAATTGGAGTGCCATCTTTTTCTGTTATCCAAATCCATCCTCTGTATTGATTATCCCAAAAATGTCTCTTTAAAAATTCCACTCCTTGTTGTGCTATTTTTAAATACTTTCCATCTCCTAAATTTGCTCGATGAGCTGACGAATAAGTATAAATCATCCTTGTCTGACAGATTAGTGTTTTTTTCGTTTCACCTGTAGGTCTTCCTTCACGGTCTAAATAGGTTAAAAATCCACCATATTCCTCGTCAACGCCATGTGTTTCCCAGAAAGGAAGTAATTCATTAAATAAATGGTTTTGCACTTCTTTTAATAGTTTTTCTACGCGTTCTTTTGTAACCATAGTTATGTATCCTTATGTTAATACTCAATATTTTTCCATTAGAGTTTATTATATTATGAATGTTTAATATAAATCACTTTATTAATTAGGTTCAGGTAGTTTAACCTATTATAAGAAATGAAGAACAAATATTATTTCTACTTGCAATATTTTTATAAAAATTGTTATAATATTTATTCCAATTTAATAGTTTTTGATTTTACGGTGTTCCCGTAGCTCAATTGGATAGAGCGCTTGGCTACGGACCAAGAGGCTGGGGGTTCAACTCCCTCCGGGAACGCCATTTTTCTTTTTAAACATTTTTTGGTAAATTCTTGACAATAGTATTAAAATAGTATATAATTGTTAATCACACAATATAATGTAAACCAAAACACTAAATATGGTATTATATAAGTAATACTTAGTGGAGTAGTTTATGAATCATCAACGAATTAAATCTGAAATTCCTACATGTTCTTTTTGTGGTAAGAAACATAATGAAGTATCCAAACTTATAGCAGGTCCTGATGTTAACATCTGTGATGAATGTGTTCGTCTTTGTGCGGATATAATCCGCGATGACCAAAATCGTAAAAAACATAGACGAACAATTAAAGTTCCTACCCCTCGTGAGATAAAAGAATTTTTAGACCAATATGTAATTGGGCAGGAACAATCCAAACGAATTCTTTCGGTAGCCGTTCATAATCACTACAAAAGGATAGCATACGGTGGAGAGATACAAGGCGTAGAAATCCAAAAATCGAATGTCTTACTCATTGGACCTTCTGGAAGTGGCAAAACACTACTTGCCGAGACATTAGCCCGCATGTTAGATGTTCCATTTGCCATTGTAGATGCAACAACATTAACGGAAGCAGGCTATGTAGGTGATGATGTAGAAAATATCATACTAAAACTTCTACAGAATGCAGAATTTGATATTGCTCGTGCAGAAACGGGAATTGTTTATATTGATGAGATAGATAAAATAGCCCGTAAGAGTGATAGTCCTTCTATAACCCGTGATGTTTCAGGTGAAGGGGTGCAACAAGCACTTCTAAAAATTTTAGAGGGGACTATGTCCAATGTTCCGCCTCAAGGTGGCAGAAAACATCCTCAACAGGAATGCATACAGGTGGATACTCGAAATATTCTATTTATTTGTGGTGGTGCCTTTAATGGGTTAGAAAGAATTATTCAAAAACGAGTGGGCAAAAATATCATAGGTTTTAAGGCAGACATCAAATCGAAAAAAGAATATAGTATTGGTGAATTGCTCGCTATGGTCAAACCTGAAGATTTGATTTCATTCGGTATGATTCCGGAATTTGTTGGTAGAATTCCTATTGTAGCGACTCTTCACGAACTCAATGTTAACGATTTAAAGAAAATCCTTGTAGAACCCCGAAATGCCATTACCAAACAATATGAGAAATTATTTGAACTTGAAAATGTAAAACTTCGTTTTCCGGAGGAAACTATTGAGGCAATTGCAGAATATGCATTAAAGAAAGAAACCGGCGCCAGAGGATTAAGAAGCATTTTAGAAGAAATTATGTTAGATGTGATGTTCGAATTGCCATCACGAAAAGATATACGCGAATGTATCATCACGCCCGGTGTAATTACAAAGTCTGAAGAACCACTTTTTGTATACGAACAAGATATTCGAACCAAAACAGAAACCAAAAATCGCAATTCCGCCTCAGCGTAAAAATTTATAGCATTTTCCTGTATAATATTCTTTTTCTAATAGCAACTATTTCTTTATGTTATTCTATTTAAACAAATCTTAAACTCTGTTTATTCTGGATTTATGTATGGGAGCAAAAAATAAAATGAAAAAAAACTCTACAGAGAACTTACCTCAACCTCAGGAACTTCCTGTCCTCCCTTTAACAGATATGGTAATATTTCCCAAAAATACAGTTCCTCTCTTAGTATCGAAGGATACATCTATACATGCTATTCAGGAATCTATGCAAACTTCAGAAATGATTCTTTTGGCTTATCAGAAATATTCCCAATCGGAAACAAAAGAACCCTCATATTTAGAAATTGGCACTATTGCTCAAATACAACAAGCCCTTATTTTACCGGACAATACAATTAAAATTGTTATTGACACTCAATCCCGTGCCAAAATTTTAAACTGGCTTCAAGAAAAACCTTTCCTTAAAGCAAGAGTTCAACCTTTTTCTTTAGAAACGCTTCACCCTTCTAATAAACGGCAAAGTAAATCATTTAATATTTATAAATCTATATTGATAAAAGAATTTGAGATTTATGCAACAGATAATCCTCAAATACCTACAGAAATCTTAAAATTAATTCAACAATGTTCCGATTTTGAAGAGATTATAGATATTGTTTGCACCTATCTTACTATTTCTCCTAATGATAAACAAGATTTGATAAAGCTAACTCATATAAAGGATATTTTTTCTAAATTAATATATATTCTTCGGCGAGAAAATGCTACTCAAGCAAAAGTGAAGAAGATGTTCTCTGAACTAAAATCCAGTCATGGGGAAGACACAAAAACATGGGTTTTTGATGCCACAGAGGATTCTCCCTTAGATATAGAAAGTATTTCTGATTATCCATCAGATATAGATGAGTTAAAACGACTTGTAAAAAAATCACATTTACCTCCTCATGCACTGGAAAAAGCCACTGCTGAAATTAAACATATGGAAAAAGTCCAATCTTATAGTCCTGA